>Ga0335074_10016104_pt1 | contig 10521 bp, 10 predicted proteins | sample Lox_Sample_23_FD_206715 | JGI IMG/M metagenome (GOLD analysis project Ga0335074, IMG submission 206715) | Soil microbial communities from Loxahatchee National Wildlife Refuge, Florida, United States - Lox_Sample_2.3 | ecosystem: Environmental > Terrestrial > Soil > Wetlands | place: USA...
CGGCCGCGGTCTTTGCCGAGCACGGCTACGACGGCACCCGGGTGGCTGATATCGCCGCGGCGGCCGGCGTCAGCAACGGTGCGCTGTACGCCCACTTCGAGTCCAAGGCCGAACTGCTCGTGCACGCCCTCCGGACACACGGCCGGCGGCTGCTGGCCGAGCAGTTCGCCGCCGATCCTGACCAGTCCGTCACGGACCTGCTGCTCGCCATCGGCCGTTCGCTGCCGCGCCGCGACGAGAATGCCAACCTGATCGTCGAAGCGCTGGCGGCGGCCCGCCGCGACGCTGACGTGGCCCAGCCGATGCGCGACTACGTGGGCGAGCGAGCTGACTGGCTCGCCGGGCTCATGCGCATCGCCGAGGCGGCCGGCGAGATCGACCCGGCGCTCTCCCCGCGCGCGCTGGCGCACTTCTGCCTGCTCCTGGCGATGGGCAGCGCGCTGGTGACGCCGGTCTTGCCTGCGGTCGACGACGGGGAGTGGACGGCGCTGCTGAGCCGGGTCGTCAGCGGCCTGGCGCCCAAGGACAACATGGCGGGAACGCACAGTTGCCCGCCGCCGATCTTCGAACCGCCCAGCCAGGGGACGCCCAGTGAAAGTCCGCATTAATTCAGAGCTGTGCCAAGGGCACGGCCGCTGCTACGACCTAGTGCCCGCGTTGTTCGCCGACGACGACGAGGGCTACGGCGTTGTCCGCGGCGACGGGGTGGTGCAGCCGGGCCAGGAGCAGGACGCCCGGCTGGCCGTGGCGAACTGCCCGGAACGCGCCGTCGAGCTTATCGAGGAGAGCTGATATGAGCGTGGATGAGCGCTTCAGCCGGGACTTCCGCGAGGACAGGGAAGAACCGCTCGGCACCCGCAACGAGATCGTGACCGGGCCGGTGAGCGACTGGGCATCGGACTTCTCTCATCTCGAGCCGGAGTGGGCTGCCGATCCCTATCCGATCCAGGACGACCTGCGCCAGCGGTGCCCGATCGCGCACACCGACCGCTTCGGCGGCGGCTGGCTGCCTGTCCGGTACTCGGACGTCGCGGACATCGCCTACGACACCGACCGCTTCTCGTCGCGCGCCATCATCATGAGCAACTTCCGGCCGCCCCGCGAGACGGCGCCGATCGGCGCGTCGCCGCCGATCTCATCCGACCCGCCGTTCCACCACGACGCACGCAAGCTCCTGCTACCTGCCTTCACTAAGAGTGCCGTAGCGCGGCAGGAACCGGCCACCAGGGCGCTGTGTCATGCGCTCATCGACGAGTTCGACGGGCAGGACGTTGTCGACGCGGCCCGCGACTACGCGCAGCACATCCCGATGCGCGTCATCGCGGACATGCTCGGCTTCCCGGCAGCCGACGCACCCCAGTTCCGGCAGTTCGTGGAGAACACGCTCGAAGGCGTCAACCTGCCGCCGGAGGAGCGAATCGCGCGCATGTCGGCGCTGGACGACTACCTGCTCGAGCAGATCCACGACCACCTGGACAACCCGCGCGATGACCTCACTACGTTCCTGATCGACGCCGAACTGTACGGTCAGAAGCTCGAGCCGGCGCACGTAGCCGGCACGATGGCGCTGCTTTTGATCGCCGGCATCGACACCACCTGGAGCGCGATCGGCGCGTCGCTCTGGCACCTCGCCACTGAGCCGGCCGACCGGGAGCGGATCGTCGCGGATCCGGCGCTGCTGCCGGTCGCGATGGAGGAGTTCCTGCGGGCGTACGCGCCGGTGACGATGGCGCGGCTGGTGAAGGACGATATGCACTGGCACGGCGTCGACATGAAGGCCGACGACTGGATCCTGCTGTCGTTCCCGGCCGCGAACCGGGATCCGGCCCAGTTTGAGCGGGCGGACGAGGTCGTCATCGACCGGGCGGTCAACCGGCACGCCGCGTTCGGCCTCGGCATCCACCGGTGCGTGGGCTCGCACCTGGCGCGGATGGAACTGCGAGTCGCCCTGGAGGTCTGGCTCGCCCGGATCCCCGCGTTCACGCTGGCGGACCCGTCGGCGGTGACCTGGTCGACCGGCCAGATCCGCGGCCCGCGGGCGCTTCCGCTGCGGCTCAGCTAAGCCGTTTCGATCCGGGCAGTCGCTGGTCCCGCACCCTGGCCTGCGGCCGGGACGCGTCGTAGCCTGTTGCTGCGCTGCTGTTGCCGTCTGAGCCGACGGCTGGCGGGTGGATGTGCGGAGGTAGGGCGGCCTGGCGGATGGGTTTCCTTGATCAGTATGCGGCCGACGCGCAGCGCAAGGGGGACGAGCGAGCGGCACGTTGGCAGCAGCGACAACGAGACCGGGCCCGAACCGGCCAGCTGACCCTCATGGATCGCTGCGCGGCACACGCCCAGCGTACGGGCGACGAAGCCGCAGGACGCTGGGCGCAGCGCCAGCGAGACAAGACCGCCAGCGGGCAGCTGACCTTCATGGACCGCTGGGCGGCCCACGCCCAGCTCAAGGGCGACGAAGCCGAAGCACGATGGCTGGAGCTTGAACCGTTGCGTCAGCTGGTTGCGTCTAGCCCTGTCCGGGGACCTGGCGCCTGCAGCACCACAATCAGGGTCTATCCGACCGCGTGGCCCTGGCGGGGAACCGTCGTGCCAAGCGTCGGTGGCGGCGGGGCGATTGTGCTGGCCTTTTTACTGGTGCTGGCGGGGATCAGATGGCTGGTGTTCGGCCGGTCGGAGGCCTGGACGGTCTACGTCCGCACAACCTGCCATCCCCCGAAGATTAAGGTCCGGCTGCCAAGCGAACTAGCCGCATATCACGCGGCTGCCGAACTGGTCAGCAGGTTCCAGGCCGAGGGACCTACCGCGCTGCCAGGCTGGCGGGCAGAGGTTATCGCCCGAGCAGCCAGCGCAGGCTGTTAGCGGCGCAGCTGCTTCCAGCTGGCCGCCAGTTCCGGTCGGCCAAATACCTCCAGCGAGTCCGCCGGCGCGCGGTTGGTCAGCCACAGCAGCAAGTCCGAGCGAGTGCCGCGAATCGCGGTGTCGGCGTTGGCGTGCCGCGGCTCGGCAACGCCGCCGGCATCGAGGTTGATCGACCACTCGGCCGGCCCGTCCGTCGCATGCAGATGCAGCGTCCCGTGCAGGTCCGTGCTCGCGGCCTGCGCAAGCAGGCCAGGCAGGAACTCGATGACGAACTCGCCGATACCCGCGGCCGCGACGCCGCCGTCAAGCGGCGCTGGCTGCGAGCCGTCCACCGCGACCGCATGCTGCACGTCGAAGCGATGGATTCCTACCTCGACGGCGAGACGGCGCTGCCACCACGCCACCCGCTGGTCGCCCGTGCTGGAGAACGTCCAGGTGGCCGACTCCGGGTCGGCCGAGCCCAGCACCTCCAGCGCCAGATCCAGGTTGCCGAGGTACCAGTCCGGGAGGTCCGCTGGACTAGCTGGCGCCGGGGCCATGCCTGGCCGGCTGACCCGTTGCCTGCCGGTCACGATCGCCGCCATCCAGGCGAAGATGCTGCCCTGATGACGGACGAGCTCGGCGACGTCCCACTCGGGGCAGTGCGGCACCGGGAGGTCCCACCGCGTCCCGGCGGCCGCGAGCAGCGAACGGGCATCAGCTGCGGCGCAGTCCAGCAGCTCGTCAGCACCCATGGGTGCCAAGTCTGTCATGGGCATCAAATGGCCAGCTGGCCGTAGGCGTTGCCAGGAGATAGTCGTACATGCCTCTTGCCTGCTCCTCGGGCCGTCCGGGCGGGGCCGTGAGGGAGACGGTGACCACAGAGCGGAGATCGTCGGTCCAGTAGCCGATGTGGTACTGCTGGGCGTGCTCACGATCGGGTTCAGCGAATCCCACCTGCCATTCGTCGCCTGGTGTCAGGTCGGAGCCTGGTGCCATCGGGTCACCACCGGCCAGGTATGCGCGAAGGAGCAGGGCCGCCCGCCATGAATCGGACGCCCATTCGCGCGCTGCCGTCGCGCGCTGCACTTCCTCGGTGTACTGCCGGGTGTCAAAGACCAGGTCCGGAACGCTGACCGGCGACCAGCTGTAGGCGTCCGAGAAATCGAGCGGGTCGTCTCCGGCCTCAAAAACTTCGTGGAAGTCGCTCCAGACCACCACCTCACCATCGCCGCTGATCTGCGGGGCTAGGCCGCCGGGGTCGGCCGGTTCCACGCAGACGATGACTCGGCGCGGCAGCTCTGCCGGGAGCAGCGGGAAGTTGTCAGTGAGAATGAGTTCCGCGGGCCAGCCGGCGTAGCGCCGCTTGCCAACTGAGGCGAGCGCATCCACCCCGTCAATCAGCAGCTTGGCGACCGGATAGGGGTAATCGTCTTGACCGATGTCCGGGACGCTCAGCTGGATTTCCAGGCTCCTGGTCGGCCGTACCGCGTCCGTGCTCATAGCTGAATTGTCAGGTGGCTCGGGGTCTCCGCGCATCTCAGATTCCGCCCGCAGGCCAGCCTAGGAGACGTGCGCGCCGATCAGGTGACCGATGCCGAAAGTGATCAGCGCGGCGGCACCGCCGAGCAGCAACTGGCGCAGTCCCGACCGGAGCGCCGAACGGCCGTTGAGCACGCCGATCCCGGTGCCGACGGCCAGCAAGGCAGCCGCGGCCAGGATGATCGCCGCGACGAGCGCGGCCGTGCCGCGGCCGGCGAAGTACGGCAGCAGCACCACGAGGGCGCCTGCGGCGAAGGTCAGCAAGCTGGAGATCGCCGCGGACAGCGGCGACCCGAGCTCAGCTGGATCCAGCCCGAGTTCCTCGCGGGCGAGCGTGTCGAGCGCGACCTTCCGGTCAGCCATGATCTGGTCAGCCAGCCGGGTGGCGTCAGCGCGCGGGAGTCCCTTAGCGCGGTACAGCAGGACCAGCTCGTCCCGCTCCTCTTCTGGCTTCTCCTCCAGTTCCTGCGCCTCCAGGGCGATCTCGCGCTCGTACATCTCGCGCTGGCTGGCCATCGAGACGTACTCGCCGGCGGCCATGGAGAACGATCCGGAGAGCAAGCCCGCCGTCCCGGCGAGGAGGATCACCGTATGCGAGGCGCCCGACCCGGCCACGCCCATCACCAGTGCGGTGTTGGACACCAGCCCGTCACTCACCCCGAACACGCCGGCCCGCAGCGCGCCCGACCGGTCGCCGCGATGCCACGGTTCCCGCCGGGCGATCTGCTGTTGCGGGCTCGGGCGGCCGCCCTCGATCAGCTTGGCGATGGTGCGAGCGTGACCGTGCTCGTCGGCCGCCATGCCCGGCGCGGCGTCCGGGTCCGCGTCGTACATTCCGGCATCGGCCCGCTCGGCCCGCTCGATCAGCGGCAGGACAGCGCCCGGCGACAGCCTGCTGGCTGCGGTCGCCAGCAGCCGGGTGCGCAGGCTGGGGCGGCCTGGTGGTGGCACCGTGCCGTCGGCGGCACGGATCTTTTCTTCCCAGTGCGCCGCGTGCCGCCGCTCGACGGCGGCGAGTTCCTCGAAGATGGTCCGCCGCTCTCCGGTTTCGGCCGCGGCGATCCGGGAGTACAACGCCGCCGCATCACGCTCGCTGCCGAGCAGTTCACGCCAGTGGTTGATGCGCTCGCCGTCGTCATCGCGACTCATCTGGCCCCCTTAGTCAGATCCGTCAGCCTTCTCGGGGGCCGTCGCGGGCGGGAGCAGGACGCCAGGGTTCAGCAGCCCGAGCGGGTCGAACGCGGCCTTGACTGCCCGCATCACGCCAATCTCGCGCTGGCTGCGGGACAGACCGAGCCAGCTGGCCTTGGCCCGGCCGATGCCGTGCTCCGAGCTGATCGACCCGCCGAGGCTTGCCACCAGCCGGAGGACCGGGCCGGTGATCGTCTCGGCGTCCGCATGCAGAACGTTCACATGCAGATTCGCCTCGGCCAGGTGCCCGAAGATGATCAGTTCTGCGGCCGGGTCAGCTGCAGCGACCGTGGCCGGCAGCTGCGCTACGAGCTCAGCGAGCCGGTCGGCCGGCACTGACACGTCAAGTTTCACCGGCAGGCCGGCTGCGCTGAGCGCCTCGGTGTGCGCCTCCCGCAACTGCCACAGCCGGGACCGCTCGGCGGCTGACGAGGCGACGGTCGCATCCAGCACGTGGCCGCAGGTCTGGAGGGCGGCTAGCAGGTCGTCGAGCGGGTCCGCTCCGGCCGCGACCTCGACCAGCACATATGCCCCGCCTTTTCCGGCCAGCGGGAGCGGAACGCCGAGGTAGCCAGCGACGAGCGCGAGGCCGGAGTCGAAGCAGAGCTCAGCCGCGCTGAGCCCGGCCAGCCGGGCGCGCAGGTCCGCCAGCAAGCCGAGTGCATCAGCCACGTCCTTGACCGCGACGAAGGCGACGGCGCGGCCCGGCTCGGCGGCAACCAGTCGGAGCCGGAGCCTGGTGATCACGGCCAGCGTGCCTTCCGAGCCGGCCAGCAGGTGACCGAGATCGTATCCGGTGCTGTCCTTGGCGAGGCCGTCCAGCCGGGCGATGATCCGGCCGTCCGCCAGCACGGCTTCGACACCCGCGACCTGCTCGCGCATGCTCCCGTAGCGCAGCACCCGGATCCCGCCCGCGTTGGTGGCGACCATGCCGCCGAGAGTGGCGGAATCGCGGGCCGCGAGGTCGACGCCGAAGTCCAGGCCTGCCGCGCGCGCGTGGGCAGCCAGCGCCGCGAGCCGGACGCCGGCTCCGGCGGTGACCTGACGCGCGGCGGGGGATACCGGGCACAATTCGGCCAGCCGGGTGGTAACGAGCAGGACTGGCGGGTTCCCGGCCGCTTCCGGGGCCGGCACCCCGCCGCCCACCAGACCGGTGTTGCCGCCCTGGACTACGACCGGGACTCGGGCCCTCGCGCAGGCGGATAGAACATCAGCGACCTGGGTCGCGTCAGCCGGCCGCACGACGGCGCGCGCGGCGCCGCTGAACCGCCCAGTCCAGTCGGTCTCGTACGACGCGCGCAGGTCACGATCGAGCAGGACATGCTCTGGCCCGACGACGGACTTGAGCACGGCCTCCAGCGTCAAGACAGGACCCGGAGCCGGACGGTCGGATCCATGGCGCGCAGCCGCGCAATCACTTCGTCCGGGTAGTCGATGGCGATATCGGTCAGCGCGTAACCGAACTCGCCGCGCGTACCCAGCAGCTGCGCCTCGACGTTTACGTGGTGCGCGGCCAGCACGGAGTTGATCTCCGCCAGCACGCCGGGCACGTTCTGGTGGAGGTGCGCAAGCCGGTGCGTGCCGGTTGGCGACGGCAGCGCAACCTCGGGCAGGTTCACCGAAAGCGAGGTCGACCCGACCGTGACGAAATCGGCGAGCTTAGCGCCCACGAAAGCGCCGATATCGGCCTGCGCTTCTTCGGTTGAGCCGCCGATATGCGGGGTGAGTATCACGTTCGGCAGGCCGCGCAGGACGGATTCGAACTGCTCGCCTGCTGAGCGCGGTTCGGCCAGGAAGACGTCCACAGCCGCTCCGGCCACATGGCCCGACAGCAGATGGCGGCGCAGTGCCTCGTGATCAATCACGAAACCGCGGCACAGGTTCAGGAAGACCGCGCCGGGCCGCATGCGGCTGAACTCCTTCTCGCCGAACAGCGAGCTGTTGGACGGCCTGCCGTCCACGTGCAAGGTGACGACGTCGGATATCTCGAGTAGCTCTTCCAGGCTGACGCACCGGCGCGCGTTGCCCAGGGCCAGCTTGTCGGCCGTGTCGTAGAACACGACACGCATGCCGAACGCCTCGCTGACTACTGACAGCTGCGCGCCGATGTTGCCGTACCCGACGATTCCTAGCGTGCGGCCGCGAACCTCGTGGGCGCCGTGGGCCGACTTGTCCCATACGCCGGAATGCATACCGCGGTCTTTCTCGGTCAGCCGGCGGGTGAGCGCGATGATTTCCGCCATGGCCAGCTCGACCACGCTGCGCGTGTTCGAATAGGGCGCGTTGAAAACCGCGATTCCGCGCGTCGATGCGGCAGCCAGGTCGATCTGGTCGGTACCGATGCAAAACGCTCCGACGGCGATCAGGTCGCTCGCGGCGTCGAGCGCGGCTGCGCTTAGCCGTGTCTTAGACCGGATGCCGAGGACGCTGACGCCAGGCAGCGCGGCGATGAGGTCGGCTTCGTCCAGAGCCGACCGCTGCGCGGTTACCTCGAGGCCGGCCTCTTCAAGCAAGCGAATGGCCTCGGGATGGACGTTCTCCAGGAGCAGCGCCTTCACCGGCCCAGCGTAACGGACGGCGCATCCCCGCCCGGCGGTTGGCGGCTAACAGCTGGGGTGTCAGGGCGTCAGCCGGCCCGAGCCGGGACAATCGCGCGGTACTCGTCGGGGAGCTCGACCATCACGCCGAGCCAGTCCTGATCATCGACCGCTTCGGCGAGCGTCGCGAACACGGCCCGAGCGTGCCGAGCGATTTCCTCATATAGCCCGGCCTCGCTCTCGGCGATGCCTTCCTTGGCGGCTACCCGGCGCAAGAACTCCTCCAGCGGCATCCGCTTCGCTGGCGGGGTGGCCGGCATCCCGCGCCGCAGCGGCACGTGCAGCACTGGATCCAGGTCGGCGATCAGGTCCGCAACCTGCCCGGCGGCAATCCGCTCGGCCAGCGTCTCCAGGACGGCGTCGGTAACCAAACGCGCTGTACCGTTGTCGACTCCGAGCCGCTGGGCGACCCGCCCGTAATACTGATCGGCCGGCATGATGTCCAGGTATCTGCGCTCCGCCTCGGCGACGAGCGGATCGAAGGCCGGCGGCAAGCTGGCAGCCAGGCTGGCTATCGCCGCCGGGCTGAGGGCGTCGCCGAGTGCGAAGAACACGGCGCGGGCGTGCCGCAGGGCGGTCTCGACATCGGTGTCCTCGCGGCGCGCCACGATGGCGAGGAACACGTCGATGTCGGGCGTGGCGGCGAGGAAGCCGGCTATGCCAGGTGTCCCGGCGCCGCCGGAATGGCCATGTGGCTGAAGGCCGGCGGGCAGGTCCCGGAGGATGTCCTCCGCCGTGGTACGCGGAAGGCTGGCCGCCAGCGTCTGCAGGGTTGCGCGCGCGGCGTGCTCGGCTTCGGCTGTGCTCAGGCCGCCAGCAGCCCGGCCGATTACCCCGATGATCTGCTCGTAGTCCATCTGCAGCCCCCGCGGGTTCGATCAGCGTCACATTACCCATTCACCCGCCTGGGCATTCAGTGCCGCCTCCGGTGCCGACAGGCGGACATACCGGCACCTGCTGCGGTGTACGGCCCAGCGGGTGCGGCAAGACTGCTCTGTGGCAGGACTGCTGGGCGGCAAAGACTGCTGCGTTAGAGCGGCCGACCGAAGTGCGGGAGCGACGATGCAAGCGATCATGGTGAGCAAGCCCGGCGGACCTGAAGTGCTTGAGGTCGCCGAGACCGAGATACCGCGTCCCGGTCCTGGCGAGGTCCTGGTCCGTGTGCTTGCGGCCGGGGTCGGGCCATGGGACGCGGCGTTGCGCAGCGGCGGGATGCCGGTGAGCTACCCCTACATTCCGGGCGGCGAGTTCGCCGGTCTGGTGGCGGGCGATACCGGTGACGAAGCCGCATTTAGCGACGGCGAGCCGGTGTACGGCTATCCCGGCCTCACCGGCTGCTATGCGGAGTACGTGACCTGCCCGGCTGAGCAGCTCGCTCCGATCCCCGCCGGGCTGGCGTACCCCGACGCGGCCGCAGTGCCCATCGACGGGCTGACTGCCGAGCAGGGCCTGAGCGAGATCCTCCGGGTAGGCCCGGGGGACTGGGTGCTGATCACGGCCGCGGCGGGCGGCCTCGGCCACTTCGCGGTCCAGATCGCGCACGCCCTGGGCGCGTCGGTGATCGCCACTGCGAGCCCGGAGCACCACGAGTTCGTCCACAAGCTTGGCGCGGCCGTGGTTCTGGACCATAACCAGGCCGGCTGGCCGGACAAGGTGCGGGACCTGACCGGCGGCGGCGCTGAGCACGTGCTGGCCTGCGCGGCCCCGACGCTGGCCGGCGCCGCTCGGGCCGCGCGCGACGGCGCGACGATCGCAACTCCGGTGCATGCCGCCGAGCTGGCGGAATCGGGCCGGGTTCACTGGCAGCGCTACGACGGTCGCCCGGACGGCAGCCGCCTGATCAGGATGGCCCCGTGGTTCGACGACGGCTCCATGTCCGTCACCATCGCGGGCCAGTATTACTGGCACGACGCCGCAGCAGCGCACCGCCAGGTCGAGAAGGGGCATACCCGCGGCAAGCTGCTGCTGGTCGTGGACGACGACCTCGCGGCCCGCCTGGGCGTGTGAGCGGCAACCGAGCACACGCCTCCCCTCAGCAAGACTGCACATGTTCCGCCTCCCGGCCTTCTGGGTACAGTGACTGCAATACTAATTTCAGTGCAAAATTAGGTACTGAGTATTGTTATACTGACTGCATGACATCCGTACGCCCGTCCCTTCGCGAGCGGAAGAAGCTCGCCACCCGGGCGGCCATCCGGCGGGCTGGGCTCGACCTGATCGCCGAGCGGGGCTTCTCCCACGTCACGGTCGAGGACATCGCGGCCGCTGCGGACGTGGCGCCACGTACGTTTTTCAACTACTTCCCCTCCAAGGAAGCCGTGTTGTTCAGCGCTGACCCTGCGAGGGAGGCGGAGCT
>Ga0335074_10016106_pt1 | contig 10520 bp, 9 predicted proteins | sample Lox_Sample_23_FD_206715 | JGI IMG/M metagenome (GOLD analysis project Ga0335074, IMG submission 206715) | Soil microbial communities from Loxahatchee National Wildlife Refuge, Florida, United States - Lox_Sample_2.3 | ecosystem: Environmental > Terrestrial > Soil > Wetlands | place: USA: Florida...
TTGCTCTTACCGCCCTCCGGCAATTCGCCGAATACCGTCGGCTTGCCCGGCTGGATGCGCACGCCCGTAAAGTGAAAGCGCGCGCCCCTGCGCAACAACGCCGGCTCGACCAGATCGAACTTGCCCGCCGAAACGCCGCCCGTGATCAGCAAAAGATCCGCATCGCTGGCTTTGGCCAGAGCCATGTCGAGCGCATGGGCTGTGTCAGCCACGATTGGCAACGTCCACGGACGGCCGCCGCACGCAGCCACCATCGCGGCCAGCATGGGCGCGTTCGAGTTGCGGATCCGGCCCGGTCCCGGCAACCTCGAGATCGGTACGAGCTCGTCGCCCGTGGCAACAATCGCTACCCTCGGCTTGCGGAAAACCTCCAGTCTCGCCCATCCGCACGCGGCCGCCAGTGCGATCTCCGCAGCGCCCACCCGTGTCCCGGCAGACAGCATCTCTTCGCCTCGCCGTGCCTGCGCCCCGCGGCGCACGACGTTTTCTCCCGTCGCTATCGTGCGCGGCGCCGCCAGCCTCACGCGGCCGTCGGCATATTCCACGTGCTCCAGCATGACCACGGCATCGGCCCCGCGCGGCACCGGCGCACCCGTCATGATCTCCCACGCCGCGTTGCGCCGCAACGGTCCTGACGGCGCATCGCCGGCACGCGTCATGCCCGTCACAGCCAGCGGCTGGTGGCGCGAAATCTCAGCCGCCCGGCAGGCAAAGCCGTCGCGCGTCGATCGCGCAAAGGGAGGTTGATCGCGGTCGGCGCGAACCGCTCGCGCCAGCACCCTGCCCGCCGCGCGTCCCAGCGCAACCTGCTCTGTCGCGCGCCGCGGCCCCAACAGCCTCGCTGCATGCTTCGCCACCAGCCGAGCCGCCTCGTCGTAGCTGAGCACATCCTGGCTCATGGATTGGATTGTAGACATCGCGCCAGCAGCTTAGCGAGTTCGCCGGTCGGCCATTCACATTTGTCGCGGGAAATGATGGACCGACGTCCCCGCGCCGGTCGCAAACAACAGGGGCGCCCTCGCGGACGCCCCCGTTGATGCCAGTGGAACCAGCCCGGGTTACTTCGATTTGGACTTGGGCGCTTTGTACGACGAGCTGATCTTCTCGCCCGCCTGCTGCAGGATTCCCGCCACTTCGTCCGCATAGGGACCGCTCGGCGCCAGGTCGAGATACCTCTGGTATGCGGCCGTGCAATCCGCCGGCAGTACGATTCGGTTCGTCTTCGGATCGACCGTCGCATTCTGCACCAGGCCTTGGCCCTTGATGTAATACAGGACGGCTAGGTTCGGATCCGACTGGTTGGGATCGGACTTGATCGCCTCGTCGGCCGCGGCTATCTGGGCCTGGGCGTTGTTCTGCTGAAAGAAAATCACGGCTTCATTGCGCAGGTTAAGCAGCGCCATCGAAGGATCAGCCTTGGCGGCAGCATCGTAGGCCGCATTCGCATCCTGCACTTTGCCCGTGCGCGCGTAGACCTCTCCCAGCCCCGCGTCGGCCACGCTAAGAACCCCCGGCCGCGGCTTCTTTGCCGCCGTCTCAAGATCGATCGCCTTCTTGTACGACGTGATCGCATCGTCGTATTTCTTCAACCCGGCCTGCCCGTATCCCAGATTCTCCCAGAGCAGCGCCTCATCCGGTTTCAGGCCCGTGTCCTTGTTCATCAAGGTTTCGATGTCGGTGTATTTTGCCGTCTTGATCTCGTTGGCCTTCGCAGTGATGTCGGACTTTGACGCTGTGGCGCCCAGGGCCGCTGTGGCCGTCGCCGTCGCATTGTCGATATCGTGCTTGTCCTGGCTGATTACCTTCAGATCGGCGTTCAATTGATTGATCACCGCATTCGCTTTGATGGCTTCCGAGTTGGACTTCCTCAGTTCTTCCAGCCGCTTCTTGTCCTCCGGAGACATCTGGTCGATGTACTCCTGCCGCGACATGTCGTCGTTCTGTTCAAGATCCTGCCCCGCAACAATCTTGATGCCGCGAATCGAATCCACCATCTTGCCTGCCGGCGTATCCGCCGCCCGGTAGACCAGCATGTACGTTCCAGGCGCCGCTTCGCCGCTGTACTCGCCCGTCTCCGACACGGGGAACGAATACTTCAAGGTCAACCCGCCATCGGTCGAGAGGCCGACCGTGCCGTTGCCCTGGGCTTGCCCGGTGGGATTGATGACTCTGCCGTGAATCTTCCCCATATTTGCCGCTGCGCCGGCCTCCGGCTGCTGCGCGTTTACCGGTGCAACGGCCCACGCCAGCAGGCCGGTCGCGGCCATTCCCAGCCAGACTGAAAAAATGCGTTTCATGTTTTCTCCTTGGGAGCCGCGGGAGTGTTTCCGCCCGCTGGCTCGAAAAAGTTCAAAGTTTTCCGGCGTCCTTGCCATGGCGCCAAATCCATACCTTTGCGTCTTCGCCTGCCGCCGCCGGCTGCCTTTTCCAGGCTCCATCGCGTCGGCCTGTCCCCGCCCACAGTTGCGCATTGGCGCAAAAGCGCTCGGCGGGGCGCTTTTCCAGCAAAACCCACGTTAAATCCAACCCAGTCCCCCGCACAAGTGGGGACGGCAGATTGAGCCCACCCCGCATCCTCGCATCCTCCGCCCGCTTCAACCCTCCATCCCGCGCGGCTTGCTGTTCCGGGGCGATGCCACCGATACATTGAGATGCTAGTGGCGTGGCCACCGGGGCGCTTGTGGCCCGTATCACACAAGCGTGCGCAAACCATAGAATCTCTTCATGGAGACAGTGATTCGCAAGGCTGCCCCTGCCGATGTGGGGCTGATTCTTGGCTTTATCCGCGCTCTGGCTGAGTTCGAGCGGGCTCCGCACGAAGTGACGGCCACTGAGGACGGTCTGCTGCGCGACGGATTCGGCGCCAATCCCTTCTATTCCTGCCTGATCGCCGAGCACGGCGGCCGACCCGCAGGTTTCGCCTTCTATTTTTTCAACTACTCCACGTGGAAGGGCCGTCCCGGCATCTACCTCGAAGACCTCTTCGTGCATCCTGAGTTTCGCGGCCTTGGCATCGGTAAGGCCTTGCTCCAGCGCGTTGCCGCTGATGCCGTCGAACGAGGCTGCCGGCGCATGCAGTGGGAAGTCCTTGACTGGAACACACCGGCCATCGATTTTTACCGCGCTTTGGGCGCCGAGTTCCTTGACGAATGGCGCAACGTCCGCCTGGAGGGCGATGCGCTGCTGCGGCTGGCCGGCGGCTTGCAGGCCGCTGCCCAGGACCCGGGCGCGGAGTCCGCGCCGGAGCGGAGAACGAAATGAAAATTCGCGTCATCGGCGGCGGCCTGGCGGGCCCTGAAGCGGCGCTTGCCGCCGTGCGCCTGGGCTGCGCCGTCGATCTCTACGAGATGCGCCGCGTGGTCGACGGCCAGCCGGTGCTGACCCCCGCTCACCAGACAACCGATTTTGGCGAGCTGGTCTGCTCCAACTCGCTCAAAAGCGAGTCGCAGTGGTCCGCTCCCTGGCTCCTCAAGCAGGAGATGCGGCGCCTTGGCTCGGCCCTGCTCCAGTTCGCCGATGAAACCGCCGTTCCCGCCGGCCACGCCCTGGCCGTCGACCGCGTGGAGTTTTCGCGGCGCATCAGCGACGCCATCTCTTCCCAGCCGGCGATTCGCGTCATTCGCCAGGAGGTGGCATCCCTCGATCCTTGCGATCCCGAGGTTGCTGTCACCGTTATCGCCACCGGCCCGCTCACTTCCGCCGAGCTGAGCGCTGCCATTGCCCGGCGCACCGGCTCCGGGCATCTCGCCTTCTACGATTCCATCTCGCCCATCGTTGACGCCGACACCATCGATATGAATCGCGTCTACTTCGCCGCCCGCTGGGATAAGGGCACTGCCGACTACATCAATTGCCCCATGGATCGCGCAGAGTATGACCGCTTCTACGATGCGCTCTTAAAGGCCGAAGCGGCCGAAAGCCGGGAATGGGAACAACTGGAGTCTTCTTCACCCCACGCCCCAAATACCGGCGCATCGGGGCCCCGGTATTTCGAGAGTTGTCTGCCCATTGAGGTGCTGGCCGCCCGCGGCCGCGACACCCTGCGCTTCGGTCCCATGAAACCGGTCGGCCTGCGCGACCCGCGCACCGGCAAAACTCCCTGGGCTGTTGTGCAACTCCGCAAAGAGAATCTGCGCGCCGACAGCTACAACCTCGTCGGCTTTCAGAATCATCTGAAGTGGGGCGAACAGGCGCGTGTCTTGCGCCTGATTCCGGGGCTCGAGAATGCGCGTTTCCTCCGCTACGGCCAAATTCATCGCAACACCTACATCTGCGCCCCGGCGCTGCTCGACGAAACTCTTTCCCTCAGAGGCTCGGCCTCGCGGCTCCTCTTCGCCGGGCAGATCTGCGGCGTTGAAGGTTACACCGAATCGATGGCCACAGGACTGCTCGCCGGAATCTATGCGGCGGCCATCGCCCGTGGCGAGCTCCCCGTTCCCGTGCCGCGCGCCTCGGCCCTGGGTTCACTGGTCCACTACATCACCCACGCCGACCCCGCAAACTTCCAGCCCGCCAACATCACATTCGATCTCCTCGAGCCGCTCGACGATGCCACCCGCCGCAAACTGCGCGACAAGAACGAGCGGCGCCGCATACAGTGTGAGAGGGCGCTGGCCGCGCTCGATGCATGGCGCAATCCGGCTCCGCACCCGGCCGCGGAACTTCGCCCATAGGCCCTGCGTACAGCGTGGTAGGCTTACACCGGTTTCACAGTGACTGTACTCGAAGCCGCCAAAGCTACACCGGTTTCACAGTGACCGTATCCCGGAGCCGCAAAAGCTAAGTGGCTTTTTCCCTTAAGAAAAGGCCACCCTGACTGAAGCGAAGACCGGCGACATCAACTTGAAACCGGTCTAGCCTTCCCCCGAAAGGTCTCCTATGCCCGCTATCTCCGCCGTGGATTCAGTTTCGGCAGCCGTTCAACGCACCCGTATCTTCCTTTTCAGACCGTTTCACTGGGGAACCTTCCTGAAGCTCGGCCTGGTCGCCATCATCACCGAAGGAATCAGCAACAATCCGCGGCCTTCTTCACAAGGCGGTCATGGCACGCCTCCCGGAGCGATTGGCTTCTCGCCGTCGAGCCTCACGCCGGAATGGATCGCGGTAATTGTAGCGGCTGTCCTACTCGCATTTGTTCTGGCCATGCTGGTGTTCTACCTGGTCACGCGACTGCGATTCGCTTTCTTCCATTGCCTCATCCACAACACGAAGGAGATTCGGCCGGGTTGGCGCCTCTATCGAAGCCAGGCCTCGCGGTTCTTCTGGCTCAACGTCCTGGTGGGAATCTGCTTCATCGTGGCGCTCGCACTGGTGGCCATCCCCTTTGCTGCCCTGCTTTGGCGCGTCGTTGAAGCCACTCGACAGGCAAGCCACCTCGACATCGGTATGCTGTTGGCTCTGGCTTTACCCTTCATCCCGGTGCTCCTTCTGCTGGCGCTGGCCGCAATTCTCAGCGACGTCATTCTCCGCGATTGGATGTTGCCCCATTACGCGCTTGACAATGCATCCGCCGGCCAGGCCTGGGCGCAGGTTCGTGCGCGCATCAAGGCCGAAAAGAGAGAGTTTTTCGTCTACGCGCTGCTGCGCCTGATCCTGCCTCTGATTGCCGCCATCGCCTTGTTCTTCGTGCTGCTTCTTCCCGGCCTCGGGCTGGCCGGAGTCCTTGCCGCGGTTGAACTCGGTCTTCACTCCACATTTGCCGGCTCTACCGGCGCCTCTTCGCTGGTCGGTGTCCTGCTCCAGGCCTTCTTCGGCGTCATCGCCTTCGCCCTCGCGCTCCTCGCCGGCATCTGCCTCGGTGGGCCGTTGAGCACAGGAATTCGAGAGTATGCGCTCACCTTCTACGCCGGCCGGTATCCCAGGCTCGGGGCGTTCCTGTTTCCCGCCCCGCCTGCGCCCCCGGCGATGCAGCCCGGCACTGATTGAGCCATGGCGGCCTTTCGCCGCAGCCTGACCGTCTCGCTTCGCTTTGTGGTCGTCGGCGGCCCTGCGTTTGCCCTGGACTACACCCCGTTCCGGCTGACCCGCTTTCACATCCCCGCCGGCGAACTTGCCGGGCGGTTGCTTCTTGCCGCGCTGTTGATCGCCATAGACTCCGAACGTCAAAAAGATGGCCTCGCCGCAGCGGCAAACCCGAGAAGCGCCGCACCTTCAGGGCTCCGCAGGGGATACGCGCAACCAGCGCTCGGGAACCTTTCGCCCGGCTTCAGTGTCCAATCAAGAGACATCCGCCTGGTACGGCGATTCCCGGCGAGAGTGTACCCTGAGGGATGGGAGCAGAAGCCGCACCTGCGCTTCTGATGGGAGTTTTCTTGAAGTCTTCTGCATACATCCTGGCCGGCTGCCTGGCATTGATTTTCGCCGGCACGGCGCGTCCTCAGGCTGAACAACCCACTGCCGCTGAAAAAAAATCGGCCACCACCATCGTGCTGCCGCCTTCGCCCAGGGCGTTGCTGCCCGACGATTTTGACGGGTGGCAGGTGGCGCGGCCTTCGAAAGTCCTGGCGGACCCGGCCCAGGCCGACGCCGCCAACGCTGCCGCCCTCAAGGAATACGGCTACGTGACGGGCCTCGAGGCCGCCTACAAGCGCGAGAGCGACACCCTCACCATTCGCGCGCTCAAATTCGACGATGCCAGCGGCGCCTACGGCGCGTACACCTTCTATCGCCAGAATGGTTGGCCAAAAGAAGAAATCGGCACGGGCGGAGCCAGTGACAACAAGCGCGTTCTCTTTTGGAAGGGAACGGTCGTCGTGGATGCCACGTTTTCGCGCATTGGTCCCATGTCGGCCGGCGAGTTGCGCGAGATTGCCCGTCAGCTTCCCGAACCCGGCGGCAGCCGCTCGCTGCCTCCGCCCATCCTCGCCGACCTGCCGCTGCATCAGTTGGATCCGCAGACCACTCATTATGCCGTCGGCCCGGCCGGCTATGAGGGCGCAGGCGGAGTTTTGCCCCCCGCCCTGGTCGGGTTCGACAAAGGAGCCGAGGCGGTCACCGCCAACTATTCGCTCACCTCCGGCCCGGCCACCCTCACCGTCATCGATTACCCCACGCCGCAGATGGCGCAGGCCCAGGAAAATGCGGTTCGCGCTTACCTCAAAGCCGGCAGCCAGGCGCAGCCCGCGTGGCCCAAGCCGCTCACCGACTCCGACCTGGCATCCCTTGAAGTGCGCCGCAGCGGCCCGCTCGTCGTGGTCGTCAGCGGCGACGCAATCCCCGACGAAAGCCACCGCCTCATTGAATCCGTCCACTATGAGATGGATTTGACCGCCATCCCGCAGCCCGTCGAGTCAGAGGTGGAAAAAACCAGCAAGCTCCTGTTGGGCATCGCCGTGCTCTGCCTGGTCGGCGGCGGCGCGGCCGTCATTCTGGGCGGATTCTTCGGCGGCGGAAGAGCCCTCTACCGCATCGCCCGCGGCAAACCCGCTTCCTCGGTCTTCGATGAGGAGTTTATCCATCTCGATTTGCGGGAAGAATGGGTCGAAGTGCGGGACGGACCTCGCCAAAATAGCGGCGCCTTTCCGGGCCCGCATCCGAACGGTTAATGCCCCGTCTTCACTGTGGAAAATTGGCCTCAAACCCTAAAAAACACGGCAAATCCCCGATAATCTACGGAGGATATGAGGCGAATATATTGCGAATATTTCCCCCGCCTCCGCTCCCCTAACCGTCTGTTAACAATCTGAAATATAAGAACTTATTTTTGCAAACGTTTTTCCTTGACACTGCTTCCCCTCGAACCTACTATGCAGCCAGAAAGTTCTAATGGGTTTGCCTCCGTTGGAACTATTCTCCCTGAGGAGAGAGCTGCCCTGTTGCCGGGCGGCTCTTTCCGTTTTTGGCGCCTTCACGACGAAGTCTCTCCGCCGTTGGCCGGTTTCCCGTCTTCCCCTTCCGCGTCGTCGCTCCATTCAGCCTCGCACGCTTCACATCGCCAGTGATTCTGCGTGTCGGCCCCCTCCAACACCACCTCGTCCGATCCGCATTTCGGGCACTTGGGTTCGATAAACTCCGGAACTTCCTCCTGCGATTCGTCGACGGCCTCTTTCGCAATCGGACGCGCCGCAATCTCCCGCGCCCGGTCGAGCTGATCGGCGGCGACCAGCACCCGCGCCTGCCGCCGGCCGAATTCTTGCGATCCCTGCACCCAGCTATCCAGTCCCGCTTGCCGCAAAGCTTCCGCCAGTTCGCGCGCTTCCTGGTCGCTCCCGCAGTCGCATAACACGGTCTTCCATGTGTAGTCGTGCGGACCTGTCTCCTCCTGATCGTTGCCGTCATCATTGGTCACGATGACCGGTGCTTGTCCCAGCATCATGGGCGACACGGCCGCCGGCGCATCCACCTGCTTCACGGGAGCATTTGTGGTTTGGGGAATGAAATTCGTCTTGGCCGGCTCTGCTGCCTGCGGGTCGCCCAATCCGCGGCTGCGCATCTCCTGGCGCAGCGCCTCCTGCGCGGGCCCGGTCAAATTGGCGAAGTCTTCTGCCAGATTGAACAGCTCTCCGTCGCCCATCTCGCGATACTCTTCCGCAAGCCGGCGCCACTCTTGCGCTGGGTCTGTTTGCATGGCCAGCAGTATAGCGCCATTCTGCCACGATGCATTATCGTGGCGGCCGCAGCCCCAGGTCGACCAGCATGGTGCGCACCACGATCATCCCCGATACCGTAAGCGCGGCCAGCAGGCAGGTCCAGAATCCGATGCGGCTGTACGGCAGATGCAGTATCGGCCGATTGCTCCCCAGTGTCAGCGCCAGATCGTCCGGCAAAAGCGCGCGCACCGCTACCGCCAGCAAAAAGCCGCCCGTCCACACCATGGCGATGCGCAGCCCGAGGCGAAGTGTGAATGCGAAAAGAGTCTGTGGCATCGGTTCCATCGGTCTGCCGCGTATTCACTTGCGCCGCTCGCAGCACCACCGCTCAACTTTACCTTCCACAGGGCCGACGATACAATCAAGGGGCAGGCCGACGTAGCTCAGTTGGTAGAGCAGCTGATTCGTAATCAGCAGGTCGTCAGTTCAAGTCTGACCGTCGGCTCCAGACACCGATTCCCGCCATGGCCTCTCCCATCACGAGAGGTCATTTTCTTTTTGGATGCCTTTGCCGCGCGCATGCGCATCGCCGGCCGGCTCCTCCGCCGCAAACCGCGATAATGCTTCCATGCGCCTTCCCGTTCCTCGATCCGGCTTGATCTACTGGATCGCCGCGGCTGCCTTCGTTCTGCGCGTCGCCGCCCGGCTGGCGCAGGGCATCGGCAACTTCTGGGTCAACGGCTACTCCTTCTTCTTTGATCTTGCGCAAAGCATCGCCGCCGGTCGCGGCTTCTCCCTGCCCAACGGTGTTCCCACCGCCTTTCGCGTTCCGCTCTATCCCATCCTGCTGGCCGGCCTTACCCTCGGCCACCCATGGTTCTGGCCGATCGTGATCGCCGAGTCCCTCATTGGCGCAGCCACCTGCATCTGCGCGGCGCTGCTCGCCCGTCAGATGTACCCGGGCGAACGCGGCCGTACCGCCGGCCTGCTCGCCGCTGCGGTCACTGCCGTTTATCCCTACTACGTAGTGCACGACACCGCTCTGCAGGAGACCAGCCTCTTCACCCTGCTCACCCTCGCCGCCGTGCTGCTGGCTTTGCGCGTCGCCCGCTGCGGCTTGCTCCTCCCTGCCGCATCCTGCGGTTTCGTCCTCGGCCTCGATGTGCTCACCCGCTCGCCCATCGCGCCCTTCGCGCTACTGGTCCCTCTTTGGCTCATCGCGCGGCGCCGCGTCCCACAGGGGCTGCTCTGCGCTCTGCTGCTCGGCCTCGCCGTGTCGCCATGGCTGATTCGAAGCTTCCTGCTCACCGGCCGGCCCGCGCTCACCACCGAGGCCGGCTTCGAGCTCTGGAACGGCAATAATCCCGAGCTCTTCCGTTTCTACCCCATGCAAAGCATCGACGTCAGCATCGCCGCCAACCTCGCTGCGCTGCCCGCGCGCGATCAGCAGCAGCTGGCGCGCCTCGGCAACAACGAAGCCGTGATCGACCGCTGGTACCGGCAAAAGGCTCTGCGTTACATGCGCGCCCATCCCTGGCTCACCTTCACCAGCGGACTTCGCAAAATCGCCGCCGCTTTCGACTGGCTGCCCACCCCCCGCCGCTCCCGCGCGCAGGCCCTGGCTCACCTTCTTTCTTTCGCGCCGGTAATGCTGCTTGGCCTGTGGGGCATGTGGCAGCGCCGCGCGCAGTGGCGCGACGACTCGCTCATCTACCTGCTCTTCGCCCAGTTCCTCATCGTCACCGCTGTCTATTTCGGCCAGACCAACCATCGCGTCTTTCTCGACGTGTATCTCATCGCGTTTGCAGCGGGGGCTGTTGTGCCGGAACCGCGATCGAAGCTTGGAATTCCGGCCCGGCCGTAGCCGGTTCCGCAATCTCTTTTCGCCTCAAGCTGCCCGGAAAGACCGCATTCCCTGTTTCATTTTCACTCGGCATTTCTTACATGGCGTGAAAAATTTACTCGGTTTGTCTCCGCCCGAGTTGTCAAAAA
>Ga0335074_10016109_pt1 | contig 10519 bp, 13 predicted proteins | sample Lox_Sample_23_FD_206715 | JGI IMG/M metagenome (GOLD analysis project Ga0335074, IMG submission 206715) | Soil microbial communities from Loxahatchee National Wildlife Refuge, Florida, United States - Lox_Sample_2.3 | ecosystem: Environmental > Terrestrial > Soil > Wetlands | place: USA...
TTGCGGGCAGCGTGTACGTCCCCTGGTTCGACGTCACCAACACCGTGACTTGATCACTGGTGGGAGCGACGTTCCCGACGGTGAAAATTGGCGTCCAGTCGTCCTGCGTGCTCCAGAAGGATTCGAAGTACACATTTCCCGCTGAGGGCTGAAGCGCCCAATACAGCCCATACGACGAATCGGCGGAGGTTCCAAAGACGCGTCCCATCAGCGCTCCGCTGGCTCCAGTGTACTGCAAGCTTAGAGACGCGCAAACGATCTGCGGGGGTACGGCGGCCTGCGATTTTACCTGTCCCAAGTCCACTGAAGTGATCTGCCCGACGGCGAGATGCAAGGCCGGGAGTGGCGCGGGGTAAGTTCCGCCGCTGTTGTCGCTGAACATCAGCGTGCCGGTCACATCGGCGGGCTGGCTGCTCATGTTCCGAAGAACAAGTTGAGACTTGATCTCAAAGTTTGCCGGAAGGCCGAGCGCGAGACCGGCATTGCCAACCAGGATCTGCGTTCCCAGCAGCGTCTGGCCCGGAGTTTGCGGATTCACAAACGTGAGCGTGGTCGAGTATCCGATGGTTCCGTCCTCAATCCACGCTCCGGTGTTCAGGGCGCCTGCCGGGCCGTCCTGGGAAAGCGTGATTCCTCCAACCGCGTTTTTCTGCCACGCGCTCGCCGAGAATTGAGAGCCCCAGATCCAGAGGACCGAAGATCCGTTCGGCGGAAGAGTCACGGAATCCATCGGCGTTATTCTCCCGGCCAGCGTGACTGACGGACTCACGTGGATGGTCTGGCTTGAAAGGTTTTGCACCGAAACGAAGATGGACGCGTTCCCAGATGGAAGCAAAAAGACGGCATCCTGCGTTGCGGAGGCGTACGGTTTATCCAGACTTGGGATGGTGAAAGAGACCGATTCCTGCGGGTCTCCCTCATAAATTTCGACCTCAAGCTGGCCGGCGACGCCCTGATACTGAAATATTGCGGTTCCGGTTGTGGACTGAGACCATCCTTTCGTCGCTAATTCCGCGCCGATGTCGATGGTCGCATTACCCAGCGGCGCCATGGCAACTGGATCTAAGTTCATCGCCTGTCCGCCGGGGCTGTAAAGGACCGGCTGAACCGTCAGCGAAGCTTTCGAGGCGTTGTTGTGGAGCTGCGCGAGCGACTGGAAGCCATCGGCTGTAGACCAGTAAGCGTTGTACATGAACTGGGTGGGAGCCGGCGCCGCTCCAAAGCAGGCGGCCTCCAAAATACCGAAAATCGCAATTATTCTGTAGTAATTCATCGCATTCCCTCCTCGCACCTTCCGATTTGCGTTTGATCGAGAATACGGTTATTTTTAAAACTTCTCAATATTTATTTGGAAATATGTCTTTTTATTTTAGGAGTACAATCATTTATCGCCACTTTATTGAAAATGCGAGCACCGGCGCGCCGCGTAGCGTTCACTGGATTGCAGCCATATAACCGTTACAAGTAGTGTTCGTGTTTAGGTGTTTTGCTGACTGCGCTTTCGGCGCAATCGATACGCCGGCGCAAAAAGCCGTCGTTTCCGGCGCGATCGTCAACTTCGGTTGGGCCCGTAGGCAGGTCTCGAACTCGAACCCCTGAGTTTAACAGGCCGAGACGCTAGCTTGACTTCCAAATGGGTCCGAGCCATTCCTGTGTGGCATGCGCCCCGAAACTAAATCTCTGCGCCCTGAAAATGCCGGTCACCATCGGTTCGCTGTTTGACGAGTGCCGGGTTTGCCGGCTTGGCGGATGGACTCGCCATCGTCTGTCCTACATCGTGATGGTCGCTCGCGAGATCCGCTCCGACGATGAATAGCGCCGTCTCGCCTTCGAACCGGCTCGTGTACATGGCTCGCGGCGGCGCCCACCAGGGCAGCGACTCGATTCGCTGATCCGCACGAGCATCACCAGGTACGAGATCTCATCAACTCATCGCTGGAGAGCCATTGGCGACTGGGAAAACGAATGACTGCCGAGCTGCGGCGCGCTGGTTCCTGTAAAGCATCGATCGTTCGCGATAGACGATCATGTTCCCCGATCAGCAAGGAGACAATCTGTTCGTTTCGCATTTTGCGCCGCGTTCAGAAGGGCCGCGTAGTTCAGGGCGATCGCCCGCAAGCCGGCCTGAGATACACGGTACCGGGAGGTGTTTCGGCCCAGCGTGCGCAGGCGGAGGACTCGGCCGGACTCCGTACCCTCCCGGCACTTCAGAGTTTATTCCTTCTGCCCGCTGGATGCACGTGCCCGCTTTTGTTCCCCGTTCCTTTAGGATTTCGCCGCCGCGCCTTTCTTCTTGAGAGCCGCCCTTGGCCGTCCCGATCGCCGCCAATCTACGTCTCGACACCTCATCCATTGGCGGAGGTTTTCAGCTCCGGTTGCTGGCCGGGGATTGTACTGCCGGGGGCTCCCCGCGGACCTAAACCTCCAACTGGCTCACCGGCCCCGGTGGAGACCCTGCTGACGGAAGCGTGGTGGCTTCATAGAGGGATTCCACCTCGACCCGTGCCGTGTGAACAAACTCCCTCCCTATCCGTGAAACTGCACAGGATCTTTGCCGGTCACTGCATTAAAATATTAAATTCGCCCTTTCTTCGCCATTGCACGAAGATTTGTTTACGGAGTAAACAACGGGCAGGACGCGGCGTTATCGCGATCTGGTCTGCAAGGAAACCTCAACCTTCGCCATCAGCTCCGCGGCCCGGACGCCGAGCACGTCGGAGATTTCGAGCAGGATTACGACATTCGGGCTTTGAATCCCGCGCTCCACCAGACTGACGAATGACCGGTCTAAACCCGCTGCTTCGGCGAGTTGCTCCTAGGAGAGTCCCTTTTGCTCGCGGGCTTCGCGCAGGACCTTTCCGAAAGCCCAGTTGGGACCGCTGGTCGGTTGAACCTGGGCGCGATTCTGCACACGCTTGCGTTTCACCAATCGACCATCCTGCGGTGTTCACCCTACGCGCCGTCGCAAATTTAAATCCGAATGATCTGATGAGGATCAAAATCCATGTCGTTCAATCTGGCGCAGTTGGACCGCGGCTTGCGCGTTTCGATAGCTTTCGCCGTTCTGATGCTCACCCCCGCAGTGGCTCAGAAAACGGAACCCTCCGTAGTGCCGAAAGCCCAGCCTGCGCCCCCGCGACATCCTTCGCCTCCGCAGCATAGCGCCGCGCCCAGCTACATTTCGCAGCGAAATAATCCACCCTCTGCACACCGGGGCGCGCTCAGCCAGCCGCAAAACAATCGTCCGACATCGCGAAACAATCGTGCGTCGCGTCCAGATGCCGAGCCGAGGGCGAACAATCGTCCGGCGACAGGCGGAACTGTGTACACTTTCAAGCCGAATCCACCGAAAACCTACACGTCGGGAGCTTCGAATGTGACGCCGCGATTCTCCGCCCCAGGTTCGAAATCCGGCGCCGTCACCTACACGCCTCGCGCTGGAGAGTCCGGACTATCGCCCGACGCAGCCACGAACGCGAATAACGCAGTAAAACACGCGGACGGTGTGACGACGTACACTCCACGCGCCGCGCCGGCTCACGCGGCGAAATCCTCTACGACATTCGCGCCAAATGCCACGCTCAAATCCAATTCGAACGGCACTCAGACGGTCCGTTTCCGAAACGGAAGCGTCGCGGCGATTCGCGGCCCTGGAGTGGAGATTCACCGGAGCCTTATGGGCGGGCGAACCGTGATCACCACCCGCAGCGGCGCGACCCTGGTCAGCACCGGTCCGCATCGCGGCTATCTTGAGCGACCGATCATGGTCGGGAATCGCACGCTGATTCAGCGCACGTACTTTGCGGGCGACCGGACGTTCACGCGTGCCTATTTGCGGTATTCCGTGGGTGGGCTCGCGCTTCCCTATTACGTGCCGGGATTTTACTACCCGGCCGCATTTTATGGATGGGCGTATTACGCGTGGGCATCGCCCGTCGCTTACGCGTGGGCGTGGACAGGAGATCCTTGGTTCGCATTTTATGGCGGGTACTTCACACCCTACGGCGTGTATCCAAGCGGTTACGCGTGGCTGACCGATTACGTGATTTCGCAGACACTCGCGGAAGCCTACACAGCGCGCATGCAGCAAGATGCCGAGTCAGCGACCTATGGCGACACTGCGGCCGATGCTCCCGCCGACGACGATACGCTCTACGCGCATCAGGACACGCCGATCACACCGGAAATTAAGGACGCTATCGCAGCCGAAGTGCAGCACGATATCGCTTATGAAAGCGCGGAGGTGTCCGGACAGGCTCAGCCGGATATCGGCGAATTCCCCGCATCGCTTAAACCGGGCCGCGCCTTCGTAGTTTCCAGCGCGATCGATGTTTCCACGCCCGACGATCACGTCTGTTCGCTCACTCCGGGCGACGTGCTGCGTTTCGATGCAGCTGAGGGTTCGGGAACGGCGGAACTGCGCGTCGCGAGTTCGCATCGCCAGGACTGCCCGGCGGGAATCGAGGTGACGCTTTCGCTCGCCGATTTGCAGGAGATGGTCAACACTCTGCGCGCGCAGTTGGATGAAGGCTTGACTGAACTTCACGCCGATCAAGGTCAAAACGGATTACCCGCGGCACCGCAATCGTCGATGGGAGCGGTCCACCCCTCGGGATTCGCCGCAACGCCCGATAACGCGGATATCGGACCGATGATTGATCAGCAGCGACAGGAAGCGTCGACGACAGAAAAACAAGCGGCGCAATCGGCGCTTCCGGCGAAACACTAGGAGATTTAGATGAGACGAGGAGTTTTGCTTTTAATCTTCATGGCGGCGACTGTTGTAGTGGTGCGGTCGCAGGATGTTCCGCTTCCGCCTAAGCCGACGGATGACGGTCTAACGCTCGAATTCACAATGAAATACATTCAAGACCGGCTCAACGCTGTGGACATCAAGTGGACACAGACGGGGCACGCCGATGCAGGTGACATCCACTACGAGGATAAATATTCGGTCGCCAGCGCGGAAGCTGACCCCAAGGGTTGCACTATCGCCTATCAGGAGATTTTACGCGACCGTTCGCTGGACACGTCGTCCAGTTCCACGGATGTAGAATCCTTCCATTATTCGATTTCACTTCGTGCGGTCGCAAACGTGACAGTTCAGCCGCGATCTGAATTTGATAGGCGACTTGGATTCAATCGGGAATACTCCCCGGCCGTTTACGCTCTCACGATTAAAATGGTTCCAGGGAAGGCCCTCCACCTCCAGCGCTGGAGACGGGATTACGAGGACCGCGGCGAGGCCACGCTATTTCTGCCGGATGAGGACCTCGCTGGTCGCCTTGCTAAAGCCCTAGTTCATGCTGTCGAGCTTTGCGGCGGCGGCGATAAGGATCCGTTTAAATAAGGTGGAGTTCAGAATGCAGAAGATCGTCGCGTGCTTGGCTCTGCTCTCGGCAATTTCCTTTGGCCAGGATGCACCTCCTCCTCCGAGGCCGGACAGCGCAAATCCCGAACTCGTCGCCGCGCTCGACTCTCTAAAGAGGCTTCTCATCGCATCTGGCGTTGTGGAAACCCGCTGGCAAATCGGAACTTCGAAGGTGAACGCGAGTCGAGTTCACATTACGACCGCTGTATCCGACCCTCAAAACTGTCAGCTCCGAATACACCGCCAGGTCGCCGCAAACGAAAATGATCCTAGAGACGTCGCGAGCTCATATTTCTTCGAGTCTTATGACACGGTGGAAGTATTAAGTGTCCAGCAACTGGCCGATCGCATTCACGGACCTCATTATCTTAGTTCGGCATATGAAGTAGTCATGAACCACTCTGCCGCATCGTTCATGTTCAATACGGAGGCCGAGGCCACCAAAGCGGCAGCGGCGGTTCGCGAAGTGGCCGTGATTTGCCGGGCGATTCCGGCTACACCAAATCCAGCCTCCGGACCACCCAGCCTAACCGACACGTTGCGGTTCGTGGATGAGAAACTGAACGACAGTGGTGCCGTGACATACCGGCGAACGCTCAAGAACCCGGACGACTCCCCTCGTGGCGATTCACAGCTTTGGTCTAACACGATCAGCGAAGCCCTAACAGATCCACAGATGTGCATCCTTCGCTTCAGGCTCTCGACAACGTTGAATGGCAACCCAGACAATACGAGCAACCCTGTGATCTCGTTGCGTCGTATTGAGAAGCTTGAAGTGATCTCAGAGCAGGACTCTATGAATCGGCTACGTGCGCCGAATTCTGGCTTATGGAGCATGGCGCCGACTGTTTATGAGCTCCTCTTAATGGAGCAGGGCGGCGGAACCTTTCGGATAATCCGTTTTGGAACCGAGGAGATGGCTAACCGGGTGGCGAAAGCGATGACCCATGCCGTTGAACTCTGCGGCGGCGGCAGCAAAGACCCGTTCTGAAAGTAACTGTGTCGTCGCAACGAGCGGCCGAGCGTTTTCATATCAGAACGGAACGGTACGATCAGTCCCTCGTTTTCTTCTCCGTTCCCAGATTTGCCTGGCAAAGTCTGACCTCTCCTGCGGCGGCGTCGCCCGGATCATTGCGACGCCATCAGCGACGGCCGTCGTTCCGCCCTTCATGCTCATTACCGATCCGCGACACAATTGTCTGGAGGGTCAACAATTCTGAATGGGGACGACATGAGCCAAATCAACCGTCGCCCGAACTTCAGCGAAAGCGGTCTGGAAACCGCAGCGCCGCGCCGCTTCTGTGATCGCCTGCCGCTCTGCACGCGCGACTGGAATGGGCCCCGCGAGCTGTTCGAGAGGCGCCTGGCTTCTAAGATTTCGTCGCTGCCGCGCTTTTCTTTGTCGGATCCACCTTCTTTTTCGCCACCGCCCATCTTCGCCTCGCCGCCTCTGCGATAGCTTTTCGACCAGCGGCGCTGATCCGCCGTTTCTTAGGCGCGCCATTGACGGGAGCACTCGGGGCTGGCTTGGTGGGAGCACTGGGACTTTGTGTCTGGCTGCGGCGCACAACGCCGCCTTGCAAGGCGTCAATGGCTCGGGATAGGCGATCGCGCTCGGCGATCAGTAGAGAGACTATTTGGTCGGTTTGCATCTAACTTGAATGTATCACTGTGTGGAGAGAATTTAGGCAGGACCTTCGCATTCACCGTTATGTTGCTCCACTGAGAAAGTACCGCATCTGCCGCGTCGGAATCTCTGCTCAATCCGGGGTAGCCAGGATTCGACGGGCATACTCAACAATTCGCCTGGACCGTTTTGGGTTTCTTTTCATGAATCGGAAAACCTCGCCACATCCGGCGTGGTCCTCACAAAAACTGACCGCTCTTAGATCGTCCAAGCACACTCCGAAATACTGCTGTCCGCCGCGATGGGTATCCAAAATTGCGCCGTCTTCCATGGCGCCCCAGGAATGTTGCCGCCAAACCCGATCCGGACCGAGGTAGTAGCCGACCGCGATCGCGTGGCACTTGCCCTTCAGCCAAAACAGGGCCGCGTTCCGGTGACACTCGTTGGGGCGGCCGCGCGCGATCCGGATTTCGACGTTCGCGAATGGCTCACCTGCTTCGGAGATCAACTGAATATAGGGGTCATCGATAAAATCCACATCCACCCCGCCGATGCAAAGCAGCTTCCGTCGCAATCGGGTGCGCGCAACTCCCGTCATTCCCCGAGTCTACCGTACAAGCGCGCGCGCCGCCGTTTTGTTTCAGCGAACATCACCCGATAACCGCGTCGATCCGGTGTGGCCCGAACAACGGCTCGCGATTTTACGCGATTAAATCGATCCTGGTGAGATAATTGCCGGCACTATTTCTCATTTCACGGGAAACAGCGTGGCTTTTCGGCCTGACCCGAACGTAGCCCGCGCTGCGCCACGGGCGCGCGACGTCGCGCGCGAGCAGGAGCCGCCGACCGAAACGTCCACCCCCGAACCGAAACGTGCCACGGCGCGCCAGGAAGCAAAAGGCGCCGAAGGTTGCGCCGGCGCGGACCCGCCCGCAATGGCAGGAAGAAGGTGCAGGTGCGCGGACTGATTAAGCTCGCGCGACGCCATGCCACGCTGCATCCACGCACAGAAAAAGTGCCTTTAGCTCCGATGAAAGGCCGCTTAAGGTTTCTACCGCAATGGATGCGATTTAGCGCAATTGTAGATAATTCGCAGCGAGTTGTGTGACTTATCGATATTTGATAGACAATTCGGCAGGTTGTCCGGAAAATGTGGCCGTTTACCGCGGCGCATCGGAGCGTGTTCTGACGCAAGTCGGATCGATCCCAGTCTAAGGACACGCATGGCCTTCCAAGCATCAGTTCAGAACCGGCGTTTGGAGCAACGCGTGCATTCTCGAAACGTTCTTTTAGGAGGTTCCACAATGGCTCAAATAGCCGCGCCGCTCACTACTGAAAACGGGCAGCGCAAAGCATGTCTCGAATCGAAACTGAAGGACCTGTTGGATATGTCCCGCGATCACGAGGGGCTGTGCATCGAGCATGAAGCCGATCCAACCGACCAGCGCAAGTCGAAAAGCGACCGGGATTTAGCGGTCCTGCAACTTGATCAGCAGAGTCGTGTCATTCACGACATTTGTGCCGCATTCGCCAAGATGGAAGATGGGAGCTACGGCCGGTGTGAGCGCTGCAAGGATCCGATTGCGTCCCGTCGGCTGGACGCCATTCCCTGGGCTCGGCTCTGCTTTTCCTGCCAGACAGCTGCGGAAGCCACTTCGGACTCACCCGAGGTGGCGCCGGAAATAGTTCGATGATTCGGCAGATTTACGCGCGCGCTCACAAGCGGCCGTTCGCGGCTAAAAATCGTGATCGGGCACGCGAATTACAGTGGAAGTCGCGATCGAGAGACTCGCGTCCGAAGATTCTGTTCTCGTCGATGCTTTATTCCGAACAGTCCCTGCGCGAATACACGAAAGCACGGCAATGCTTTTAGGCGTTGGTGGTTGATTTATCTCCGCAATATCCGCGAACTTATCGGGGTTCGCCCAAGGTTGGGTCAATGCGTCGAAGAACTGCGCAGAGCAACGCAAGCGTACGGCATTCTCTACAATTTGTACGAACCAACTCGGGTAATTTTCCTAAATAGGACCTGTTTTCGTTCTAAATATCCTGAGCGCACGACCACCAAACGAATTACAACTCACTTGGAGTCACCGGAGCTCGCATAGCTCGGTTACAGGCGGCTCCGCGTAGCCCGCGGCGCAGTTGTACGACAAGGGCTGTCGGGTACCGGACTGTGGCCCACTTCGGCGATCCAGATCACCTTCACCTCCGGGATGGTCACCCCGCGCCAGTTTCACTTTATGGTGGATCACTTCCGGCGGCGCCTTGAGCACTGGGAATTACTCACTGGAATCATCGCCGCGAACGTCGCCAACCTTCCCGCGCGTATATTCGGGGGAAAGATGGCGCCCCCCGGCGGACTACATGCCGTCGCGGATCGCTGCGCGCGAGGACGGCGAAGACGACGAAATCGACCGCGAGCGCATCGCGAACGACGTCCGTGCCTTCTTTGAGCGGGCGATGAAAATCGGCGAAGCACAGAAAGGCAGACCGCTTGTCTGATTACGATTTCCGCATCGAAATTAAGGGAATCGAAGAGACTTGCGAGGGGCTTTCGGAACTCCCGAAGCGGCTGGTGAAGCACGCATTCGCGAAGGCCCTCGCTGCCGCTTCGGTTCCGATGGTGAAAGCGCTCGAGGCGCGGACGCCAAAACACACTGGCGACCTCGCCGAGTACCTGATGACCGACATTCAGGTAGACGCGGAAGGTCGCGGCGGGCGTGTGGATATCGGCTACGGCAAGGAGGGCTACAAGGCCCGGCTGGTCGAGTTTGGACACCGCATGGTCGGCCATAAACCAGCCAAAAAAGATCTGGGAAAAGCAGTACAGCCGCACCCATTCATGCGGCCGGCCGCGGCGGAGTCGGCGGAAGCATCGGTGGAAGCGTTCGACGAATCGATCAGCGGGTCGGTCGAGGAAGGCATCCCGAGGTATTAAATGCCCACCAAGGCAGGCCAGGTTGTCATTGACATTTCGGCAGGTACGTCGAAATTCGTGGTCGACATGGAGCAGGCGAAGGCCAAGATTCGCGAATTTGGCGCGACGGGCGTGTCGGAGCATCGCGCTGTAGCTGCGGCGATGAAGACACTCGAAGGAAATTTCCTCAGCAACCGGCGGGCAGCAGACCAGTTCCTGGCGACGATTCCGGGTATCGGCAATGCGCTGAAAGCAGCGTTTCCCGTTATCGGCGCGATTGCATTCGGCGGCGTGATCGCAGAAATCGGAATTAAGGACCTGTCTAGAAATAATATTACCAAGATCTAAGGTTGGTGAGGTCGAATCTCGTAGTTCCAGTCGCCGTGAAACTTGTCGCGTCGGAGATTGACTTGGGCGAGATCTTCATCGGAGACCTTGATGCCAGCGAGATAGTTTTCCGTGTTCAGTTCAGCGTGGACCTTGAGACCGGTTGTGGTGGTGGTCGCCGCGATGAGACTGACAATCGTCTGAAAGCTTCTTAGCGGCTTACCGCGCCAGTTCTGACTGATGTATGAGAAAAGGCGATGCTCGATCTTGTTCC
>Ga0335074_10016110_pt1 | contig 10519 bp, 11 predicted proteins | sample Lox_Sample_23_FD_206715 | JGI IMG/M metagenome (GOLD analysis project Ga0335074, IMG submission 206715) | Soil microbial communities from Loxahatchee National Wildlife Refuge, Florida, United States - Lox_Sample_2.3 | ecosystem: Environmental > Terrestrial > Soil > Wetlands | place: USA...
GCCGCCGCCAGGATGCCCAGCCAGCCATACGGGTAGCTGCGCTCGTACACCGTTCGCAGGTGTCCCTGCGGAATGGACGGGCGGGTGACACCGTGGAAGCCGTCGCAGCCCGCGATGGCATCGCACGTCACCTCGTGGGTCCGGCCGGCGGCGTCGGTGTACCGGAGCAGCGGGCGGCTGGAGTCTAGGTCCGCTACCTCGGTGTCGGTAACGCGGAACTCAAGCGCGGCCCCATCCGCCTGCCTGGCGGCGATCAGGTCCTTGACGATCTCGGTCTGCGCGTAGATCGTTATCCACCGGCCGCCGGTCAGCTCACGGAAGTTCAGATGATGCCGTTCCCCGTCGAACTGAAGATAGATGCCGTCGTGTTCGAGTCCCTCGCGGCCGAGCCGATCACCGAGGCCAACCTCGCGGAGCAGTTCCACCGTCGTGGACTCGAGCATTCCGGCCCGCTGCCGTGCCTCGCAGTAGGCCTGGCTCCGTTTCTCGACGACGACGGACTCGATACCGCCGAGGGCAAGCAGATGCGACAAGAGCAGGCCGGCCGGCCCGGCGCCGACGATCCCGACCTGCGTGCGTTCTTTGATGATCATGGGGGCCACCACCCTCGGATAACGCCATTGGCGACGTTACGTGGTCGGCCCTGCGCTTAGAGTAACGAAACGCCTTTAGTCCTGACAAGATGTCAGAATCACTTCCGATACCTGACCGGTATCGAGGCTGGTTGCCGCTTCCCGCTAGGCGAAGGTCACCGGGTCGCCCGCGCCGACGTGGCCGGGGTTCAGCACCGTGGCATAGACGCCAGCGCATGGCTCGGGCTGGCTGTCGTCCACTGGTGGTACTCGGTTGTGCTGCGCCAGGACACGCAGGGCCCAGGGGTCGCGGGGAAGAGGGCCGTGCTGCAGGGTCGGGATCGCGCAGCGCGGCGTGCGAACCACGACGTGGATCACCAGGTCGGCGCCTATGCGCAGGTCGCGGTCGAGCCAGTCGTTCTCGGTGAAACCCGGCGTAGGCGTGTCGATGACGATATTGGGGCGGTAGCGTTCCGCGTGGACGGTGCCCGACGGGCTGTGCGCGGCTATCTCGGCCAGTGTTGAATTGGTGAGCATGTGCAGGGGAGCGAAGTCGAAGAACGTGCCGCCGGGGGAGATCTCAGCGATGCTGAGGATCTGGACGGGGACTTCGGCGGCGACGCCGGCGCGGAGGACTTCCTCGGGAACCGCCCGGTCCAGCGTGGCGTCCCGCGGTGGCGTGCTGGTGAGTGTCACGGGCTGATCGAGGAACGCGGACAGCGCGTCGTCGGCACCCGGGTCAGCGGCCAGGATCGACGTGCCGTCGGGGAATGTGATGCGGACGGTGCCGTCGTGCATTTCGGCGGACAGGGTCGGCAGGGCGCGCCAGGTTCTCGGGTTCTTCGCGCTCGCCACCTTGCCGGTCCCGATGTGTATCAGGGCGAGGCGCCGGTCATTCGTGAGGCCGGCAGCGTCGATGCCACTGTGCGACACGTCTTCGCCGAGCATGGACTTAACCGGGTACCTGCGCAGCCGCGCGACTGTTCCGAGCATCCGTCTAGTTTCACATCCGGTCAGTGTCCTGCTGTCCGGAAGGCCGGGTAACTCCGGGCGTTTCCAGTCGGGAGACCGCCCGAGGATCGCCACGATCTGATCCAGAGGCGGGCCGCCCTGCCAGGGCACGGCGGGAGCGAAGACAGAACCCGGTGCGAGCCGGGTTTCGCCGTCCGGTACGGCCTCCGCGATGCGGAGTGCCGCTTCCAGCAAACCCGGCGTGAATCGCACGTCGAGGCCGAGGGTCCGGGCGACGTCCCAGGAATGCACGACGTAGTTGACGAAGTGGAAGCTGACCGCTTGCCCTGCCGGGACGATCGGTCCGACCGAGACCTCCGGCAACGGGAACTGGCGGTCGAGTATCCCCGCCGCGGAGAACGCGCTAAGCACGGCTTCGGCCGACGCGCGGTAGTCCGCGACGGGATCGCTCCCCAGGCGCGGCGGACGCCACGCCGCCGGATCGCCGTCTCCGGCCGCGGCGGCAGCGAATCCGTAGTGCTGGGTGGCCATGTGGGAGATGAGCCCGTGCAGCGTCCAGTCCTCGCAGGGCGTTGGCCTGGTCATGTCGGCCGGCCGTGCGTGCGCCACGAGTTCGACGCTAACGCGTACACCCTGCGCGTCGAGCTCGACGATGTCTATATTCATATGCGTGAGCTTATAATAAGCCGCCACGTATGATCTGTCGACGCGTATCCTTTCATACGCGATGGAAGATCACGAGCAACGCCGGGACCTGGCCGCTATGCTGCAGCCTTTCGTGCGGGCGCTCATCGAGGCTGAGCTTCCCGTGCTGGCACGGCATGGCATCACGATGTGGGGTTATGTGGTCCTGAACGCCCTGCATGACGCGCCCGAGAGCACCCAGTCCGCGCTGGCGGACAAGATCGGCGCGGACAAGACCCGCATCATCGCCACCCTGGATGACCTTCAGGCGGCAAACCTGATCACGCGCGAGCCGGACCCGGCGGACCGGCGTGCCCGGCTGCTGTCGATCACCCGGGCTGGAAGCCGCGTCCGCAGCAAGGTGCAGAGCGAGATACAGCGCAACGAGGAACGCGTGCTCGCTGAGTTGCCGCGCGCTGAACGCAAGGCGTTCCTGCACGCCGCCGAGACCCTATCTTCGCTGCCGGTCGCGCAGATCCTCGACTGACCGCTCCCTACTAAACCGGTGACCGCTTGCGGACGCGGAAGCGAAGGATGGTGACGGCTCCGTGCCGCGTGCTGTCGAGCGGTTCCAGGTCTATCCTCGCGAGACCCGGGGAGTAGTAGAACCGGATGCCGTCGCCGAGCAGCACCGGCAGGACGTACACCACGATCTCGTCCACGAGACCTCGCTGCAGGCACTGACGGGCCACGTCAGCGCCGAGGATATCGAGGTTCTTCTCGCCGGCGGCGGCCAGTGCCGTGGCGACCGCTTCCCCGATGTCGCCGGTGAGGTACGTGACATCCGGGTCCGGCGGGTCCGGCGGCCGATGAGTGAGGATGAACGTGGGTCCGGAGAAGGGGTAGCCTTCGTCGCTCGACGCGAACCCTCCCTCCTTGTTGGCCGCCATCCTGCTGCCGACCTCGTCGGTCCGCCGGCCGACGAGCATGGCGCCGGTGGCCGCCGCGGTCTCCGTCAGCCAGGCCGCGTCCGGCGCCATGAAGTCGAAGATCCAGTCCATCGCGTCACCGGGACCGGCGATGAAGCCGTCGAGCGACATCGACCTGCTCACGACTACCTTGCCGGTCATCTCACGCATTCCCGTCCTGGATTGCCACAGCCGCGTCTCCTTCCTCTGTCACGGGCTTGTCCCCGCGGACCGGAGTGGTGACGTTACGGGCACCCGGATCTCATCGGCGGCTGGGACCGGCTAGCCGCGACGTCCGGTGACGGCGACGCTCACCCCGACGCCGATCATCGCGAGACCGCCGAGCCCGCCCACCGCCGCGAGCCGGCGCGGATTGACCGCGAACCAGGACCGCACTGTGCTGGCCGCGACCGCCCACAGGCTGTCGGAGATCAGCGCGGTCCCGAACGACACCAGCGACAGCAGCAACATCTGCTCCGGCACGTGCCCGGCTGAACGGTTCACGAACTGCGGCAGTACTGCTCCGAAGATGATCAGTGCCTTCGGATTGGCGATCCCGACAATGAAACCCTGCCGCGCAGCCTTCCACCTGGAGACCTGCGGGACCTGGACGTCGAGAGCGGCGGCAAGGTCGCGCCGATGCCGGATCGCCTGGATCCCCAGCCATAGCAGGTAGAACCCGCCGACGAGCTTGACGACCGCGAACGCGGCGTCCGAGTGTTGCACGACCGTGCCGAGCCCGAATGCCACCAGCACCGCCACCACGTACACGCCCATGGCATTGCCGACGACGCTGGCGATCGCCGGGCCGCGCCCCAGGGACAGCGCCCGCCCGATCACAAACAGCACGCTCGGCCCCGGAATCACGATCAGGACGAATGACGCCACCGCGTATCCGGCCAGATTCCCCGCCGTAATCACCTGGCAAATCCTAGTCGTCCTATAACTGCCCGCAAGGTGCCGTCCACACCGGGGTGACGTACTAAAGGTAACATGCCGTCCCGCACCGGCCCGGAGGCGGGACAATCCAGAGAGGGCGTTCCGTGCAGGAAATCAGGCACGCGGGACCTGGTGACGCCGACGGCGTCGCCGCACTGGCTGCCGAACTGGCCCAGTCATTCGCGTTCTCCCACGAGAAGTTCCAGGCCAGTTTCCCGGCCCTGCTCGCCGAGGACGGCGCGTGCCTGCTGCTGGCCGTGAACGGGCCGGAACCTGTCGGCTACCTTCTGGGGTTCCGCCATCTGACGTTCTACGCCAACGGACCAGTGGGGTGGGTGGAGGAGATCGTCGTGCGCGGTCACGATCGCGGCCAGGGCATCGGCAGGGCCTTGATGGACGAGTTCGAGCAGTGGGCCGACACCCAGGGATGCGCGCTCGTCGCACTGGCCACCCGCCGGGCAGCGCCGTTCTACCGCGCGCTGGGCTACGAAGAATCCGCCACCTACTTCCGCAAGGTCAAGTCCCAGGATGCCCGCTAAGTTTGCGGCCCTCGCCCAAGCAGCATTCTCACCGTGACGGGTTCGGTGAATGGTGCGTGCGGGGCGAGGGAGCGGCGGATCTGGTCAGCGAAGGCTGTCCTTTGGTCCGGCGGGGGAAGCCGCTGCGCCGGCAATGCGGAGTAGACGCCGCCGACGACGTGGTCGAGGTCGAGTTGTTCGGTGTAGTCGTAGCGGGTCTCGAGCACGTCCAGTCCCGCTTCGGTCATGGTGTCGCGGTAGCGCTGCTGGCTGGCGTCGTCAGTGCCGCAGGCGTCGCTAGGTCTGCTGCCCAGCCATTGTTCGAGGAAGTTGCGCAACGCCCGCGACCAGGCGCTGTCCTGCAGCCACATCGGCGTGCCGTTGCTGATCACCGCGATCCCGCCGCCCGGACGGAGCAGGGGAACGAGTGCGGGGACCAGTTCGCGGTAGCGCATCCAGTGCAGGGCCTGGGCGATGGTGACCGCCCCGGCGCGGCGTTCACCGAGCAGCGCAGCCAGTGCGGGGATGTCGGTGTCGGCGCCGAGAACCCAGGTGGCGTTAGTGACGGCCTGTTCGGCGGCGGCTTGCCGAGCACGGGCCAGCATGTCTGGCTCGGGATCGACCCCGGCCACGGTCCGTACCCGCCGGGCGATCGGCAAGGTCAGCTGGCCCGTCCCGCAGCCGAGGTCAATGACGACGTCGTTGCTGGTGAGGCCGAACGCGTCGGCGAGCGTGTCGATGACGGCCGGCGGGTACCCGCGCCGGTACTGGTGATAGAACCCGGCGACGGCGCCGCCGAAGCCACGGTCTTCGCCCACACGTTCAGCGTGGGCTGCCGGAGTCCGCCGTGGTAGCGCTTCAGCGCACCGCGTAATTGTCGCGTGCTCGGTAGAGGCCTGACTACGACTCCGTGGCGGCAGGCAGGTTTAGTCCGCGAAGTGGGGCGGGCGGCCTTCGGCGTGGGCCGCGATCGTCTCGACGAGGTCCGGGCCGACGAGCAGGGCTTCCTGCTCGCGGGACTCGGCGAGCAGGATTTCCGCTGCCCCCGCGTCCTGGGCGAGGCCGAACAGGCGCTTCGCGCCGCGCACCGCGCGAGGGCTGTTCGCCGCGATCTGGGCCGCGAGTTCCTGGGCGGCGGCGTACGGGTCGTCCGCGGTCCGCGTCGCGAGTCCGAGGCCGGCCGCCTCGGCTCCGGAGACCTGCCGTGCCGTGTAGGTCAGCTCGCGGGCGACGTCGTCGCGGACTAGTCCCCGCAGCAGGGCGATCCCGGTCATGTCAGGGACGAGTCCCCACCGCGCTTCCATCACGGCGAGTCTCGCGTCCGGCGCCACGATCCGGATGTCGGCGGCCAGCGCGATCTGCAGGCCGCCACCGAACGCGACGCCGTGCACGGCCGCGATGACCGGCACGGCCAGTTCCCGCCAGCCCCAGACCGCGTGCTGCCACCCGTTCGCGATGCCATGGGTCCGCTCCTGGATGGACTCTGGCAGCCCGCCGGCGGCTAGGCCGGCGATGTCGAGTCCCGCGCAGAACCCGCGCCCGTTACCAGACAGCACTACGACCCGGACGTCGCCGCGGGCCGCGACGGCGGTGGACGCCTCACTCAGCGCGATGAACATGGCGGGGTCGATCGCATTCAGCTTGTCCGGCCGGTTCAGCCGGACATCGGCAACGCCGCCGTCAATAGCGATGGATACACGTTCGTCGCTCATGGCCTGCCTTTCGCCTGACTCCGGAAGGGTATACCGGCCCCGCGTCCGGGGACGTGGCGGGAGGCGGGGCTAGCTCGTGGCTGACGCGGACGGCGCAGGGATCGACGCCGGCGTCGAAGCCGTGGCCGACGCCGAATCGGTCGGTGCCGGCGTCGATGGAGCCGAGCTGGGGGTAGGTGAAGTCGTGGATGCTGTGGGGCTCGGTGTGGGGGACGCCGTAGAGACAGTCGGGCTCGGCGACGGCGAGGCGGGCGCCGTTGTGGACGGAGCCGGGTCCGGCGTCGGCGAGGCCGTCGTCGGTGAGGTCGTTACCGGTGAGGTCGTTACCGGCTGCGGCGACGATGGGGACGAAGACGGCACAGTCTTCGCACCAGTCGGCGGTGGCCCGGAGGTCGGCTGGACTGAGGACGACGTTGGCGATGCCGAAGGCTGAACCGTGTAGTACACAGATGGCGGCACCGAGGCGGACGAGGGTGCGGCCAAGCCCGCGGTGGCGACTGGGGGATGGCTGCTCAGCAACCCTGCCTCGCTAGGACGACCCGGTGGCCGGTGGTTGTCGACGGAAACCCCGACGGAGGAGCTGTCCGCCTGCGGGACACCGAGCCCGCTTGCGGTGCCGCTATTCAGGTCTTGCGACGACACGGCGGCAGCACCTCCCGTCCCGTGGAGAAACCCGGGCCACACCAGCGCGAGCAACAGCAATGCCACCAGCAACCCTGAGCCGGCGGCCGCGATGGTGCCAACAGACCCGACGTGCCTACGGGCACCGGGTGCCCGGACGGGCTGCCTGCTCGTCGGCATCGACTGCAGGCCCTCCATGACTTGCTCGAATAGTTCGACGTGGGCGAGGACCGGCAGTAGCTCGGGCGCCCACCGCGCCATGCAGTCGTCACGCCGGTCCTGGCAGGTACCGCACTCGTTCAGATGGCGTGACAAGACCAGCCGTGCAGCTGTCGGCAGCACTACGGTGTGACGCCGGCTGTCCTCACGCGGATCGCCGTCATGGCGAGCGTCAGCCAGGAGGTGCCGCAGTTCCCGGCACCCACTAGCCCCGCTGCCAAGCAGGTCCAGGGCCAGATCCGCATCCGCGAGCGAGGTGACCTCGAAGGCGCGCATTATCGCCTGCCGGTTCTCACGACGCAGTCGCCGAACCTCGGCAACGGTGGTCCCTAGCTGCGCTGCCGCGCTCCGGCTGTCCAGGCCTTTTACGACGAACAGCTGGTGCATCCGCTGCCGGGGTTCGGGCAGCGTGGCCACGATCTGCTCCAGCCAGTGCCGTAGCGATGCCAGCCTCGTTGGCGAGTCGTGCGTTTCGGGAACGTCCGCGGCACGCACCGCATCCCAGTTGATGTCATCGATCCTGGCGGGCGCGGGCAGCCCGGGCATGAGACATACCTGGGCAGCGATGCCGAGCAGCCAGCCATGCAAGCGGTCCGGACGAGGCGACTTCGCGGGATCAGCCATCGCCAGGCGGGCGGCAATGAGAGTGTCACCGGCGGCGGCGACCGCCGCATCCGCATCGGGGCATAGCCGTTCGGCGCAAGAGCGCAGCACTGTGCCGCCATGCTGGCGAACGACGTCGGCCATCACCGCCGTGCGTTCCCGCTGAGTCTGGGCGTGCCGGAACCGCTGCACTAGTGCTGCATCGGCATGTCGCCCGTCGTTTGCGGTTATGGATGCCACCCCATTCGTGATCCTTCAGGTCTGCCGCTCAGGAGGATGCCACACCTGGCGCACTGAAACTTTCGGATACTATGGGTGGTTTGTCAACTTGAGGGATCTGAGTGGTCGATGTGATTCCAGTGCTGGTTGGAACATGAACGCCAGCTCGGTCAGCTGCCGCCAGGCGCGCGCTCACGTACGCTAGAAAAGCGATGACAGCGCTGGAGGGTAAGCATGCCCGAGACGTGGTTGTTCAGGCTGGGAGCTAACGTCCGCTGCACCGACGGGGACTGCGGCAAAATCAGAAACCTGGTGATCAGCCCGGGCGATGACGCGGTCACTCACCTCGTCGTCGAGCCGGCGCACCGACAAGGGCTGGGCAAGCTCGTGCCGCTCAACCTCGCCGTCATGGCGTCTGCCAGCACTGCCGGTGACGAAGTCCAGCTTCGCTGCACCACGGCGGAGTTCGGACAACTCGATCCCGCCGAGGCGACCTACTTCTTCCCGGGTGACCAGCACTTCGAGTTCTACGGTGGGGAGCCGGTGATCTCATGGCCTTACTACGTGCCCCCGGACTCCATGAACCCGGGCGCATCGGGGCAGCCAAGCGACCCCGGGAACGTTACGCAGGTCGTCACCGTCGACACCGTTCCGGATCAGCTGCCAGGGGAGGACGAGGTGTCCGCCGGTGACCAGGTGCACGCGACGGACGGCGACATCGGGCATGTCCTCGCGATCGCCGTCGATCCCGGCACCGGGCGATTGGCCTCCGTGCTCCTGCGGGAGGGGCACTGGCCGGGCCGGAGGACGGTGCTCATTCCGCGGTCCGTAGTGGCCGACGTCACTACGGACGGCTTCCACCTGAGCATCACCAGGCAACAGGTTCACGACCTGCCGCCCGCCGACGCCGGCCGTCGGGGCAGCTGAGCTCGTTGCCGTCATCGGCATCGGAGCGGCGGGCACGCTCCCTAGGGCCTGCGGATTAATAACACGCGGGTCGTCGCGCCGGAGGGGCCAAACGGACGGACAGAACGGGATATTTCATCCCAGTTTTGGGATTCATGTCGTGATCGCGGGTCGTCCGCGGCCCTGTTTGCCCTGTTTGACCACGATCTTGAAAATGTGGGCCTGCCGGAGATTAACTCGGGGGTTCCATTTCTGGGCGCCACGGATGTGGCACGCCGGCCGTACACCACGGTGCTCACCAGTCACGTGCCAGACGCACTTTCGAAGATGGGGGATAGTTAGGCACAGCGGGGTGTGCCTAACTATCCCCCATCCTGCTGCAGCGGCGTCGCCGCCGTCCTACGGCTTGCGACAACGACACCCGCTAGGGCAAGTGAACCCGTCTGTTAACGGTGCGCAAGCGCTTAGTGCTCGTGGACGATCACGCCGCGGATGTTCTTGCCGTCGTGCATGTCCTGGTAGGCCTGATTGATCTCGTCGAGCGCGTACTTGCGAGTGACCAGCTCGTCCAGCTTGAGCTGGCCCGACTTGTACAAGCTGAGCAGCTTCGGTATGTCGTACATCAAGTTGCTGTCGCCGGCCAGGGCGCCCCGGATCTGCCGGTGGTAGCTGATGAGGGCGCCCGCGCGGAAGGTCATGTTGCGTTCGCCGAAGTGGCCGACGGCGGTGATCTGTACCTTGCCGCCCTTGCCGGTCATGTTCACCGCGGCGTTGATCATCTCCTCGGTGACCACGTCCGGCGTCAGGATCACCTTGTCGGCCAGCTGGCCCCAGGTGACCTCGCGGATGTACTCGTGCGCCTCCTCGGCGGTGGCGAACGCCTTGGTGGCGCCGAACACGGTGGTGGCCATCTCCCGCTTGAATTCCACCGGGTCCACCGCGACCACGTGCTGGGCGCCGGCGAAACGGGCGCCCTGCACCGCGTTGCTGCCCACGCCGCCGGATCCGAAGATCACCACGGCGTCGCCGACGGCTACCCCGGCCGCGTACACCGAGGAGCCCCAGCCGGTCGGCACGCCGCAGCCGGTCAGGCACAGCACCTCCCACGGGATGTCCTGGAAGTCGATGCGCAGCGGTACGGTGGCGTACTCGGACACGACCACGTACTGGGAGAAGGTGCCCAGCGAGCAGAACCCGCCGACGTCCGTCCCGTCCTCGTGGAACCTCCAGGTGCCGTCCTCGAACATGCCGGTGCCGGCGTTCAGGCCCTTGACGCACATGCTCGAATGTCCAGTGGAGCAGGGTCGGCAGACGCCACAGGCCGGGATGTAGGACAGGACGACCTTGTCGCCGAGCTGGACGCGCGTCACGTCGGGGCCGACCGCCTCGACGATGCCGGCTCCCTCGTGGCCGCCCACCATCGTCATCCGGATGGGCGCGTCGCCGTGGGTGATGTGGTCGTCGGAGTGGCATAGCCCGGCGGCCATGATCTTGACCCGGACCTCGTGCGCCTTCGGCTCGTCCAGCTGCAGCTCGGTGATCTCCCAGGCCGTCGGGTGGGGCGGCCGGGCGATGGCGGCGCGGGTAGTGATGCTCATCTCCTGCGTTTCCCTTCCTAGTGCTCGTGGATGATGACGCCGCGGATG
>Ga0335074_10016111_pt1 | contig 10518 bp, 14 predicted proteins | sample Lox_Sample_23_FD_206715 | JGI IMG/M metagenome (GOLD analysis project Ga0335074, IMG submission 206715) | Soil microbial communities from Loxahatchee National Wildlife Refuge, Florida, United States - Lox_Sample_2.3 | ecosystem: Environmental > Terrestrial > Soil > Wetlands | place: USA...
AGAATGACAAGCTAAGGCTAGTTCGAGGTAATACCCGTTGCCTTGGCATGTCGACGGAATGAGTGTGCAATTAAGTTTCCAAGTACCCAGAACCGTGCATATTTACCGCCTTGTGTTGGCATTGGCTGTGGTTTCTGATAGAACCAGCCATGAGATTCACTTGGTAATTCATCAACTGCCATCGCACCAGTTCCCTCATAGGTTGTCCCGTCACCAAAATCAACATGCTCAATCGTGTCTTTATACTCATCAGGGACAACATTTCGCCCATGCCATTTGATGTAACTCTCATTTACCATATAGAAAGGATTATTGCCGTTTGTGTTCGCAAAATCATCATCAACAATTGTCATTGTCCGATAGGTGACCCCTGTCCAGCCTGAACCAATCTTAAGTGTTTTATCTGAGCGTTGTCCCCATCTATCTGTTAATGGCAGATCATCATAACCAACATCTTTGTATCCATAGCGAAGAGCAGGCTGTAAAAGTTGTCCGTACAGACTCCAAATAGATTTAGTTGTGTAGCCGACATTGGGCCATTCTGTCTTCATGCCAGCAGCACGGCAATTGTCGTGCATGGTATCAAGAAGGGCTAAGGTCAGTTTGTTATTCGTGACTGTGCCGATATACGCATCAAGTGAGGGATAGGTTGATCTGCTAATACCACCGATTGTGGCATTGTTCGTACCATTATCAATAATTGCTTCAAGTCCAAGCATTTGATTACCTGTCCCGTACCCATAGGCAGCACCACCGATTGCCTGAACGGTAGTTGCCCGCTCTTTCTCAAACTTATATTTATCAATATTAACGACATTTAATGAGCCTACATTTGCAAAAGATTCAAGAAGAATTGAGACTTGGTCATTAGTAAAAGCAGTATGAGCATATGAAGATCGAACGGCTGTTGAGGTTGCTGACAAATTAAGTTCTTCAAGTCCTGTGACCCATTGACCATGTGTTTCAGTGACAACATCCAAATCAACATCCTGCGTCTTTCCGTCAAATGGCTCGCCACCAAACATCATTCTTGTTAATAATGTTGGCGATAAAAGAACTTGGTCAACTACTTTTGTATACAGTCTTGGGTTTCCAAGCACATCAACACGGGCGGTATTTTGAATACCGTCATAGCTATATACTTTCCTGCCAAGAAATGAAGCATCAAAACTGAGGTCTTTGTGTAATTGAGCTGTAGTAAATTTGGTAAACATATTCCTTTAGGTTTAACTACTCTTTAGTCAATTCCTTAAAGGAATATGTCTATATTTAATACTAGAGAATGGGAAATAATCTTGTCAATAGGCAATTTTAATTTCCTCTAATTCCCAACCGTCTTGAGGCTTTTCTAGCCTCGTCTGCAAGAATCTGACTGATACTCATTTTCCGATCTCTACTAACATCATATCGTGATTTATCACTTTCTGGTATTCCGGGTGATTCACTTCCCAAAACAGGGGCATCATGTCCGGGTACTTCTGTTTTTGGTGGGGTGTAATAGGGCTTACCATTTTCATCTCTGCCATAACGGATAACCTGCAAGGATCTGATAAGCGGTTTTTTCTCAGCAATCCGTTTTGCGTTAACTTGCTGGGCAACTTGATATAAATAATTTTTTGCCAGGATTCCCGGATCTTTCTCATTATTGGGATCTTTGATTTTTGGCAAATCACCTGCGGCATAGATAGCTGCCTCATCCGCATCTAGATCTCTTTTGAGTTGGTCTCTAAATGCTTGAGCATTTTGCTCTTGTTGTTGTTTTGCCTGTTGCTCTTGCTGTTGTTTCTCCTGAGCAATTCGTTCTTTCTCAGCAAGCTCTGCCCGCATTTTAGCTAATGCTCGCTCTTCACCAATTCTTGCTCCCTCTTCTGCTATCTCATCATAATTAGTAGGAAGTGGTTTGCCATCCTTATCAACTCCTGAAAATCTTGGCTTAAGTGCTTCTTGTCTTGCTTTTTCTTCTTCCTCTGCTTTTATCCGAGCGGCTTCTGCTTTTTTCTCATCTTCCTGTTTTTTCAAAACCTCTGCTGCTGTTTGTGCAGCTATCTCAGCGGCTTGTTTTTTCTCTTCTTCTTTTGCTTTTTTTGCTAATTCTTCCTCTTCTCTAATCTTCGCCTGTTTTTCCTCTTCCTCTTTTTGAATATCTGATTGGTCATCTTTCGATTTTCCCTGGTCTTCTTGCGCATCTGGTGACGTTGCAGCCTCGGAATTTTGGGGTTTTGCACTCTGTTGTTCCGCAATAATCTGTGAAAATGTTTTATTTCTGTCTTTTAGGACTTGGGGGATATTTTTATCGTCTTTTTCTTCAAGAGGTTTTGTCGGGTCAGTTGCCATATATGAAATTTAGCAAATTGCTAAGAGTTTGTCTATACCCCAACAATTAACTTGCTATCTGCGGTAGTGCTGGTTGGGCTTGCGGTGGATTACTGGCAACTGCTTGTGTGTTATTTGTTGTCGGTCCTGCCGGTCCGTTAGGATTCTGAGGCGGTTGTCCCCCTGATTGTTGTCCCATTTGCTGTTGCTGTTGGGTGATTGCTGCAAGTTTTTGTGCTAATTGATTAGTTGCTGTCGGTGCTGTTTCAACAAACTCAGATAAGAACAATGGGCCATCAACTTTTTCAGTTATAAATCGTGCCACTCTATTTTCTGCGTCATCTAAATCAAGATCATTATAAAGATCAAGCGTTGAAATACGATCCATTTTTGCAAGATTAAGCGCATTATTCTGTTTTCTTAGTTTGTCCGAGCCTGATGCTTTAATCATCACAACTTGTCCATCCTCAACAAAATCCTGATGCAATTGCATAAAGATCCATTCTCCCTTAGCTCCTAATATCTTTCTGAAATGCGCCTGCGTGTAGCGCGTCTTTATCATATGCATTGCCCAACCTGCAATCCATTGTGCTGCTTTGTTAATGGTTTCCTCTACCATATCATCAATAACCGTATAGTTTGATTCCCGTCCGATCTGATTATTCGTTACTGCCTCATCTTGTACCTCACCACGAATAGAAGTTGCTGATGCCAACTCATACATGGTGTTTTTCAATCTATCTAAATCCTGATACTCCTGTGCTGCGGGTCTATCAGGCTTTTCATACCGATAGGCAGTGTTGGGATCACCATTGACCAAGTAATCCTCATCGGGGTTATTGTGATCCATTTTCTTAATCTCACCTGAAGATAAACCTGCGGTTTTACTCCAAATCCAATGCCCTCTATTCTTAAGCGTATCCTGAATTTGTTTCTGCATAGAATCCAAATTGTCCTGATTGGCAATGTTCTGCTCAAGATGGGTTGTTTCATCAAGCGGTTGTTTACCCCATTGGTCATAGGTCATAAAGAAAAAGGGCTTACGGGGGGAATCAAAGAAATTATGATAGACCTGCTGTTCTGTTACATTAGTCGGGTATTGTCCGGTCATTAACGATTGCTGCATCTCTTCAAGCGTTAATGCGCGTTTACTTGATTCAAGTCTTGGATCATCGTAAGTGAAAACCTGTTTATCACCCGTGTAATCAAAATAGGGATTTCGCATCTTCTCAAGTACACACTCTTTATATTTCCAGATAACTCCCTCAACCCGCTTCCACATGATTTTGCCATCCTCTTTTTCAGCTTTCTCATAATCAGTAAACCAGACTTCTCTTATAAAAATAGGTGTAGCAAGTGCTTTCCATTTACGCTCCTCGGTGTCATGTCCGTCTTTATCAAGCACCCCATATTTACGAAGCTCTTTGATAAATTCATTCTTCGCTTTTGGGAAACGCATAATAACATCTGAAACCTGCATCTCAACTTTATGGGAGACAAACTGCATCTTATCAGCATCAGGCTCGGTTGCCGTGTGGTCAATATCTATTGCATCAGGCAGCACATAAATAAACTCATAATCGCCCATACCGCCGAAGGCTTGGGGATTCCAGATACATTTAATAACCCCAACCCGATATACTGATCGATGCTGCCATGCCATAGAAAGAACCTTTCTATTCTGTTCCTGCTGTAAATCAGAGTTGACTACCTTTGTCATCATTTCAGCCAACGCCTTTGACTGATCCGTATCAGCACCAGGAGAGACAATAAGATCAGGAAGTTGGGAAAGCGCGAGTGGCTTCATCGTGCGTTCAATTTCATACAGCACATTATCAAGCGTTCGGGTTTCATACGATTTATATTTATCAGCTTTTTCTATCTCATCAACCTGTCTTCCAAAGCGATAGATTTCATTTTTCTTTCTCTTTTCGTAAAGGTCATAGGTTTGCTCATAGAAATGTCTTGAAGCGCGGATTCTGTCATCAATGATTCTCACCAAATCCTCATTATCAATATCTAGTGCTAAGGGGTCAGTAAGCGCTCCGGTTTGCTCATTAGGACCGAAATGGTTTTGCTCATAGGTGATCAGGTCAGGATTTACCATATATATTAAACAGTAGCATAGTTTCTATTCTTTTAGAAGAGCATCTCTGCAAACCAGTAGGTTTTCTTGCAATCAACAGCGGGGCATTGCGTTTGAAAAGGGAAGCCATGCTTTTTATTGTCCTTTGCGGTAATTGCCACATCAGGACTAAACTCAATGATTTTATCCTTATTATTCGTACAAAAGAAATAGTTTGTCGTATCCGTTGGATGTAAAATCACCTTTACTTTCTCACTTGAGTACCCATCATGGGTCTGGAAATTATAGCGCATACCACAGGTCTTACATTTTGAGATAACAGGAACATCATTTGATGGTTCGTAAAAAGGATAAATTTTTGAGACTTCCCCGCCTAGTTGCTGATGAAAATTACCGCAATTTGGGCAATAGAAAGGATAAAACGTAATGCTCTCCTGCGGTTGCAGGGTTATGGTGGATACCCGAAGCTCGACAATATTGCCTTTAATAATTGCCTGCATAGCTTATTAAATCTTTATACTCGTCTGGCACTACAGTTCTTGGCATTACTGCCTCATAAGAGCGCCATTTCCCTTCTTGTTTATACCGATGCTTTTTCAAATCAAATTGCTGTAGATATAACCCAAATGCCTGTTCTTTAGTGTAGTTTTTATATTCATTTACGAGTGGCACTGAAAAAACATCATGCCAAAAATGATTCTTATTTTTAAAACAGGTTATAAAATAAAAATATGGGGGAACTTCAATATCTTTACCTTCAAATGATGCTTCATGCCCTTTAAATGTTTTCTGATAAAATACGCTGTTACGCAAATAATCAATAACTTCCGAGTCATCCCAGCTTGCATATAATCCGCTAAATTTTGGTTCGTTATAATTTACTTTCATGCTTCCATTATAATAAAGCGTTTAATGCGTTTCAAGAGTGAAGGCTTCTGTTGTATATTCGAGAAATTACCTTGCATCAGAGTTTCCTTGGTATATGCTTCCTGAATTACAGGTACTACACTTTGCGCTGTTCCTTCAATCTCAACCATATTGACATGCTTCTCGCAATACTTACGCCTCTTCATCCGGCGATACTTACACGCCTTATATTTACATTGTTTGTCAGGGTTGTTTGTTCTTCTCATGATCCAATTACACGCGTGTTGCCTTCCTCATTCGCAAGTGCAAACGCATCAGGATTGATACCATGTTCCTTTCCACGGATTATTATACTTGTCTTTTTTTGTTGAGGCAAGATGTTACCTGTTTCTACGGCTCCTGAGCCATGTTCAAACACATTCCAGCAATAATATTCTAAAGCTCTCATGCCGTGTGAGAACTCATCATGGATTGGGATTTCATTTGACTGATTGATAAGTGTCTCAGCTTTCTCAGGATATTTATAATTAAGCAAACATTCAACAAAACGCTGGGTATTGGGATTTGCTTTATTAACAAACAATTTGGGGATTACTTTATGCGTATGACGAATTTGAGTTGGGATATCAGGAATGGGCATTGTGATAATGGTATGCCCCAACTTCTGCGCTTCATCAATAACAGACTTGCCTGTTATAAGTGATCTTGCCCTACCTGCAATATCTCCTGTCTCAAGCTCTGCCGGTCTATATGGCAGTTTATCGAGCCAGTCAGTAAAATATTCAAGATTTGAGTCTGTTTTCTCAATATAATCAATGACCCTAAGCTCCTGTCCGTATTTCTGAAGAACAATAATAGCGGTTGCATCATTGACTCCAAAATCCCACGTATAATGCACAGGAAGGGTGGGGTTATACGCAAATGGTATATATTGCTTTTCCATGTCCCACTCAGCATACACAGTCCCTACAGGCTTCATATATTCTGCTAAAATTTCCTGGCGGTAATAGCCCATACCCATCTCTTTATATTCACTCACTAGATTTTCAAGCTCTTCTTTATCTAATTCAGGATTTTCATAGGAGGTATGATGAAATGGCTTAAACATGCCGCCCTGCTCAAGTCGGTAGAGATTACGAAACCCTTTCGGAGTTCCTGCAAGAATAGCTTGTGCTTTATGTACCATTAAGTTAGGACGTATGATAGTTGGGAAAATATCCTCAGCCCAATCATCATACTCATCGCCAGCAAAAAATCCCCAGTTTGAAATACCACGCAAAGCCTCTTTGTTTTCTACTCCCATAAGCATTACTTTTCCGCCGTTAGGAAGCGTCACCGTCAATTCTGTTTCATTCTTTTTATATGGCATACCCTCAAACTTAAAACCATTGAGAATACGCTGTACGTGGTCATTCCATGCAATTACTTTTGCCTGTGTTCGGGTAGGACAAACATACGGACAGGTGAGTCCCGTTAAAATAGCTTGCTCAAAAAGAATACTAATGAGTAGGGAAGTCTTACGCCATTTACGCCCTGCCCGCAGTTGAATAAAACGCACTCCATTATCAATAGCGTCAAGGATTTCCTCTTGTCCAGGATGGGGCATCGTTGGATAAAATGTATTTATTTCCAGATTCATTATTTCGTTTCAAGTTGTTTTTTGGTAGGGGCGCGCTTGGTTGTAATTGTCTCAATTTGTCCCTTAAGATCAACATTCTGCTGAGGCATTCCATCCATGTTTTGCCAAATAAGTTTTATTGCATTAACATCCTTTTTTGCCATAGCAAATAACGCATCAATGATTTCTTTTAATTCATGAGGATTCTCACTGAGGCGTTGCTTTACAACAGTAGTTAATGAGTATGTTCCCGGCGGTCTGCCTTTTGGATTACCGCTTTGCCCTGGTTTAAATGAGGTTTCATTAGCAAATTTATGCCTGTTTTCGCCCTGTTGTTTATTCTCATTATCAGGGCTTTCAAATATGAGTGGTTTCGTTGGGTCTATGGACATTTTTGTTTTCTATTAACGTATCAAGTTTTCCGTTGATTGATTTTAGCATTTCTTCGGATCGGATATCAGTCTGTAAATCACTATCAGCCTTCAATTCTGCATGTTTACTTAGAACGCTTTGATACACATTTAATATCGGCAACCACAGTAATTGCAGAATATTCCCGCAAAATAACAGAAATGAAAATGGATAGGGATCAAACGGCTTTTTATCAAAGAATGTCTGCCATGTCATCCACCCAAAATTAATTGCAGCTAAGATATAGAATGCATACATTGTCCCCATCAGTCCACCGAGTAACAGTCCTATGCGTTCTTGTTTTGACAAACTATCTTTATGTTGTTGATTAACATTAACTCTCTCCATTTTTGGGCAGAACACTTCCAAATGTTTGCGCTACAGCGCGTTTTGCTTCTTTGGTTTGTTCATCTTCTCCCATTAATTTTAACTCTTCTGTCGTTGGTCTGTAAACTATCCCTGATGGCTCATCAACAGGAGGTTGATACCGAATACCGTTTTTCGGATAGCCGGCGACAGCTAAGATGTCCTGCTCTTTGGTATCCGACGGCACTTCCTTTATTTCTTCCTCACCTGTTTGCTTATCAATAATGACAATAGTTTTTTTTAAAGATTTCCCTACAAAAAACCCCAAGCCAAAAAAGCCAAAAGAAAAGATAAGCATAATAAGAAAGAATAAATAGAATTGCATCATTTGTCTGTTACGAGATAAAGCTCAAATTCATCCTTTTTCGTTTTAGAAAGATAATGCGATTGTAACTTAAAGAGATAAGGTAAAATGCTGCCATGATTTCTCACAATAATTTCCAATATCTCATTTTTCCCGTTCCAGCGCATATCAGTAACATCATAAAATAATCCATTACTTATTTGTTTTGCTTGCACATGAAAAGTGGTAAGATGTTTTCTGTTCATTTGTATTTATTAAAATCCTCCCCGTCTTTATAATATCTAATTGAGCCATCTGATATCCCATCCATGACATAGCGGGCATTCTTGATTTCTTTCTTAGTAAATCCTTTGGCAAGCGCAATCTCCTCACCCCATAAATCAACATAGCGTTTGTTGAGTTCTCCTTTATAATGCGGCTGCTCGATACTATCCTGTCTCTCTTTACGCTCTGCCTTGATGCGTTCCGGTATTATCTCAACAGGAAGCGATGGCGAGGGAAGTCTATTGTGTCTCTCCTGACAAGCAGAGCATGGAAGCTTTCCCATAGGATGTATTGTGGCTGGCGCTTTAAAACAAGATGGACAATCCATATTACTTAGATGAATTTATATTAAATCGTAATATGATGTCAAATGCTTGGGATTCAGTAAAACCCTTTTCCTGCAAGCTCTTAAATAAACTCCAATACATTGTAGCTATAGAATTAGCTGTTTCGGGATCTTTGAAAATATCATAGACCATAGTTAATATTGATTTAAGTTTTTGTTGTTCTGCGTCCATAATATTACCTTTTTGTATCCTTGTCAGTATTCTTCTGAATAACAATAAAGCCTATACTTGAATTTGCAATAGCCGTTGAGCAGGCATTCTTAAGCGCTTCTTTTGATACCTCAGAGGGATCAATGATTCCCTCTTTTACCATATCAACTATTGTCTGTTTGGTTATATCAATTCCTGAGTGTTTTGTGGCATTTTGCAGTTTCTCATACCATTCTCCTGCATCAAGTCCTGCATTGGTAAGAAGGATTTTAAATGGTTGATAGAGCGCCTGATAGACAATATTTTCAGCAATATTCTTAGGAGATAAAACTTGTCTAATAATAAGATAAATAACCTCACCACCGGGGACAATGCCTGTTGCAACAGCAGCTTTCGTTGCTTGTACTGAATCCTTAACCCTCTCAAGACGCTCTTTCATTTCTGTTTCAGTTGCTCCGCCTACTTTGATTACTGCTATGCCTGAGGTGAAACGGGCAAGTCGCTCTTTGAGCTTTTCCTTATCAAAATCCATCTCCTCTGTCTCAAGCATCTTTTCAATTTCCGCGACACGTTCTTTAATAACCAGTTTATTGCCATGCCCCCCTGAGATAAGCGTTTCGTTTCTTGTTGATTTGACATATTCAGCCTGTCCCAAATCTTCAATTGTTGCATCAGCTAACTTTTTCCCTGTTGATTGTGAGAAGAAGGTTGCTCCTGTTAAAACAGCCATATCAGAAAGAGTGTTGCGCTGGTTTTGTCCCATGCTTGGGGCTTCAATAAGTAACGAGGGAAGTACCCCGCGATTTTTATTATCTGCCATGTTGCCTGCAACAACGAGTGAGAAGTTAGAAGCAAGAAACACAAGTTTCTTATGCTGGGTTGCTAAGGCATTGAGTAGATCTTCAATGAGCCTAAGATCATTAACGTATTCATCAGTTATAAGAATAAGGGGATTTTCAATGGTTGCCTCAAGCCTGTTGGGATTGGTCATAAACTCTGGTGCTGCCCAGCCTTTATCAAACTGGAATCCCTCGGTTTTCTCAACTTTAGTATGGGGAAGGGTTGACTCTTCTACAAGAACAAGTCCGTTTTCTCCCATCTCATGCACAGTCTTTGCGATAAGCTCTCCCAACTCCTCGTCATTTGCTGAGATATTGGCAATCTGTTTCTTCTGCTCAAGCGTCTTGACAGGAATAGCCAGCTTATCTATTTCACCAATCACTTTATCGACTGCCTTTTCAACTTCTTTTCGCAGTAGTATTGGGTCATAGCCAGCCCTTGAGAGTTTGAAAATCTGGTCATAGAGAGCAAAGCTGAGGATTGCTGAAACAGTTGTCCCGTCTCCTACTGCCTGTACGGTTTTCCATGAGGCTTCCTTAATAATTTGTGCTCCCATGTTTTGATATTCATTATCAAGATCAATGGAGCGCGCAACAGTTACCCCGTCTTTGACAACAATTCTTGCATGAATACCATATTCATTTGAGTAGGCAATAGCGACATTTTTACCACTCGGTCCAAGGGTTGAGCCGACAGCTTGTGCCACAATTTCAGCGCCCTTATGGATTTCATCTTGGGCAGTATCCCCATATATAATGTCTGTTTTAATTCTCATTCTTCAAGTTTAGCTCTGGCATCATGAAATAATACTGCATAGTAGTCTTCTTTTTCAAAACGGAACATATCCGCGTTATCCAAGTAAGAGAAGAACCAAATGATATCTCCTGGCTTATATACAGCAATCATTTTCCCTCCATCGTCATGATCTCTGTTAGCGCCAACTGACACAATT
>Ga0335074_10016112_pt1 | contig 10518 bp, 9 predicted proteins | sample Lox_Sample_23_FD_206715 | JGI IMG/M metagenome (GOLD analysis project Ga0335074, IMG submission 206715) | Soil microbial communities from Loxahatchee National Wildlife Refuge, Florida, United States - Lox_Sample_2.3 | ecosystem: Environmental > Terrestrial > Soil > Wetlands | place: USA: Florida...
CGTTCCGTACTCAAAAACCTGAACGATGTTGGGGTGTTGTGTTTTGCAGAGTTTATTGATTGCGCGAATTTCATTTGCGATTTCGTCGTTGCTCATTCCCGCAAAGGGACGGATCAATTTCCTTGCAGCTCTGCAGTTAGAATCCGCATTTCATCAAATAAGTGGCTGTACCCGTTGAGTGATATTGTTGTAGAGCTTTTGCAGGTATTAGCGAAAATGCATACGATCTGTGTTACCTCATGAACCTCCCCGTAGCCGCCTTGGCCAAGTTTTTGCCGGTATGTAACATGGCCTTCTTCTTCGCGTAATGTCCATTGGTGATCTGAATCCATCCGTTGATGTTGACCGGCCTCTATACCAAAGTCTCCGTAAAGCGCTGAATGTCGCTATGCCAATTAAGCCGTTGTAAAGTAGCGTGTGGAATTGGCCGCCTTTGTAGAATAAGAAGAGCCTGCGTATGCCACAGCCCCATTTCGCCCGACAGGATTTAAATTCAACGCTGGTCGGAAAAATAAAGTTTTGGTCACGAGAATGTGTTGGAATTTGGACTGGGTGATTCAAGCGCTTAAAATTGAAGGACAAAACGAGCTTTTGTGACCGTTACAATATGGGATATGAGAATGATGATGCCTACGGGCTAGCTGTTGCGGTTAAGCGAGCTCTAGGTCCAGAACCCTAGCTAAATATACTCAATTCAGTGGAAATACAATTTTCGTCATGCGACCATATTTCCGTGCCGGACCTCGGTTCATCCTGCAGGCCCAATTCTCAAACCTTTATTTGATCTGAGATTTCACCGCAGATTGATTGTCTGGAAAATCCAAACGGGAAGCCGAAAATGTACGAAGCCCTGATAGGCCATTGTGGGTGGGTTGCTATTACGGCGACTAGCGCATTTAGGTTGAGACTGTACATATTTCCGTCCGGTACCGTCTTAGCCCATCAGGGCTTACTCGTGGCTCAATAATCAGGCTTGTCCATCTTACCAACGATCCTCACTTCACATATGTATGCCTTTCTTTGGATTTTGATGCACCTTAGGCTTCCAGCGCTCCTCTTTATTCTCATTCGGAATAATTGCGCACGACTAGAGGGAAAGCTTATGGGCGCACTCATGGATATGCGTGAATTGGGTTGGTCCATCCACCGACCCAGCCGTATTTTGCCGGCGCACCCAAGCGAGCCGCGCAGAGAAAGTTGTGGAGTCGGTCATGCGACCATCACATTTCCAACCCAAATTTCCCGAGGCGGTAGAAAAGGCTCACAGCTTTCGGAACAATTCCACAGTTCCCTCAAATTCAAAGTGTACCACCCGAATCGAAATAAAACGAGATATCTAAGGCTGCATCTCTCTTAATCTTGCTTTACCACAGACCAGTCAGTGTATCTTTGGGAAGAAAGGTGATGGAGACTACGTCTGATGCAGAAGGTGTCATCAAATCTATTCAGAGAAGCTATTATCTTCATGCTGAAGATATAGCCATGCGCGAGAACGACCCAGAAGGAGTAGAAACAAAACGTCAAGAAGAGATGTTAAAGAGTCTCGAAGCCATTCTGGCACTGTATTTCAAACTATAATTCTTTTTAATACTTAGTCTTTCAACTGAGCTTTACACCGACATCACACACTTTATACTCGAGCTTATTCAGAACGCAGATGACAACACATATGCAGAAGGCACAAATCCTACTCTTCGATTGGAACTGTTGCATGATCAACTCATTGTGGAATGTAATGAAGTTGGTTTTACCGAAAACGACGTCCGAGCAATTTGTAAGGTAAATGCAAGCACGAAAAAATTGCGCAAGGATGTAATAGAAGGTTGCATTGGCGAAAAGGGGATAGGTATATTGACGGTCTGAAAATGGATTGCTTATATTCTAGGATTCAAGTCGGTTTTCTCTGTGTCTAGTAAGGTTTGCATCTATTCCAACGGGTTCAATTTCTCCTTTGATAAAGGATGTACTCTCGGAATGATATGCCCTCTTCTTCTCAGCGGCGCGTCCGAATATGCAAAACCTGGTTGGACCGTTTTTGTGTTGACGCTTTGCATTAATGATGCCGATTATGCGACAGTTCGGAATGCACTTAAAGAAATACATCCGGAAATGCTCCTCTTCACTCGTCGGCTACGGCAAATTGAGATTTCAACCCCGGCACCGTCGTTATCAACCGCACAAGCTGAGACTAGGGTGTATAGTGTCAATGTGGATGTGAATGATACCTTCAATGAATATACAATCTGTTCGCATTCGGCAGAAATCAAAAACTTGAGATACCTTCGAGAAGAGTGGGACATTTTCGACATGCCAGAACATCCCAAGCGACAAGAGATAAGGGAGTCAAACATTGTGCTTGCCTTTCCATTCAATGATAGCGGACCCGTAATTTCTGAACAACAAATTTTTGCGTTCATGCCTCTTTATCGGACTCCCCTTCCGGTAAACTGCTCTTACAGCTATCCCTCATTGTTTTTAGTTTCTCGTTCAAGGAGATTTTCTCACACAGACGAGTCGAGAGGGAGTTCTTGAACAGGATTCTTGGAACCTTAAATTACGCGATTCAGTTGCGAATTGTTTCGTTGCGGCTATCAGCAAAATGACCCAACATCCGAGTCTAGCGCCCAACTTTATCGAGTTCATACCACTTTTCATTGAGCACACTAGCGACAGGTTTCTTGCGCCACTTGTTGAAAGGATACTTAGCTCAGTGAAGACCATGCCGATTGTTCGAACACGTTCTGCACGGTGGGTAGAACCATCTCGAGCCTTTATTGTCCCTTCGATTTTACTCTTTGAGAACGAACCTTTATTTTCGGAGTCGGAACTAGTACAGGGAGGGTTACGTTGTAGCGAATATGCAGACCCGGTATATACCAACAAAAAAATTCAAAGCATCATCGTCAAACTCGGCTGCCCCACGATTACCCCTAATCTCGTCCGCGCTGTCATTTCTAATTCGAAATTTCCTTTCTCAGAGAAGTCATATGCATGGCTAGCCGCTTTATTTCGTTATCTCTTGGAAAGGTCAATATCCGAATGCAATTCGTATCGTTTTCTGCAACTCAGCGATTTGTCGTGGACTTCTCTGGCAACACATGGAACAGTTTATCCCCCATTGGCATCTATTCTCGAGGTTGAAGTCCCTGGCCTCAATATACCTGTCCTGCACGAAAAGTTTTTTAATGAAATTACTAAGATACCAGAAGCCGAATGGTTTTTGAGTCGAAACTTGAAGATTGCCCAACTCGGCACTTCAGATATTGTACGTGCAATCATCAACGCTCACGCTCGAGAACCGGAAAGTTCATTGGAGTCCTCGCTAAGCGACTCTATATGTTTCCAGCATGCTGCCTATTTGGCTCGGCACCGGTATGTTCTCGACTATAACACAAAAAGGCGCCTCCGAGAGTCGTTTTATGTGGTTGATCATGCTGGGCATATCTCTAAAGCTCACAACGAGTTCGTCATTGATCATAAAATACAAACTATTCCACCGATGTTGCTATCGCAAGTTCATAACGCAAGTTCGTTCCGGTTTCTCAACAAATCATACGCCGACGATGTTGTGGAATTTCTGATTGAGATTCTGAATATCAAGCATTTCCCATCTCTGACAGAAAGTCAACTCTATATGCGACGGAGGAAAAAGAAAAGGTGGATTGAAGATACTATGACTGTTCCGTCCTCATTGTATATCGAAATACTCTGCCCCCGAACACAAAACAACAATTTATTGATTTACTACCTTGCCGACATCTGGAGGGATTTCATGTCTTCTCCTGGATTTGATGTCTTGTCAGAAGCATTTCGAGAGATGTTGTGCTATTGCGAAAATGGTTCACTGGCACCGCTGTCCTCCTGTTTCCTTCGAACTCGCCACATGGGAAATATTCTCAATGCAAACATGAAGGTCCTTCGACTAGACTCTCCAGATGACCCAAAGTGGCTTTTCCTCAGGGACCTCGGGGTCTCCCTGGAACCAACCCTTGACTTGTTTATTGAGGAACTGCGACAAAAGAAAAGTGAGGTTGCTGACGTGGATGTGTTTAGCAGGATAGACTGGCTTTATAAGGGTCTGGCAGTCTTCTGCCAGGGAAGATCAGATGATCTCCAGCCTCTAAGGTAAGGTGGAATTAAAGTAAAATAAACTGACTGTCAGAGATTTCTTTCAGCGAGAACAGCTTCTGGTTGCCAAAACAGGTGATCCTGCCAGGCCTCTTTGGATTAAACGAGACCAAGTATATCGTAATTGTCCGTCATTCATCAAATCCGTCGTCGAAGTTCCTGATTTCAAATCAATCTATTACGAAAGTCTATGTGAAATGCTCGATTTGCCTTCATGGAACAAAGCCATCCACTTGAAGAAGGAGGTGGAATCCACCGTCTGTCGTATGCAGGCTTCCGGAGAAACCTGGGAAACTGTTGTGGAATACGTTTTCACCATTCTCAACGAGATTGCTCAGGAAGATTTTGTGCAGAATTGTTCTACAACCTGTCCAGCCTGGGTCGCCGCGATTTTGAAACTCCAAATATTCCCTATCAGAATTAAACATGGCGGTAACAAACTCACAACGCTGGGGCCCGGGATTTTCGTTCCAGATTCTGAGTATCTGAACGACCAGTTTCGAGGAAAAGTTGATATTCTCGACTTTGGAGACCATTATATTTGGGACATTGTACCCGTTCTCAGATACTCAACGGCCGGTCTCAAATATATCTCCGAATACAGGACTTCTGCTACTGTGGAGGTGCAGGTATTGGAACCGGTGGCCATAGACAGGAACACTTTAAATGAAATCTGGAAACGCCGAGTGGCTCTGACCAGGTCATGGTACTTCTTATCTGCTATTTAACGTTTAGATTACTCTATTCTCGAGGACAAGCACGGTCAGATGGATATGATGCAATCAACCACGAATGGACACTGCTCAGAATTAAGATAGCTCATGGCTTGATACAACATATCACAGTTCCGGCATTCGGGATTTCGGAAACGCAGCCCTTGGCGAGTCATGTTAGGCATGAGGAAAACAGTGGTCTGACAATTTTCGTTGCCGCCAATCAAGAACAAAGTTTCGTGAGATCCTTAATTGCTCAACATCTAGCCAGCCATTTCAATGTCCAGAATCTAAAAGGCGATATTTCTTTCATTCTCAGCACCCCCGAAGATCTCTTATCTAACCTGCTTTCCTTCATGATGATGATCCCAGAGCTTCCGAAAACTTGGATGCAAAGGTTTAACAAGGAACAGGCTCCAAGTCACCTCACTGCTGGTCTGGATTTGTCTGACTCCGACATGTCGCAACTGGAAGCAGATGATATCATGCAAGCAATTAAGGTGGTGTTGCAGGATGACGGATTCCATCCTCGTTATGTACAGAAGGACGATGAAATGGACATAGACATTACACCAACGCTGTTATCTTTGGACACAGCTGGTAATCACCTTGTCACGTAAACTTACTGTAAAGTCCAAAGTGACGATGATACCGGAATAAGGGGCCATAATATGAAATCTGGATTTGCCGGTGAGTTTTATGTTGACCCAGCCTTTAAGAAACGGCTGATTACAGGTTTTCAAGCTCCTTCAACAACATCTTCCCGGATTTACAGAATTTAATTGGACTAGTTGTCTAAGAAAGTATGCTGGATTTTCTGCTTGCGAAGAAGGCCCGTCAGATTTTTTTTATTCCGGTGACATTGGAGCGCTCACGACGCTATTTCAACTAACTTCGGAGCAAACGTGGAAAATGGTTTATATTGAAGTGAAAGCAACAACTCGCCCCGAAAAATTTCAATTCCATCTCAGCGACAGACAGTTTGAAAGGGTATAGCTTCCTGGTTGCTATTTGATCTGATCGTCAGGCACAGGAAGTGCATGGAACAGAAGACTTATATTTAATAATCAACGTGCAGAATGTTCTCACAAAACCGACCGTTTCGGGAGTTCTTGATGATCCTATCAGGTTTCTCAATGATCGAAGAATCTCGTTTGCAACGACCGGAGGGGTGACCGTGAAATGGACGCGAGAATAAATGTGATTTATGTCAAGGATATTACACAGGGAAGCCAGAGTTTGGCCTGTAATTGCATTAGTGTAGAAGACGAGAATGGTGGGGAGGGAAAAGGCTACCCAATTCTGTGTTAGAATGACGTCAGCGCTGTGTGCCGCAAGTATATAAAGCCAAGTCTGTAGCCACATCTTAATCAGACAATTCACTCGCTCACACACATCCACTCGCATATATTTCGACAAGATCCAGCATGCTAAAATACTTTCCATGAATAAAGAACTCCCCTTAACACTTCGCCATCACTAAAGATCCACAAAAATTATATAACAATGCTTCACTGGCACCACATAACGATTCATCATGATAAAACAATTTCAATAAAGTGTTTTGGGGGAAGATTAAGTCATGACTGAACTACAATACATGCCAGGTTTGGGCGACTGGACTTCTTGCCGGAATTACAGTACATAGATGTTTGAATAAGGTTTCGTATCCCCACTTCGTCACAGGCGGAAGTACAGCGTGGTGAAGCCTAGTAGGACCGGGGCGATCTCGGCAACCATGACTACTCGGCAACTTTTTTCGAAATTCTAGCTTTATTTTCCACTCTATGCCTTCAATACTTAAAAGGTGCCGATTTTTTCTGAGGTAATGAATAAAGCACAGTTGTTTATATCATTTTTATCAAGCTCAGTCTTTAATTATTTGTGTTGCTGAAGCAGCAGAGCATTGAAGTTTGGAAAGTTTGAAAAGTGATGATTTACTGTAGGAAATCTCGAGTTCAAGCTGCGGAAATTTTAATCCAGACTGGAAATCTACTCCGAAATTTTTCATGAATTGCAGTGAACAGTCTAACTTATCTACAGTCATGAATTAGCACTAAATACGGTTGAAACTTTAAATAAAAGTAGCTTAGGATGATGCAAACAAAATACCTTCAAAGCCAAATTTTTCCACTTAAACTGCAGATGTTATTCACATGCAATGACAGAAATTGTGAAAAAAGTTGCCGAGTAGCCACGGTTGCCGAGATCGCCCCGGTCCTACTTATTCGCCATACAGTGCAGCAAACCCTGTTTTTATCATGTGACCGTATTTCCGTGGAAGCTGCAAACCAACCCCGGCCAAGTCCGAGGCTTGACCGCAGAACGCTGCGCAAAGTTTTATCGAATCTCACACCGGAAAAATAAAAGTAATTAAAAAAATAATAGAATTAGATACGTTTTGAGTTGTCGTTTGACACTTGGCAGACGGCACGGCAGCAACAGCTTTCAAAGAATCTTGGCCGCTCAACACGGTAACTGTGTACTCAATACCAACCTCGCGAACGTCAAATCTTCTTCCGATAAATATCGGTATCACCGTTCATTGATTCTAATCTTCGGCTACCGCACTCAATTTAACTTCACGTACGTATACTCGAATAAATATTCGATCGAATTGAATATTTACGTTAAAAAATTGGTGACGAACCAATCTGATCAACCAACAATTCAACGTGTTCCAAAATAAAGTTTTAGCTGTGACAAACTTTGCATCCGCTCTTTGTAGCTGTACGTTAAATCGATGGCGAGTTTTCGCATTAAAACGCTAAATACAAGCAAATATGTCTTATCTATTTAATGACCGCCGCATCCTCCCGACTCGCCCACGTCGACGACCAGAGTAATTATAATGTCTCAACTCGATCGGAACACAGCGGTCCCAATGGTATACAACCAGACCTTTCCCTTGTCAAGTGTCATTGCCTTAGACGATACCGAAATTGTCACAGTCTGCGCCCCAGAGCAGACTTCTACAACAACGACATCATCTCGCCATACAAAGACACCAAGAGAGTAAGCCCCCCAGGTATAGGTAGAACCTGAGTTGTATAGGAGATTCACAAGAGACAATCAAAAGCCTGTTTCAGGTAACAATAGAACCGGTAGAAGTGGGAAATTGCGTTGCCAACGTTGCCGGCTCCGTCATAGCGAGGTATCCATCGGTGTCTTTCGAAGTCTAATACTATAGTGCATCTTTGAGCCGCCTGAATCGGTCACGGCAGTTTGTCATGCTTGCCAAAAAGATGGAATCGCAGTGTGCATCAAGACCTGGGGACCTTATAAACAACGAAGGTAACTCGTCAGTCTCACTATAAACACTGACGTCTCAGACTGGAACCCTCCAGACCGCTTCCGACATCAAACGATGCCATCATCAGCGAAGCAGAAGTCAAAATGCTGGAGTACATTTACGCGTACTTTAAACCGAACCCGAATGAATCAGCCGCGCCGGTCAAGGCTAACCATCACTTCCTGTCCCGACTCTCCTTCACTTACGGACGCTCCATCGATTGTCCTTCCGTGCGTTTTGGCATGCTCGCATTCGCGGGAGCAGTCCAGTTCTTCAACGGACTCTGTGAAAATGACGATCTAATTAAAGAATACTCGAGCCGAGGCCATCGAGCGTTGGTGAAGCGAATGGCTTCCCACTTTGACGTTGCCGAGCTGTTTACGATTCTGTTACTCATCCTTGCCGAGGCTTACCGTTATTTCTCATATTCCGAACCCTGCCAACCAGATTCCGCCAAATCTGGTTCGAGGGAGAAAATAGGCATACACTTGCGCGGGATGCGTTATTTACTGCAACAATCTGGCATTGACCTGAGAGACCGAACGACAGATGGATTCGGAGGAGAAATTTGGGAGTTTACAGTTGACTCTTTCGGCTCATTCATAGAGCACGCCGATGAAAGTGACGTCGTCCAAATGGCCTCGTTGTACTACAGACTCGTGGAAGAGTTCCTCCGCATCATCAACCGAATATCGCGACTTTGCGATGCCCTGCACGCTAGTCGCCTTAATGAAGATTGTTATCCGAGGATGCATGGCCAGGGGCGAAAGAGCAGGAGTAGGAGTTCCTGGTGCTTCGGACTTGGAGACGTACCTGTCCTTGTGCAACTTTAACGTAGCTTGCCCTCCATCGGACAGGGAAAGGGACAGTGTAAGATGGCGAGAGGAACAGAGACTGAACGTGCTGCAGTTTAGCGGGAAAATCATTCTGCACGTCGCTAAAGGCATACATATTCCGTTTGCCTGGGCTCAGCAATTGGTGGGGGCAGCTGTTAACCCTTACGAATTTGCCTTGAACACCCCACACGTCAGTCATCTTGAGAACATCGCGGTTTTTTACATACTAATAGCCGCCATGGTTCCACCTTCGGATGACCTCCAATGTAAGTCCCGATATTTCGCGTTTCTTAATAAGTTGTAGATCGAAGGGAGGTGATTGGATTTTTGGAAAATCACGGCACGTCCGAGGAGTGTAGCCAAGTCGCATTGTACTGGACTACGGCGAAACCAGTTTATTTTCAGAAAATTATTTCGTTGATTTTGTATCGCTGGACTTGAAAGGAGTGGGAATACCTGAAGCGGGGAGGTGACATCTGTCGCGAGCCTGACAGCTGGAAAGAGCAACGGGGTGAATTGCTAAGGCAGGATATTTAGCGCCCACCATTCACTTACATACATCGTATTGTGTCCGATATTTATAAATGCAAAGCATCTTATTCATATCTATATGCGGATAATAACCGTGGCGACCGAGTCATGTACCCACCGCGAGTGTGTCTGCGCCCTACTCCCCACCCCAAACCCGATATCGGTGTGCGTCGTACTCATTCCAAAAGGGAAAAATCATTAATATGCCAAGTTAATTAAGACAACGAGAATTCCGATTGATCCCCACGTAAACCAACATACATAAGAGAGTTCATTCAGGTCCGCGATCTGCATTCTCCGGCCCGCTGAATGACGCATAAAGTGGTGCACGATGTGGGCTGCACTCCCAATTCCATATTATTTAATAACCACATTATGCGTCACAGATCCTTTCTGCTCACAAATTCAAGTGGAACTCCTCGTCATTCCTCTTCGTAGTCCCCCATCACAGTTCTGTCCATCGAGCTCCGTCTATCCTCAATCCCTCCAAAGGTTGAAAGTCGGTCGAACTCAGGCAAACTCGGATGCTCGTCAAGTAGCGGTTGTTGCTCCGGTTGACGTCTCTCCACATCTTGTAGCGGTATGTACCTGCCCATGTGCCCACTCTCTATGATAACATCACACCCATCGCAATAATTTCCTTCACTCGTTAGCACTGAAATGGACTATTCATATACTATGCTTTTTTCTCTTGAGAAGGGTGCCAAGAATGAACATGACTATATGGTATGTCCCGGATAGAATGGCAAAATGGGAGGCAAGCGGCCTCCCGGATAAAAGTTACGTTCTTGACAATTGTAGCTTCTGATAATGATCGTCACTTGTGGGAAAATACGGTTGCAGTAGTTTCGTCCAAAGGCGTAAATTCCGGTAGCGGTGGCTGATCGAGTGCCAGAGTCTATATTTCACGAAAAACCTGCGAATAAAGTTCAAAAAGGGTATTCTTGATAAAAACCTTGTTCATGGGAGAGCGGAATATGGGTTGCCAGGTCACATGAGCGGAATTATAATCTGGAGC
>Ga0335074_10016113_pt1 | contig 10518 bp, 9 predicted proteins | sample Lox_Sample_23_FD_206715 | JGI IMG/M metagenome (GOLD analysis project Ga0335074, IMG submission 206715) | Soil microbial communities from Loxahatchee National Wildlife Refuge, Florida, United States - Lox_Sample_2.3 | ecosystem: Environmental > Terrestrial > Soil > Wetlands | place: USA: Florida...
AGAAGCAGCGAATCTCGCGAACACCGCAGCCGTCGTTCAAGCGTGGACCGAGAAACGACCGCTGATCTGAGACTTTGGAGCCCCGCGACTCCCCCCCGTCTCTTGATGGCTGCATGTTTCATTGCACGCACGCCATAGAGCGGTTGAGTCAACCTACAGGCTCTACTGCTCCGTCGGCGAGCTCGTATCCGCCGCATCCGTCTTCATTTGGGATTTCACCGCAGCAATCTCAGACGGGCTGAGTCCGTAGATGTCGTAGCACAAGGAATCCAATTTCTCCCTCAAACTAGCCAATTCGACCAATCGGTCAACTTGAGCATCCGTCCTCCCTTCTCCGTGAGTGCAGATGATGGTGCTGAGGTCAGAGAGCCGTCTCACTAGAATGTCTAGTTCCTTACTCGCCCTGACTTTAACCGGAAGTCGCTCCAGCTGCGAGATCCTAACATACGGGAATAACTTCTCAGTCAAGACGAAGCGATTCTTGAACCAGAAACGGATCACCTCACTGTTCACGATGCCCGCGAGATACTCCGTGGAAACTTGCTGCAGCTCGCCAACTACGTACAGTGTGTTAAGGACAATCCGCCCGTCATAGTCGACCGCCGCGACTAACTCATCTCCAACTCGCCGAATCAGTAACTTCGGCTTTCGCGTGTAGAGATCCAGTGCCTTGAAGGTGAGGGGATCGTTAGCACGAAAGTCGATCCACTTGGGTCGCCAGTCGATGGAGAACGACGTGACTTCTTCGCCGAAGACTAGGGGGTAGCCTGTGTCTAGACTCGTGATGAACTTTGATCGCTTCCCCGCCTCAACACCACGCGTGATCTTTGCAATAGTTCCAAGTCGCAACGCGTCCGTCTCGATCCTTCGAATGATCGTGTCGGCGGCCTTCGAGGTTTGAAGGTTGAACGTGAGGTTCGGATCCTCTCGTATCGATTGCTGTGGCACAGACTCCGAGAGAAGCACCTCGGTGCCGTCTGTCGGGAGTCGTTCCCTCCTTATCTGGTGCTTCGGGGGCGCTCGCGCCTTCCTTAGCACTATAACCCCCGTTTCAACGGAGGCAGACTCGAATGCGGCACCGGCGTCCGAAAGGAGTTCGACTGTGCAGCGATCCAGTATGTAACGACGAAGGAAGATCTCGTTCTCGTTTGTGAATGCCCGGCGAGGGATGATGAAACCCAGCCGTCCGCCGGGCCTCAGGAGCTCAATGCCCCGCTGAACGAATAGCCTATAAAGATCGTACTGACCCTGTGCCGTCTCAGAGTAACGATGCTCGAGCCAATCCTGTTCCTGCTTGAAGAAGCCGCGCTTCACGTTTAGATAGGGTGGGTTTCCGACTATCACGTCGAATCCGCCGGCCGAGGTGATTGTCTCGAACCTCTCCTCCCAGCGGAACGACTGCTCCCCAGCTATGGCTGGGTCATCGATTAGAGAATTCCCAATCCTGATGTTGTTTCTGAGGTCGGGTAGGCGATGCTTGGCTTCTGCGGCCTTCAGAAGCAGATTCAGCTGAGTTATCTCAACCGCTTTCGGGTCCAGATCGACGCCGAAGAGGTTCGATTGCAGGATTCGCGACTTTGTCGTTACCTTGGTCGCCTCGGAATCCAGGTCAAGTTGGGACTGTGAGTAGTCGGGATCGTGCGATCTGTGGAACTCGTCGAACAAGTCGAAAGCGCGTAGAAGAAATGATCCAGACCCACAAGCCATGTCGAGCACCTTTAGGCGGTCCGAGTCCGGCTCCTTGGAACTCTTGAGCGCCGGGCCAAGCGTATTTCGAACGATGTAGTCCACCACATAGGTGGGGGTGTAATAGATGCCCTGCTCCTTTCGGCGCGATACCTTTTCCACCACTCGCGCTCGCTGGGGCGTCCGCCGTAGGACGTGGCTCAGATACTGTTCGTAGATGTTCCCCAGCACATCTGCGTCAATCGCAGAAAAGTCGTACTGAATCTTTGACGTGGGACTGTGATACAGTCTCTCGATGACCTCAGAGATTACGAAGTTCCCGACCAGAAGTTCGTCGACGAGGTGCAGATCGAACAGTTTGCTGTTGTACGAGCCGTCGTACTCGCGAAAAGTGGTGCGCAAACCGTTCCACAGCGTGAACCGATCAGAGCGATCGGTATCCCGTGCGAGTGTCCGCAAGACGGGCTCTTCCAGCTGCCGGTCCTCGACGGTGCGAATGAAAATCAGCCGATCAATCAAGCGTTGGACCGCTTCATCCATGTCCTCCTCTGCCAGATGCCGGGTAGCATTCTCGCGGAGGACTTCAGAAGTCAGCTCTCGACGTATGCTGGTTAGCTCGCTAAGGAGCTGTTCCCCGACTTTGACTTTCCGGAGCTTCCTTCCCCAGTAGGTTGCTTCCTTGTCCAGAAGGCGGGCCTCTGTGGCGGGCCTGGATAGTAACCACAGTTTCGAGAACTCGGACTCAAACTCGCTGCAGTCAAGCTGGAAGAAGAGTCGCTCAGAGGGATCGGTGCTTGTAGCTTCGGCGTTGTACACGGCGAGGGTCTGAAAATTCGTCAAAATCGCCCAGGGGACGGCCCGGTGCCACGAGTAGCCTATGGCTTGAATGGCGTCGGCTCCGAAGTCGATGCCCTTGTTGAGCGCCTTCGCTTCGAGAAGGAATCGCGGAACGCCGTTGAGCCGGAATGCGTAGTCGACGCGCTTTCTTGAGATGCGTACCTCGTTTGTCACCTCATCCGGTACGTGCTCATTTTCCACATCCCATCCTAAGTGTCTAAACAGCGGGGTAATGAAGTCCTTCTTTGTGTTTTCCTCGTTGTAAGCTCGAATTTTCCCGGATTGAGTCAATTGATACTGCCGCTCGCACAGCGCTCTGATCCGCTGACGAGAAACGTCGGGGTCGAGGCTTGCGGCCCCAGCTGGGAGAGAGGCAGGCACAGTTCGCGCTTAGCGCAGTCCCTTTTGTAGATGTCAGGTCGGGCCGTTTTCGACGATTTCGATGCCGCGGGCAGCGAACCTGGTTGCATGAGGCGTTCAACCACCGGGAAACACTTGATGCCAGACGGCCCGCTGCCGTCAAGCTAAACCGGTGAAGCGCCCGCCAAGCGCGGGTCTCAGCAGGATGCACTTCCGCGCTTCATGACCAAGCCGTATCTTCTTAATCTAAGACCGCCCTTGGCGGGCCAATGTCCGGACCCTCCCCCGGGGGCCAGCCACCGTCGCCTGAGTGGAAAGACTATCGGGACTGGAAGGCTTGGCAAAGAGACCGTGTGGAAGAGAAGATGCGACCCGTGCGACTTTTTGGTATCGCCATGTTCGTGACGGGGGGCGCAGCGGGTTGGCTCATTGCCTCGGTGTGGTTCTACTATCACCCTTGGTGACTAAGCGAGTCGTCAATCTGCCACGGGGCCGCGCGTGGTTTGTGAGACAGAGATGCATAGGGGGTCTCGCCGACCATTCCGAGAGAGTGCCCTTCTCACGATGGCCTGCGCGCCGAGCATTCATGGTTTTTCCAGAGCAGTCGACCCCCCCCCACATAGGGTAGAAGACGCGTTGCACCGCTTCACCCAGGTTGGGTAGCGATGAATCTCCTTGGAGCTGATTTAGCGGCGACACATCCGTGAAGAGGAAACCCTATTCGAGGAACGGGTCCTAAGTGTCGTGGTTGAGGATGCGATGAGCGGCACCAAAGCCTGGGCCAGGATTATGGGTAAATCGAGAGAAAGACGGCTGTTCTGGAGGCAGGCAGATCGATACGTCCGCGACTTGCGAAAAAAAGTACCACTCAGAACGCAACTGCCTATCTCTGGCCCTGAACTCGACCAAGTTCCCGCCAACCCCGGTATCTACTACATCGGCCGTGGAAGAGTGGTCCTTCACGTCGGGATGACAAACAATCTCCGACGTAGACTCAGGGACCACCTTGGAAAAGGTCCAAGGGTAAGATCTTCCTTTACCCACCTATACCTCCGTGACGACGGGACCCTCCTCAAAGACGGGAAGTGCACATACGGGGCCGTTGTCGTTGAGAAACCGGAGATACGTGCGCGGGCCGAGATACTGGCCGCGGCCGATCCAGTTCTATGGCCGCAACACGTAGGCAAGGGGAAGCAGCAGTCAACGTGAGCGCCAGAGGCAGAAACTCCCGGGTGTCCGCAATTTCCTGGATACTCTTTCGAAGGAAGGATTACTCGCTAGATGAGAGGTTTGAATGTCAGGAATGCCGAGTCAAGTATGAGCCAGTAGTCCTAGACCTTGCTCATAGAATGGCGGTCCGAAGGAGTCGGTCTGGCCGCTTCCAGTCGCAGACTCTTGGGTCAGAGCTGCTTGCGATGCCACGATCCAGAGCTCGCAGAATCGTCCGGGTCCTGTGCGCAAATGGTCATAGGAGAGAGACCGCCCGCCAGCGGCTATCGGCGTGGCGTTGACTGTCAGTCAACCCGCAATGTCTCGTAACAGTGTGGACGGTGGACAAGCCCGTTGTTCTTCATGCGCACGCTGACTCAATCCCGGGTGTAGGACGGGTTGCACGCGCCCCACCCTATGAGAGCCTCGAGTCCGGCGGGGTCCTTCTTGAGAACTCCTTGCTACGATGGACAGCTAGGGGACAATGTCGTGAGTTATTGTGGTCGCAAGGTTCCCGTGAGTGTACGCGACTTGAACGGTAACGACTGCAGCCCTGGGCCCCTTGTCCAGGTCTGCGGGCACTTCGGTGAGCTCAAGAACACTGGAGGTGGCGGTCATCTCGTCGATTGTAACCGGCCTGCCTGCCTGCACTTGAACCAGGCTTACGTTTGCGGTTTCATATGCGTTGATGGGTCGGGGGGTGGGCTTACCGGTAATCGGGCTCTTTGACTGCCACTCGAATCTCAGTGGGGCACGCCCAGAGACCGAGCGAAGTTGAGACGCAGGGGGAGGCACCCTTGTGAAGGCGAAAGAGTCTGGGCTTCCCTTAATCCAATTGTTGATCCATGCCTGAATTCGAGCTGTCCCGACTGGATTGGCCGAGACGTAGAAAAGGTGAGCAAGAACCCCCAATAGCATGTTCTTGTTTTTGTCGGGAGTTCCCAATTCTGCCCACGCAGGATCAGTCCAATCAATCTCCTCCAAAAGGACTAGCTGGTCTGTAAGCGAACTTTTTGTGACTGGAACGTGCAACTGTTGAACTCGGTCAAGAACGACAGGGAACAACTGCATGAACACTTCGAAGATTCCACGCTGCTGAAGCACTCCATTGCTCGCCCTAAGGTCGCGCCACCACCAAGTGGAGGTTCCAATGGGGGTGCCCGCTCCTTTGGGCCAGATTGCCAAAACGGCCTCGATGTAGTCTTGAAAGAATTGGACGCATTGTGCTTTCGGCACCATCCCGTCCACCTGTCTGGGGTCACCTAGGCAGTTGCCGTCTCTGAGCCACTCTTCTATGTACGCTAGAGCCCGATCGGCATCGATGACATCCCCCCTTCGTGCGGACCCTGACTCCGTAGGCAGCATAGTGACTCGATTGTGCCAGCGTGAAGTAGGATCGTTCACGAGTTGGCAGACGACTTCGTACGCCCTACGGTTGCGAAGCCCAGTGGTGTTCTTCTGTGGAGGAGCGGGTGGCAATTGCCTGAAATCGGCGTCGCGGACTTGTCCGATGTTGCGAACTTTAAGTTCAAATCGGTAAAGCAAGAAGAGCTTGTGAAGGTCATCCAGATCCACCGCTGAGGTCGTTATCTCGGTGAAGATGCGCGCCATGTCCGACGGGGAGAACTGATTGTCAAGCAGAATCGTGGCGACAAGGGGCTGACCCCAATGCGTCGGACCGCTTAGGGCCGCTCCGCGGATTCTGTGTTGCCCATCCACGATGACTCCAGGTCGACCATCCCACTCGCATCGGGGACACGCGTCGAACGACTCATCATGGTGCGGCTGTCCTCTTGACGGTGAGAATCCGCAGAGTGGGTTTGGGCACCTCCTGACCAACCATGTCACGTCAACTCTCAACTCCGCTACATCGCCTACTACGGAGATCGCAGTTTGGGCGACCGGGAGTGAGATTACAGTGGAGTTGACGATGAAGTTCCTCGCCCGACGGAAGAATTCATCAATGTCCTTTATTCGTTGAGGGTCGAGCGTCCTCTGCCACTTGTCGCTTGCCGCCGAAAGTACCCATGCGGCGATCTGATCGTTTTCTTGCTTGTAAGGGATCACCGGAACCCGCGACATCCGGTCCAGGTCGACGGCCGCTCCCCTTGCGAGATAGAATGTCTTCCCCTTTTGCACCGTGACAAGTCCCTTCAAAACGACCGGTGCAGGAGCTGTTGCGTACCAGTAAACTGGCTTGCCGTCCGCCATTTCGCGAGTAATACCTGCAGGACTTGCAGCGGGCATGTCAGCTCGCTGTAGGTGTGGCAAGTCTCAGATCTATAGCTTTGGGTGGCCCTCGCAATGAGATGCGAGGCTTTCAGAGGACTCCGATGATCAACTATCCGAGCCAGTTCTCGTCCAGGGCAAATGCGATGTGGGCGCGCTTCCACTCTTGGTTATGATAGGCGCACAAAGTCTGCATCGGTGTCTCAGCAAAGTCCGAGAGCAGGCGAGCCTTCGGAAAGACGTGGTCGCTTTCCAGCCGGCTCAGTCGGACCAGCCCAGGCGGCATGTTGGCGGGGGGCCTATTGAATGCGGGGCACCCTGCAATCCACTCACACTTCTCTCCGGTCGCGCGGCCGCCCGTGACGGATGGGTTTGCCAGAATAGCATCCACGTACAAGTCAACAAGATGCGTCCTCTGCTTGAGTGTCACATGGGAGTGTTGTCCGGCAGAAGTAAGTACCAAATCGAGGGACCGCTTCAACCGGGTCGCGTCATTTTGCCTGAATTCGGAAAGTTGAGACGCAATTGACGTCATCATGATGTGTTCGAGCAAGACCCGGCCAAGGGCGTCGAAAAGACGACTTTGATCGGACCAAGGGAGAGCCGATGCCAGCCGAAGTAATCTCTGAAACCGTCGCAAGCTGACTGATCCTTGGCCCATGTACCCCAGGGTGGCGGCTCAGCTTATCAACTCTCTGAGGCCAGTGGTTTGTGGATCGAGGAGTGGCTACTGTGCACGGAGCGTCCTCGCTGCTCCAAGAGGCAGTCTCATCCGAAGTCCGCGTGGGTGTAAGGTCGATTGAACCTTCCACGGCCGAATTGAGGTCGCATGTCTCTCCGCCTAGACTTGCATCGGCGTGCAGTAATCTAGCCGAGAGCGGATCACATTGTACCAGGTAGGTCCTCTCCTAGCCGGCGATATCGAACACGGGAGCTTATCGACACAAGGGAGGACGACGAGACCCGCCTAAGGTTGCGTTGGACTTCTAACCCTCAGTCCCATCACGTCCTTGACGCGATCGAGGAAATCCTGGCGCTTGTACTTTAGCACCCCATCCGCGAACCAGTGGTTGACTCCCAGCTGGGCCCGTGACACGACGTTCATTGCGCGGGGCCACGTTGGAAAGGGTAGACTGTCATAGAAGCTTAGTCCACGTTCGCACGAGTCATAGACGAAGTCATCAAAGACCTCTACATATTTCCTGAAGCTCTCCGGAAAGAAGAGCGCTTGAAGGTTTCCCAGTAATTCCATCGTGTTTCCGTGTCCACGGCGCCGCATCGCAGCCACGTGGCGTCTCCCGAGAATGTCCTTCTCGTACGGACTCCGCTCGGCCAATAGATCGACTCCGGCTTCGAGCTCCTGAATGAACGAACGCGGAATCACCGTCTTGAGGTGCTCCGTAATGGCCACACTCACGGGAAACTCCACGTCACGAAGGTCGAACCCGCCGGGGTATCGACGCGTGAGTGACTCGGGATAACGAATCTGTGCATGCATCCAGTATTCGGAGTCTGTGCTCTTCGGAGACTCGTGGGTCGCATCGCGCCTAACCAACGCGTCGACAAGCCCAGTTGGTCGTATCGGAACTTCCAAGTCAAGCGAGTAGAGGTCGCCGGCACTCATGTGACTTGAGTCGAGGGACACTCTCGAAGGAGAAACCTCGGCCCTTACCAAGGGAGTGGAGCTCGAAGAGACGATCGAACGTAGTTGGGCAAACACCACGCCTGAAGCGTTCAATCGAATCTTTGAGGTCTCAGGATTGGCAGTGATTCTGACGGCAAAACTGAGTCCCAGCGTGTTCTTCGGGCAGAGAACTTGGACAGTCGTGTTTAAAACTTGAATCGGAGACGGTATTCCCCTCAACACGGCGTCTGTCTGTCGAACTACCGATGAGAGTCCACGTTCAGCGACCCTCTGATCCTTGTCGTCCACGAGCCGATCTCTCTTGTCGGCCAGTGAGTCGGCAAACAGGTCATTCGACATAGTCGACTCATCCCCCAGCTGACGCTGACCAAGAGAACAGACCGTAGACTGGTATCTCGCCTGGCTCCATCGCGTTCAGGACAATCGGTTCCAAGTCGATCCAGGGATACTCGCCCCACTGAAGGTCCGTGACATGAAGTCGAAACCTAAGTACGTTCGGGCCCTTGCCAAAGTGAAGAGTGTCTAGAGAGTTCATCAGGATCACTCGGCCATATCCGATAGAGTTGAGATAGTCTAGAAAACTATGCATCTCGGTTACGACTTCGAGATTCTTGAAGAACGCCCGTGAGACCGACCCGACGAATGCCTCGAGGAAGTCGTCGCTCTTCTCAAAGGCCCGACCGAGCCGACGGTCGAGGCTTCTCAGCCTTCGCTTGATGCTCTCACTAGGCGGGGAGCTGCTCTCGAGGATCGAGGCGTAAGCCCCGAGGAGCGGTGAATACTTTGGGAAGTCCTTCGCGACCTCTCGGACTCCTTTAAGCAAGTCATCTCGATAACGCTTGAAGAACTCTCCTATCCGCGCGGGCTGAGAAATTCGCGCGGTTGGAGTGTCAACCAGCTGGACGAAGACCAACGCGGTGCCGTCGCCGACATTGGAGACCCCGAGTGGAGGTTGGAGATTTGTGACCCCATGCTCGTTAATTTTTGGTCCGAACACGCTTAGCGGAATCGGTTCGACTTTCAGCAGAGGTCGGAACAGCAACACTTCGCGCTCGACCTGTCGGAGCGTTCGGCCCATCCGGTCGAGGAGCTGAAACGCAACTGTGACCCGCAGCTTTCCCGTGTCGACATGTCGGGTCTCGAAGACGAGCCCGAGGAAACCGGATACCTTGAATGCCGAGAAATCCACGACCCGATCGTGTCTGTCTATAATCGACTTCGCAGGAACACGAACCCGGATGGTCGTGACTTCCCCTGGCTCCCAGCGAACATGGGCGGGAAGATCTTCCCCCTGGAGGCACGTTGCGGGGACGTACACGTTCGTTCCCGCAATCGTCTCGAGTTGCTCCGCGAGGACCACGGCACTACAATAATAATGACCTCAAGAGTGTTCCGTCTACCGAGGCCGGGCCACGATTAATGTCTGACCGCGAGGATGGGGCCAGCTCCGTTTCAGTATCACGTGACTGCAACCCAGGAGAGTGACCGCCATGAAGCACACCAACGCGAGTCGGGAGCCTTCTGGTCGTGTCACGATTCGGACTCCAACGGTAGAACGCCAGGGGGCGGTCATGATACTCGACGCCCTGGGCACCCGTGGGATCTGGGCTCGAAGTGACCCCGCTCAAGTAGCTGAAACGCTCGCGGGCTTGACTCACGCGTTCAAATCCGGCGTAAGCGAGGGAAGCCACCCAACAGGTAGGGCGTACCGAAAGCTAGCAAAACTGAATGATCTTCCTGATCAGGAAATCTCCTGGGTCTGTCAAACGATTTCTGACACGGTGATAACAACCGCGAGAAGTCCTGGGCCGCTCGGGGCTCTGCTGCTGTTTGTCGCATGCGAGGCCATACCCCTTGTTGCGACCGGCTTCGAGGCTGGAGTTCCCTTTAGGGGTGCCATCGCAGCGGGGTCCTACTTCGAGGCCGGCAGCGTACTGATTGGACCAGCAGTCGACGAGGCCGCTGAGTGGCATGACAAGTTGGACTGGGCTGGAGTGGTTCTTGCGCCGAGCGCCGCTGACGCAATCGAAACTCTTGGCAAAGAGCTAAAGTTTGTAGGAGGGCCGCCCTTTGTGAAGACACAGCTTCCGCTGAAGGACGGGCCGCTGCTTGGCTACGCCCTAAACTGGCCACTTGACTCTGTTCCGCGCAAGGTCATCGCGCGAGCCTTCTCAAGGTCCCCGGTCACAACAGACGTCGCCCGAAAGTTGTCCCGCACATTGGCGTTCTATGATGAGAACCACGGATGAGGCTGGCTGCCGGGGGCCGAGCCGGAAGGCGCCCCTGAGGGTAAGAGGACCGTTCGCTCTGCGCGTCCGCTCTCGGACCTTCGGTGGCACCGTGGGTTGAATCTCTGTCCCCGCCGCAGCTAGCTCCCGAAGAGGGAAGACACTCACTTCAACCTGAAGTAGCCGCGTATGGCTGTAAGCGGTGTTTCACCCAATCTCTCGCTGCCTGTGTGCGAGCCCCTACTCACTCACCCCGCGGAGCTCAAACCTCGAAGCAAGCCAAGTCCGATTCGAGGCAGCGAGCCCAACGCGTCGACCTAGCCT
>Ga0335074_10016114_pt1 | contig 10517 bp, 13 predicted proteins | sample Lox_Sample_23_FD_206715 | JGI IMG/M metagenome (GOLD analysis project Ga0335074, IMG submission 206715) | Soil microbial communities from Loxahatchee National Wildlife Refuge, Florida, United States - Lox_Sample_2.3 | ecosystem: Environmental > Terrestrial > Soil > Wetlands | place: USA...
CATGCTTTGCGACGGGCTTACTTGCCCGAGACGCGATCGGCCTTCCGTCCACCACCGCACCAGCCATCATAGACGATACGGCATGTTTCGACTTACAAGGCGCGGAGACGCAGAGGACACCAGGAATTCACCAGCCGGCGATTGCACATGTCATTGTGTCGCAAGCGGACTCAACGACCTCCGCGTCTCTGCGCCTTAGTGGTTCAGATTGCACGGTAGGCCCCGGGCTGTCTGTGAAAAATTGTGCACGGTCTGTACGGCCCGGTGCCCTAGCGGCGCTTCTCCTTGAGCGAGAACACTGTTCCGTCGCAGTAATTTGCGCAGTCGTGGCCCGCATAAACTGTCGTCCCATACAGCCGGCCTCCGACATCGATCAGGTTGGCACTCGGACTGACACCGCCGGGGCAATTGTCCGAATTCTGCCGATCGCAAAAGGAATAAAGCGCGGTCTCGGCGCCGGTATTCGCGTCGAACGCGAACGCAGTTCCACACCCGGAGCCGTCACAGCCTGTGCCTCCACCCATATAGGTCGTGCCGTAAAACGTGCCGTTCACATAAGTCAGGCTTGCAGCTGGCACCTCGCCGTCTGCGCATGGAAAGCCTGTCGGACAAAAGGAATACAGCACGGTCTCTGCATCGGTGTTTGGGTCAAGCGAAAATATGGTGCCGCCTCCGTGGGCGCCGCCCCATTCGGTGGTTCCATAAAGCAGGCCGTTTACATCGATCAGGCCCGCTACGGGAAAGAAGCCATCCGTGCTGCCGCCGAAGGCATGAAGCACGGTCATGGCGCCGGTGCCTGGGTCGAGCGCAAACGCCGTGCCGCCGCCGGATGGGCCCGAATAACGCGTCGTGCCGTACAGAGTGCCGTCAACGTTTATCAGGTTCGCGGTCGGGTACGCGCCGTCCGTTCCGCCGGTAAAGCTGTAAAGTACTTTCTCTGCGCCGGTGTCCCGATCCACGGAGAATACGGTTCCGCAGCCGTACCTGTTGATATCGCAAGCCTTGACGCGCCCACCATATTCTGTCGTTCCATACAGTTTCCCTTTCACATCAATCAGACTGGCCACGGGGTAATCGCCATCCTCGCAATCTCTTCTCTTATATCGGCTGCAAAAGGAATATAACACCGTCTCTGCGCCTGTGTTCGGGTTGAGCGCGAACAAAATGCCGCCGCCGAAAGTTCCGCCGCAACAGGTTGTTCCGTACAGTGTTCCATTCACGTCGATCAGACCGGCTTCGGGACCGTAGCCGTCCACGCGATCACCCGTGAAGGCATGGACCACTGTCTCGGCGCCAGTGCTGAGGTTGATTGAGAACACCGTACCCGTATCTTCTTCTTCGCCGCCGTTAACCGTTGTGCCGTAGAGCGTGCCCTTTACATCGATCACGCCGGCGTAAGGGTTTTGGCCGTCTGTACAACCCAGCTCGGTGCAGAAGGAATAAAGCACCTGCTCCTTGAATGTGCCGGCTTGCGCCGCTGCCGGCTGGGCGAAGGCGCAAACGATCGCGGCGAACGCGGCAACGGATATGGTTTTCATGCTTATCCCCGGTTGTGACAGTAGTGCGAAACCTGCCGCAGGATAGCACAATCCAGGGCCTTCGGGAAGGGAAGCAGTGTCCGCGGTCACGGGCCCACCGCGCGCCTAGCGGCGCTTCTCCTTGAGTTCGAACACCGTGCCGTATCCATCAGCACCGCCAGCCTGGGTTGTCCCATAAAGGCCGCCATGAATATCGATCAAGCCGGCAAAGGGGTGAGTGCCGTCGCCTGGACAAGTGCGATGGCCGGCGCAAAACGAATACAGCACGGTTTCGGCGCCGGTCGTAGGGTTGACCGAGAACACCGTGCCGCCGTTGGAGTCCCTGAAGGAAGTGCCGCCCTCTGCGGTCGTCCCGTAAAGCACACCGTTTACATCGATCAATCCAGCAAAAGGATTTGAGCCGTCCGCGCTGCCGTCAAAGGAATGGAGCACAGTTTCGGCACCGGTCGTCGGGTCGATCGAGAACACTGTACCGCTGCCGTCGCCTCCCAGTTCCGTCGTTCCATAAAGCAGGCCGTTCACATCGATCAGCCCGGCATCGGGACTCGATCCGTCCGGACAGGATTGCTGGCTGCAAAACGAATAAAGCACCGTCTCGGCACGGGTGTTTGGGTCGATCGAGAACACCGTGCCGGCACCGGAGGCCCCGCCCTCGCTCGTGGTCCCATAAAACAGACCGCCCACGGCGATCAGTCCGCCATTGGGTTCCGAGCCGTCCGCACAATGTTTCTGACTGCAAAAGGAATAAAGTACCTTCTCTGCGCCGCTTTTCCGGTCGACCATAAACACCGTCCCGCACCCCGGTTCGTAGCAGCCCCTGCCGCCGCCAAAGACGGTCGTGCCGTACAGTTTTCCTTTCACATCGATCAGGCCGGCTACAGGGTCCGAGCCGTCCCGACCTCCGTTGAAGGAATGGAGCACCGTCTCCGCGCCCGTACCGGGGTCGATGGAAAACACCGTGCCGCAACCGGGACCGGAGCAGCCCGTGCCCCCGCCTCCCGCAGTCGTCCCATAAAGCGTTCCGCCTACATCGATCAGGCCGGCATAGGGGTACGAGCCGTCCGCGCAATTCTGCAAACTGCAAAAGGAATAAAGCACCGTCTCCGTCCCGGTGCTCGGGTCAATCGCAAACATCGTGCCGCAACCGTGGCCGGAGCAGCCTGTGCCACCAGAACCTGTCGTGCCGTACAGCACGCCATGCACATCGATCAGGCCGGCTACAGGCTTCGCGCCGTCTGTGCCTCCAGCGAAGGAATGAAGGATCTGTTCCTTGTATGTGCCGGTCTCGGCGGCCGAACCGGGCTGGACGAGTGCGCAGCCAACAATGCCGGCCAACAACCCAACGGAAACTGTTTTCATCTTTATTCCCCAATCGTGACAGTATTGCCAATACCTGTTTCACTATAGCGCGGTTGCCCCCCGGTCAATTCAGCTAATGGGATATCGGAACTGATTCGCTGGGGGAACTGGCTGTGAAGTCATACGGGACACTCGCCGCCATCGTCGCGTGGCTATTTCATGCCGTCGCCAATCGGGTACATACAGCGTCATCAGCGTTCTAAACAGGCGCCCGTCGTGATTGGGAACGCGATGGTGGAGCAGCCCGTGCGCCAGCACGAAATCCTGAAACGCGGGCTCTTCCCGGAGCAAATCCAGCGCCAGCGTCAGCGCCCCGCCGGTTGCGCCGGGCGATGGCTGTGTGCCATTCTTGCCGGCGTTTGACCGAGGGGGGACACCCATGGAACGTCTGTCTGTTGGTCTCTTTGCCGGTGCTGCTGCCTGCATCGTTGTTTCCTGCATGTCGTCCGCCGAAGCTGCTGCGGAGAAGGTCCTGTATTCCTTCTGCAGTCAATACGACTGCACGGACGGTGCCCTGGCCGGCGGCAATCTGGTTGATGTCGATGGCACGTTCTACAGCACGACTTACGAGGGCGGGGAAAACTGTCAAAGCAGCGAAAGTATCGACGGCTGCGGCACGGTGGTCTCGGTCGACCCGAAGACTGGCGCCGAGACGGTGATCTATTCCTTCTGCAGCCTGAGCGGCTGCGCGGACGGTGCATATCCTCCGGCCGGTATGATTGATGTCAAGGGCACGCTGTACGGCACAACCTCCGCAGGCGGCAACGCGGGCTGCATGTCCGGCTGCGGCACGGTGTTCTCGCTCGACCCGGCCACCGGCGCGGAAAAGGTGATTTATTCGTTCTGCAGCCGGAGCCATTGCACGGACGGCGGGATCCCCGAGGCAGGCCTGATTGATGCGAAAGGCACGCTGTACGGAACGACGTCCGGAGGCGGCAACACGAGTTGCAGGTCCGGCTGCGGCACGGCGTTTTCGATCGACCCGAAGACCGGCGCGGAAAAGGTGATTTATTCGTTCTGCGGGCAGAGCAATTGCGCCGACGGCGAGGTCCCCGAGGCGGGTTTGATCGCCGTGAAGGGGACGCTGTACGGCACAACATTTTCGGGTGGCTCCGGCGGCGGCGGCACGGTGTTTTCGCTTGACCCGATAACGGGCGCGGAGACGGTGCTTCACGCCTTCTGCAGTCAGGAGAACTGCACCGACGGCAAATACCCCGATGCGGGCCTGATCAGCGTCAACGGCACGCTATATGGGACGACGAGCGCAGGAGGCGGCAATACCAGCTGCGATCCCGGCTGCGGCACGGTTTTCTCGGTCGACCCGGCGACCGGTGCAGAGACGGTGCTTTATTCTTTTTGCAGCCAGAACCAATGCATCGACGGCGCCCGCCCTTCTGCCGGTCTGATCGATGTCAAGGACATGCTCTACGGCACGACCTATGCGGGCGGGGATACGTGCGAGCCGGCAATCTGTTGCAAGAATTTCGGCGGCTGCGGCACCGTGTTCTCGGTCGACCCGAATACTGGCGCGGAGGCGGTCCTGCATTCGTTTTGCGACGAGCAGGAATGCACTGACGGCCGAAGTCCGGAGACTGGGCTGATCGATGTCAAAGGCACGCTGTACGGCACGGTTTTTTACGGCGGCGAAAACTTCCAGGGCAGGGACTGCTTCGACGCCGGTTGCGGAGCGGTGTTCTCGATCAAGCCATGAGGTCACGGAGAAAAGATTCTGACGCCGGCCTCCGCCGTCAACGGCGCAACCGTTTGCTCGCCCTCGCGGCACGGCCGCTCGAAGATCGCCCGCTGCGTCCGCTCGGCAAACGAGCGGAAAACGGCGTCATCGCGTTCGGCAAGCGCCTCAGCCTGCCAGCGCGCCAGCCGGGTGGTCTGGATGGTTGTTCTTGATTCCGTTCGGCTGAATCGCAAGGTGATGGCTAAAGCGCGTCTGGGGGGCTCGCCTGTGATCTCCTCTGTGTCTTTGCGTCTCTGCGGTTCACACGGCAGGACACCAAAGGTCAGCGCCGTCCGCATGCAGCAGTTCGCTAGCGCTTCGCCTTGAGTACGAACACCGTTCCCCCGTCAGAAGTACCTCCAGAAGTTGTCGTCCCATAGAGCTTACCCTTGACGTCGATCAGGCCCGCCCGGGGATAGAAACCGCCGCAGCCGCGCCGCCGGGCGCAGAAATCGTACACCACCGACTCTGCGCCGGTTGTGAGGTCAAGAGAGAACACCGTGCCGCCGGTGATGTGTCTGGAAGGGCCACCTGCATACGTCGTCCCGTACAGTACGCCGTTGACATCGGTCAATCCTGCTAGCGGGCCGTCGCCGTCGGGGCCATCGGCGAAGGCGTGAAGCACGGTCTCCGCGCCGGTTGCCGGGTCAAGAGAGAACACCGTACCGCAGTCACAGCGATTACCTCCGCTGGTAGTTGTTCCGTACAGAATACCGTTTATGTCGATCAGCCCGGCCATCGGCTCCCTGCCATACTCGCGGCGGCCGAATTTATGAAGAAAAGTTACAGCGCCGCTCATGAGATTGAAGGAGAAAACAGAACCACAGCCAGAGGGGTAGCAGTGCCCATAGTCAGAGGTCGTTCCATACAGGGTGCCGTCCACGTCGATTAGCCCGGCCAGGGGGGTGGCGTAAATGGGAAAGGAGTAGAGCAGCTTCTCCGCACCGGTAGTCCGGTTGAGCATAAACAGCGCGCCAGAGCCATAGGACCCGCCGTATGCCGTAGTTCCATACAAATTTTTGTTCACGTCGACCAGGTTGGCTTCTGGATATTCGCCGTCGAGGCAGCCCTGTCCGCTGCAAAACGAGTAAAGAACTGTCTCGGTGCCGGTCGCGAGGTCGAGTGAAAACACCGTGCCGCCACTGTGGGCGCCGCCGCCCTCGGTCGTTCCGTACAGAATACCGTCAACATCGATCAGACCGGCAACAGGGGCTGCGCCGTCTGTGCAATTCTGCTGGCTACAAAACGAATAGACCACAGTCTCCGTGCCGGTATTTGGGTCGATCGAGAAGACTGTTCCGTAGTTGGAAGCACCGCCCGCAGGTGTTGTACTGTATAATGTGCCCTTGACGTCGATCAAACCGGCGTAGGGCGACTTTCCATCCGCACAATTCTCCAGGCTGCAAAAAGAATGGAGAATCTGTTCCGTGAATATGTCGGACTTCGCCGCCAATACCGGCTGAACGAAGGCGCATGCAGCAATCCCCGCCAGCAGTGCAATGCAAATGGTTTTCATCGTCTCCCCCAATTGTGACAGCGCCGCGAAATTCCGCCGCGCTCAGTCTTTGGCCGATCCCGGACCCTGTTTCTTACCCGAATCCGGTTTCGAGCGCCAGCACTTGTCCACCCATCGGATTTCCTTGCGATCGGAGTTTTTCGATCCGGTTGGCATTTCCTCGATTTGAGCATGGAGCGGCGATGGCGCCGGCAGCTGCATTCGGCTATGAGCTACGCCTTGGATGTCGGCCATGGTGCAGGCGGCCGGACGCCGGTGTTGCGCGCGGGCCCGCCGGCACTGTTACAGTTTGAATTTTAGCCCCCTCTGGTGAGCCGATCCCTGATTTCACCGAGCAGGTGAATGCCGGCCCCGAACGCTGCGAGCCCGCCCCCATAAACAAGCGCATTGATTCTGGTGGAGCTGACATTGCGGGCATAGGTGGCCGAAACAGACGGTATGGAAGAAACCATTCACGTCACCATGGATTCGCGGGCTGCGCGCTGCTACTCTGGCGATTCCCACGGATTGAGCAAAGAAATTTCGAGCTGCGCAAAATCCTTCGTATTGCGGGTAACGAGCGTGGCGCTCTTCACCATGGCTGTCGCCGCAATGAACGCGTCAAGTTCGGCCAGAGGACGGCCCTTTGTCTTCCCAATGGCCCGTAGTTTGCCCGCCGTCTCGGCAATCGGAAAATCGACATCGACGATCCGCCCTTCGAACCGGTTGCGCAGCATGATCGCAAATGCCTGCAGTTTGGCGCGGCGGTCCGTGTCGCGCGCGCACTGGACGCCGAACTCCAGCTCGTGGAACACGATCACGCTCAGGAGCAGATCGGAATTCTGGTTCAGAAATGCCACCACGGCCGGATGCGGCGCCGGACGTGTCAATTCGGAAACGATGTTCGTGTCGATAACGAAAGGTGCCATTCCGGCTCAGCCCTTGAAGAGATTGCGGTCGCGGGCCTTGCGCTCCGGCGCTTCGAATTCGACTTTCGGTGTGTGCTCGACGAGCCAGCGGCCGAGATGCACCTGTCCTGCCTTGCGCTCCAGATCGGCAAAGTCTGTCATCGAAAGAACGACGCAGGGATCCTGCGTGCCGATTACCTGCGCTTCTCCGACCCGCGCACGCCGCAGGATTTCCGAAAGCTTGGTTTTGGCGTCGGACACGCTCCAGACTCGGTGCGCCATCGTTCGTGCCTCCCAAAGCTAATAGCCTAGCCTAGGCTAGATCATAGTGGCGCGTCAATGTGAGCTTTCCGAAAAAAGCGGACTTTGGACACTCGCCGAGATCGGCTGGAGAGGCGCCGGCGCCGCGGGATGACAGACAACGGAATTCACCAGCTGCCTATCGGCGCCTGGACCAGCGATCGCCTGCGGGTGGCTGCAACGCCCGACGGTGCGGCCATCGGCGGGTGAACATTCGTCCATGCACCCTATCTGCAACTCATCAGCGCAGGGGAACTCAGACCCGCGTACCACATTGTTACGCGGAGTCACGTACTCATGAGCAGATAATCCGGGATAAGCCGGGCTGCGGACCGGGCCGTGGCGCTGACCCCGACCGACAGTTCGATACACTCCCGGCACAGGAACCAGATATCTCCCCGATAATGTCAGGCGCGATGTTGACATAATGCAACCATTGCACTACCATCTCCATGGTCACGGTTCATCGCGGCTCGAACTGGAAAATCGCCGTTTATGCGCGGGAGCATGGCATTCCCCATTTTCACATCGAAGGCCCTGATTTTCGCTGTTCGGTCGCCATTGCGACGCTGGACCTGATTGTCGGGAATGTGCCCCCGAACATACTCGGTGAGGCCCGTTGGTGGGCGCGAAAGAACCGGGCGCTGTTGACTGCCAGATGGCTCGAGCTCAACGCGTGAAAACGGAAGACAAGACCCGGACGATTGTTTCGGCGCGGGCCAAGGCGCCGGCCACGCTGGCGTTGCGATGGTCCGACGGCACGCGCGCGAAGCTCGATCTCGCACGCCTGCTGCGCGAAAAGCATTTCGCGCGCACGCGCGATCCCGGGCTCTTCGAAAAGGCCCGCGTTGGCGAATGGGGCCACAGCGTCGTGTGGCCGTCCGGCGCGGAACTCGGCGCCGAAACCCTTTGGCTCGAATCCCTCTCCGCCACCGGCCATGCCGACGCGCGGGAATTTCTCGAATGGCGCCTGCGCCACGGGCTTTCGCTGACCGGCACGGCCTCAGCGCTCGGCATCTCGCGGCGCATGGTGGCCTATTATTCCAACGGCCAGAAACCCATCCCGCGCCCGATCCTGCTGGCCTGCAAAGGCTGGGAAGTCAGCCACGCGGCGTAACGGGTGGTTGGTCTAAGGTCTTTTCGGCATTAGGGACACTTCACGGGATGCTTAGCATTCCCCTGCGGCAACAGATTTGCAGTATGTATACCGTCGCCGAACACCATCTGATGGTGACTGGACCAGCGTGCGGCCGCAACGATCGGCATCGGTGAACATTGGTCGGAGCATCGCCATTGCGCGATGAGCTGGCCGAGACGCCTTCGGGCACGCACGAGATTCAGCTGCGGCAACAGATTTGCAGTATGTATGTGGTTGCCGAGTTCTTTGCTGCTTCCAAGGGCAGATGGACTTGCTCATGGTCATTCTCCCTGCGCCTGCGCGAGCATCCCGATGGTATGGCAAAGAATGGGCGAGCCTGCTTAATTTTTGCAGGGTTGTTGAGTCCATCTTGCTCCTTCGAGCGGATGCACATGCGTGACGAATAAGCGTTCCTTTCCCGGCTTCATATCGATTTGAAGTGGCGCGATATTATCGGACGCAAAGCACAGTGCCGTGTTTGATCCCGAATGCCGAACTGAACTCGTCAAAAGTTCGCCCAACGCATCTGTCAACGCCACTTCGCCCGAACCTTCAGCATCGATTCCCTTCCACATTTCACGTTCCAGCACGGACCGCGCCTCAGCTGAGGCCAGATCGCTCGACGCTTTTCCTTCCAGTATGCGCTCGAACAGTTCGTCAACAATATCGAGTTCGGGAACCGATGACTTCCGACCCAGGTCATGCGCGCCGGTGCCTGCAAGCGAAATGGACCAGATCAACTGCCGCCCGGGTTCCGGTTCCGTCACATAGAAAGTCTGGAAATCATCTTTCGTGCGCAGGCTGAGAGTCTGCCCCCTGATTTGAAGTTCGATGGGCACGTCGAGGCTTTGGTTGTAGAACCCCACCAGTGCCGGAACTGCCATCTGACCGGTCCACGTCCAGATACTCAGCTGATATCCAACCTCAATTCCCATCGCCTGGTGATAGGAGGCATTTATATAGAAGCGGGGGCGCCCTTCCGTGTCATCCGGCAGCCGCGCGACGTCGGGGTTCATCGGTCCACACGCAGCTGAGGTGGTTCCTTTTGGCTGGCAGGACTTCGTCGCGTTCTTGGCGCTCCAGGCGGCGAGCGAGGGATAAGCCCCGATCGTAACCGTGCCCAGATCGTGGATGCTCCACACCGGCCGAAATGCGCCATTCCTTTTCTGCACGACAAAGACGGTCCCCAATCCGTCGAGATTCGCGCTCACCAGGTCTGTGTCCGCCTGGAGTGGGACAATGTCGACGGAAAGCCCCTTCATCGTGAACTCAAAACGGCTATCGCGGTTGGCCCTGAGTTTGCTGGCGATCAGGTCCTCCAGCCGGTCCCACTCGCGCTCCACGGCAATGCGGGCCGGCCCCGTCCCCTCGGGAACCACATCCAATGCGGGACAATGAGTCTGGACGTCCTGTCGCGCCGCGATGAACGCGCGGAGCGGCGCGTCCGTATCGACGGCGGCCCAGCAATCAAGAGGAGTGCCGAACACGCCCACGACAACCGCAGCGGCCACCAGCCAGCACATCTGCTTTACCCCGCAACTTATCCGGCAGCATGTGATCGCCCTGGGGCGAAATAATGACAAGGAGCGGCATGGTAGCGAAATGTCGTGCTGAGGCACTGTTACAGTTTGAATTTTAGCCCCGTCTGGTGAGCCGATCCCTGATTTCACCGAGCAGGTGAATACCGGCCCCGAACGCTGCAAGCCCGCCCCCATAAACAAGCGCATTCACTATGGAAATAAGGAAATTCCGGGCGTCCATTGGACGCGGATGCTGCCCGTAGAATGGAACCAGATATATCAATTCCTGCGCGACGATGAGGATGGCTGCGGCAATCCACAGCGCGGTTGCGAACTGGCGGGCGGGTAGTTTCATGGTTGCCCCCTTGGTTTCCGATGCCATAATGCACCCATGCCCCAGGAACCCCAAGACCATCACGCAAGAGGGCCAAGGCTAAGGCACGAGCCGCTTACAGTGGCCGGTCTGATCGGCGCCCTTATGGGGGTGATGTTCGCAATGGAATTCGGAGTCCGACCCCGATCTTACG
>Ga0335074_10016115_pt1 | contig 10517 bp, 9 predicted proteins | sample Lox_Sample_23_FD_206715 | JGI IMG/M metagenome (GOLD analysis project Ga0335074, IMG submission 206715) | Soil microbial communities from Loxahatchee National Wildlife Refuge, Florida, United States - Lox_Sample_2.3 | ecosystem: Environmental > Terrestrial > Soil > Wetlands | place: USA: Florida...
TGATTGCCGCTGATGTTCTCGAAGGAATTGTCAACGCAATCGGTCTGCGACCGCCCCACGCTGCTTTCCCCGACATTTTCCGCCATGAACACCCCGTAAGTATGGCTGCCCCGGATGGAAATATTGCGAAACTGGTTATCGTGGCTCCAACGCATGAAAATGCCCAGGTCATTGTTCGAGAGCACTGCGGTGTCAATGACGTTATGGCCGAAATTGCCGTCGAGCGAAATGCCGGCCCCGTCGGCATTGTCGTGCAGGTTAAGGCGTGAAAAGGTGCAATTGGCCGTCATAAAGCAGGCGAGGCCGTCGAATTCGTTGTCGAAGGAATTCAAATTCCGCACCAAGAGCCGCCGCGTATTGAGCGTGGTCACCAATCCCCCCGAACGGCAACGCGCCGTTGTCACATTTTCGATAACGGAATCACTGACGTTCTGCACCGTAATGCCGTTATTTCGGATTTCGGAGCCTTCGCCTTCCAGCCGCCATGTCTCACGCTGTTGATGCGCGCGGTTGCCATCAATGAACAGGCCGCTCACCCGCAAATGGCTCACATGCCGGGGATCGTTCACGGGTTCGCCCATGATAATCACCGGGCAATTGGCATCGTCCGCAAGAAATAAAACGGTGGTATCGCCGGCGCCGCGGAGGGCCAGGCCGTTGCGGTTCAACATAATCGGTCGCGTCACGACAATTTTCCCAGCCGGCAAATCCACTTCGCCGCCGGCTGCGGGCAACGAATCCAAGGCCTCCTGGATTTTGGTCACCGTCGCGCCCGCCGACAGCGTGACGAGCGCCGAGGAACCCACGGCAGACGGGTCTGCCGCCAATGTTGCCGCGGCAAACGCGAGTGAAAATGCGACCGGCAAAATACGCCAGCGCGACTGCCAAATGATACGACTCGACCGACGAACCATCTTATGAAACTGCCTGTTAATCATGTTCTCATTCGCAGGGCCACTACCTGTGTGAACCCGGCACTTCATATTCACCCATGCCCCTAAAATTGCCAAACTTTTTTTCAGATTTTTCGAAAATTTTTTGTCGGAAAAACTTACAATTGTGGTGTATCTTTTTAGTTATGCGGGAAAGACATCCCTCTTAACCTCCCGATCATCTCGCTTTTTCCGCTTTCGCTTTTTGCCCTCCGCGTTCCTCCATCTTCTATCCCCGATCTTCCAACTTCTCGTTTGGCCCGACCGCCGTTATCACGACATAATTTTTTTTGCCCTTCCGCAACAGCAAATGCCTGCCAAACATCAAATCATTTATTGTCACTGGCCGCTGAAAACGCGTTTCCCTGACGTTGTTGATGTTCACCCCGCCGCCCTCGATGTCCTTTCGTGCCTGGCCTTTGGACGGGGACAAGCCCGCGGAGACCAGCAGTTCGACCAGCGGCATTCCCGCACCATTCAATTTCTGTTTCTCAATTTGTTTTGTCGGCGCCTCACCGACAATTTCATTGAAGGTGGTCTCGGAAATGCCTTTCAAATCGCCGCCGAACAAAATCTCGCTGGCGCGCATGGCTTCCTGCGTGGCGCTCGGGCCGTGAATCAAGTCGGTCACGGATTTCGCCAGCGCCTTATGCGCCTCGCGCGCGCCGGGATTTTCCGTGTGCCCTTTCTCCAAAGTTTCGATTTCCTCCCGCGACAGGAACGTGAAGAATTTCAAATAACGGACCACGTCGCGGTCGGCGGTATTGATCCAAAACTGGTAAAAGCGGTAAACGCTGGTGCGCTTCGGATCCAGCCAGACCGCGCCCGCCTCGGTCTTGCCGAATTTTGTCCCGTCGGCGTTGGTGATGAGGGGCAGGGTGAGGCCAAAAACGGTCCTCGCCAACTTTTTCCGGCACAGATCGATGCCGGCGGTGATGTTGCCCCACTGGTCGCTGCCGCCGATTTGCAAGTCGCAGTTGTGGTCCCGGGCCAACACCATGAAATCGAACGCCTGCAAGAGCATGTAGCTGAATTCGGTGTAGCTGATGCCCGTCTCGCGGTCTTCCATCCGCGCCCGGATGCTCTCCTTGGCCACCATCTGGTTGACGGAAAAATATTTTCCGATGTCCCGCAGAAAATCCAGGAACAGAACGTCCCGCGTCCAGGCGGCGTTGTCCACCAATTGGGCCGGATTTGTTTTGGTGTCGAAATCCAGCAGCCTGGCCAGTTGCACTTTCACGCCGGCGATATTGCGATTCAATAATTCCCGCGTGAGCAATTGCCGCTCCTGCGTTTTGCCGCTGGGATCGCCAATCGAACCCGTCGCGCCCCCGGCGACGGCGATGGGAAAATGCCCGATCAACTGAAATCGCCGCAAGGTCAGGAGTGGGACCAGACTCCCGACGTGGAGACTGTCCGCGGTGGGATCAAAACCGCAGTAAAGCGTGATCGGCGCGGAGGTTTTCCTTTCCAGTTCCACCGCGTCGGTGCAATCGGCGACGAGGCCGCGCCACCTGAGTTCTTCGAGGATGCTCACCCGCGCAGCATAGATTGCCCAGGGGCGAATGCCAATTTGAATTCACTCCCCGCAGGTTTGCGGACAGCGGATCGGCCCGGCCCGCCATCGCGCAGCGACGGGGGCAAACCGCGGCGAATCCGGCACGCGACGGACATTTTGGAGGAAGCTGTTATAGGCTCGTGTCAGGAATCTGAAAGAGAGAGGATGAGCAGGATTTCACCACTTTATCCTTTAGACTTCAGGCTCCGGACTTTAGTTTGGCGCGATGTCACAGATGCTCAAATCCTCCGGCGCCATGGCCACCGCCACGCTTACCAGCCGCGTATTGGGCATGGTGCGCGAGATGGTTTATTCCCGGTTCATGGGCGTCAGTTGGGTGGCGGGCGCATTCGTTTTTGCCTTTCTCGTTCCGAATCTGTTCCGGCGGTTGCTCGGCGAAGGAGCGTTGACGGCGGCGTTCATTCCGATTTTCAAGGAAAAGGAAAAAACGCACGGTGAACGTGAAATGTGGCGCGCGGCCAATGCCGTCATTTCGGGCCTCGTCATTTCGGCCTCGGTCATCATCGCGCTTTCCATGCTGGGGATTTCGCTTGCGCTGGCGGGCCATCACTTCGCCGACAAAACCGAACTTATGTTGCGGCTGCTGCGCGTGATGTTTCCCTACGTGCTGCTGGTTTGCCTGGCGGCGGGGTTCATGGGCATGCTCAACGCGCGCGGTCATTTTTTCATTCCCGCCATGGGTGCGACCATGCTCAACGTGGTGATGATCGCGTCGGTGCTTTGGCTGGCGCCAAAGTTCGGCCTGGCCCTGCCAAAAGATCAAAGATTGCCCGTGCAAATTTTCGCCCTGGCCTACGGCGTCCTGGCCGCAGGAGTCGCGCAGGCGGCATTTCAATTGCCCACGCTGTGGCATGACGGCTTTCGTTTTCAATGGGTGCCGCCCTGGCACGACGAAACGGTGCGCCGCGTCATCGTCAAAATGATTCCCGGCGCCATCGGCGTGGCCGCCTTTCAAATTAACGTCACCCTCGTGCAGGTCATAGCATTTTACATTGATCCGACGATTAACGCCTCGTTCAACTATGCGGTGAGGCTGATGGAATTGCCGCAGGGAATGTTCGGCATTTCTCTGGCGACCTATCTTCTGACGACATTGAGCGCGCTGGCGGTGGAAAAGGATTACGACGGTTTTCGCGTCACTTTGGGCAGCGGTCTGGGGACGATGCTGTTTGCCAACCTGATTGCGAGCGTCCTGCTGCTGGCGCTGGCCGAACCGATTGTGCGCCTGCTTTTTCAAGGGGGGGATTTCGGGGCGCACGCGACGCGGGAAACCACGTTCGCGCTGGCCTGTTTGGCGCCGGGACTGGCGGCCTTTTCCAGCGTCAACATCCTGGCACGCGCCTTTTACGCCTTGGGCGACACCAAGACGCCGATGATGATCAGCATCGCCTGCCTGGTCCTGAATCTGATATTGTCGTCCCTGCTTGTGGTTCAATTGCGGCAAGGGGGCCTTGGAATTGCCAATACCGTTACCTCCGGTTGCAACGTCCTTTTGCTGCTGTTCGCGTTGAGGAAAAAATTGGGCAAACTGGAAATGGGCGCGTTGGGGAAAGATTTGCGGTGGCTGGTTGGGATTGCTGTTCTCTCGGGAATTGCGGCATGGTTCGGCTGGCGATATTGGGAAGACGCACTGGGTCACGCGACCATTCCATTGAGGATTGGCGCCGTCTTTGTGCCGGCCATCGCCGCGGGAGTCATCTATTGGGGCGCCGCGCTGGCCCTTAAAATTCCCGCAGCCGGTGAAATGATGGCGTTTGTGCTGGCAAAGCTGAAACGGACTTGACTGCCGTTGCCACGCCACGGCAGGGAGTTAGTTCAAAGCCCTTGTCAACGCGACGATTCCCATCCATCCGTTTTGACCGAATCTCGATTTGAATTTTTCGGCGAGTGATTCGGCCGCCGTCGTGTTTTCGGCAATGGCAAACGTTGTGGAACCGCTGCCGGACATCAGCGTGGCCAGCGCGCCGTTTGCCGCGAAAAATTCCTGATAGAGCTTCAGAACGGGGAATTTTTCAAACGCGGGTGCTTCAAGCGAATTGAAAAAGCCGCCGGCGGCGCCAGGCCAATCATTGGCGCGCAGTTTTGCAATCAACTCACCCGCCCGCCCGGGCCGTCCATTCAGCGCTTCGGGGAACCGCGCCAGATTTTGATAGGCCCATGGCGTGGAGATGCCGAAGCCGGGATGAATCAGCAGAAACGCCTTGCCGTCCAAGGCCGGAAATTCGTCAAGCGGCCGGATTTTTTCGCCGCGGCCCAAGGCCAACGCCGGCTTGCCTTGCAGAAAGAAAGGAACGTCCGAACCGAGCGCGGCGGCGATTTCCTGAAGGTTTTCCGACGCGAGCGGCGCATCAAACAATTCATTGAGCGCCAGCAATGTGGCGGCCGCATTGCCGCTGCCGCCGCCCAGCCCGGCCGCCAGCGGGATTTTCTTCCGCAAATGGATTTTGACGCCGTTGGAAATCTTCGCGGCCGCGAAAAATTTTTCCGCCGCGCGAAAAACCAGATTGCGGGAATCGGTGGGCAGGGTTTTCTCGCTACATGACAGGCGGATTCCGGTTTCGCAGCGCTCGAACGCGAGTTCATCGCAGAGATTCACCGGTTGCATGATGGTTTCGAGTTCGTGGAACCCGTCGCCGCGCCGTCCGAGGATGTTAAGCAGCAGGTTGACCTTGCAGGGTGATTTTTTATTCAGCGGCACGATGGCGCATCAATAAACAAGGCGTTGGAGCGAAATTCCGGCGCTCCAACGCCTTAACGGTTCAACCATCCAAATCAATTGTTAAACACATTGAAACGGCTGCCGGGGAACCACGGCGCGGCGTCGCCGTCGGGGAAGCCCATAAACGTGTCGGTGTCGAACGTGCTGTCGGAAATCAAGCGGGGCTTGTAGCTGTCCGGATAAACCGGCCAGGGCGCGAAGTAATTGGTGAAGACGGGGCCGTAGGGCGGAATCGGCGCGGTGACTAATTCATAAACGCCCATTCCGGTCCGCGCCAGCGAGCGGTTCAAGCCGCGGATAAATCCGACGGTATAACCTTCGCCGGGGGAATCGAAGATGGCGGTTTGTTCGATGCTCCGCCGCATTTCACCCATGCGGACGACTTCAAAGGTGTTGTCCATGCCCAGGCCGAATTTTTCTTCCGGCCCGGCGCAGCCGGCTGTGAACATGGCGGCGATGGAAAGAACGGAAAGAAAGACAGTGGCGCTTCGCATAATCTTAATCGTTAAGAGGAGCCTACCCGGATTTTTGATTTTGTAAAGCGCGTTTTTGGGGAAAATGAAAATTGAAAATCAGGGGGCGGCCGCTACTGGTCAAACGGCAATGGGAGGAGGGGGCCCCGGGAAAAGGCGCCGGCACGGCGCCGGGGCGACGCAGGTGCTACGAGAGGCCCCACCGCCAGTGCATTCTTGGCCAGGCATATTCCCAAGCCATCCAAAGTAAGGTGGCCAACGCCAGAAGGATGGCCAAGCCGAGCCAAAGCGTGCGCCGCGCCTTGTTCCGGTCCGGTTGGTCCCAATACCACGCGACCCAAACGGTGGCTTCATACAGCAAATAAAGGGGAATTGCCATGGTAATTTGCGTAAAGACCTCGGGCGACGTAAGGAGCGCACCCAGGATGAGGTTAATAACGACCATGTAACGCCACATCCCTCGCAGGCTCCGATAACTCAAAATCCCCAGCTTGACCAGGGTCAAAAGGACCACCGGCAGTTCAAAGCCGATTCCCATTCCCAGCATGAATCGGCAGACAAAACTGATGTAATCCTCCGCCTGCCATTGGAAAGCGCCGAAACCGAGCCAGTTGGAATACATCTGCGACGCCGCCAGCGCCAGCGGCATGAGCACAAAGTAGCAAAAGGACACGCCCGCGACGAAAAGGCCGCCGCCAATCAAAACCGCCCGATAGACGTATTTGCGCTCCCGGAATTTCAAGGCGGGAAAGACAAAGGATGCCACAAAATAAAAGATGAAAGGCCCTGCCAATACAATTCCCGCGTAAAACGCCACCTGAAACGCCACAAAAAAGCCGGCCGCAGGGCTTAAATTGATCAAATTAACGTCCATCCGCTGGGCCGCGGCAATCGCCTGGGCGTCATTCGTGACGCGCCAGCCGAGAATTTGATTGGTGCCCAGCGTTATTGGCTCGATTTCCACGGAGACAAACCGGTTGGTGCCGAGGTCCGCCATTTTCTGCTGCTCCGGAGAAAGCTGAAAATTGCCGAGGTGATTGGTGCCGAAACTGACTATGGCAATTTGATTGGTGCCGCCAAAATGCATCGGCGCGTGCGTTAGCGGCCATCGAAGGATTTTGACGACGTAATTTCCGCCTGCGAGGCAGACCAACATCGCCAAGCCGAGCGTCACGAGGCTCTTGATAAGGACCCAGCGAAAATCTTCGAGATGTTCGAGAAAGCTTTTGACCGGCCCGCCTTCGGACTCGTCTTCCTTATCAACAGGATCGGCGGCCATGCGGGATTGATTTCGCCGTCAGGCTTTGGGCGGATTGGCTGCTTGGGGAACGGTTTGGGCTGGCTGGCTGGCAGCGATCTTATTTTGCTGCGCCGGCTTGTCTTCAGCGGCGTTTTGAATTTCCTCGGTCACTTCCCGGGTGGCCTTCTTGAATTCCTTCACGCCCGTGCCCAGGCCCTTCATAAATTCCGGAATTTTCTTCGCGCCGAACAAAACCAATACCGCCGCGCAAATCACAATGATTTCCGTGGCACCAAAGCCAAATGCTGCAAGCATTGTATTCATAACTCTTAATTTTCTTAACTTTTATTGAGCCTTAGTAACATTACGCCCGTTCCCAAAAATAGTAAAGCGCTAAAAAATCACGACGCTGGCACCGCATGAGAGACTTTTATCGCTCCCGCGAACCAAAAATTCATTTAGAGACTCCTAACGTCGTCTCCTACGAAACAAGGTTACATTGCGGCTTTTGGATGCAACAGCACGAAATCGTCACGGCGGTTTTGCGCCCAGGCCTGTTCGTCATGGCCGGGATCCACCGGTTTGTCCTTGCCGTAACTGATGGTGCGGACGCGCATCGGGTCCACGCCCAATTTAGACAATGCTTCACGCGCGGCCAGTGAGCGGCGTTCGCCGAGCGAGCGATTATATTCCTCGGTGCCGCGCTCGTCGCAATTGCCTTCGATGAGGAGTTTGGCGTTCGGGTCGGCAGCCATGGCCTCGGCTACAGCCTGTAGCTTCGGCTGGTCATCGTCACGAATCACCGCGCTGTCAAAGGCAAAATGAATCGTGTCGGCCGCCAGCGCGTCGCGGTCTTGGTTATACTGGCTGAGGTCCCAGCCATTTGCGGTTGGAATAGTTCCCGGGGGCATCTGGTTTTCGCCAACTTGTCCATTTGGCGGCATTGGCATCGTGTTCAAATTGCTTTCTTCCGGCACGGGTGGGGGCGTTGTGCTGGGAATGTGAGTGATGCCAACCGGTTGATGGCGGCAGCCGGTGGAGGCGAGGGTAATCGCCAGGGTGAACGCCAGCGCGTAAATAGTTTTATTTATTTTCATATTTTTGTCTCGGGTTGATTTTTCGTTACAAATTCAGTTTATTGCTGCCATGCCGGCTCGGAATCGCTTCCCGAAATTCGGCTAATATCCTTGTATTGTTTGGTGAATACGTCAAGCACAGACAACACTTGCTCGTAATCAATGCCGTGGCTGTAAATCAGCGTCCTGGAATTGGGGGACCATGACGGGGCCTGCCCTCGCACCAGGACGATCGGCGGCGCGCTGCCGTCGGCTGGCATGACGCAAATATCGAATTCACCCATTTGCGATGTGAACGCGATCCATTTGCCATTCGGCGACCAGTCCGGCTCCGTGGGATTCAGCGCTCCGGGCGTCGGCACGCGCTGGACCGGCCCGCCCTCGGCCGGCACCTTGGCCAACGTGCGCCGCCCGTTAATCTTGGTCGCGAATAGAATCCATTGGCCGTCCGGCGACCAGCACGGCGAGGAATCTTCGATGTCCGAGGTCATCCGCTTGAAACTCGAACCGTCGGAGTTGCAGGTCCATACTTCCGGCCAGCCGCTGCGGCTCAAAATCATCGCCACCCGCGAGCCATTTGGCGACGGCGCCGCCTTGTCGTTCAAGCCGGAAAATCCCGCGAACACCCGTCGTTCGCCCGTGCTTAGGTTGTGATAAAAAATGTCCGGGTTGCCGAGCTTATAGGACGTGTAATACAGGGCCAACCGGTCCGGGACCCACGCCGGGGCGGCTACAATGGCGTCGTCTGACGTCACCGGCTCCGCATTGTAACCGTCGTAATCGGAGACGTAGATTTCGCCGTTGCCGTTGGGCCTTTGGGCTTTGAAGGCGATTTTGGTTTGCGCGATTCCATTTTGACCGGTGATGGTTTTCACGATGTCATCGGCAAACGCATGGGCCTGGCGGCGCAAGCTCGAGCCAACGTAACTGCGTGAGAGGAGGTTCTTCTTCGCAAAATTATCCGTGACATACCCGATGACATTTCCGGAATTGCTTCCGCTGATCGTATATTGCGCGGCGTCCGGTGATACAAAACTGAAGCCCTGGACATAAAGGTCGAATTTCAGAACACGCTCGGTCTCGCCGCTGAAGCCCGCCAGCGCGACCGGAATCGGTTTAGTCATACCGACGACATTGATTTCGTTTTGAATGTTGATTTCCTGCTGGCCGCGCGAACATTGAATCGCAACGGCCAATAAAAAAACCGGCAAATAAATATTCAAAAAGGCATGATTTTTCATTCGAGCATCCGTTTGGCTTTGAGGTTGAAGTTGATGATATAATTGCGCGGTTTTGCCGTCGTTCCCTCCGGGAACGGCGCGATAAACGTGACGCGGTCCAAGGTTCTCTGCACGGAATCGTCGGTATTGGCGTCACCGGACGGGGCAATGATTAGCGCGGAGATGACCGTGCCGTCGCTGGCAATTGTCACGCTGACCTTGGTATTGGCTTCATCGCTGGCCGTGTTATCGGGTGGAATCCATGCCTGCTCGTACACGCTTTTCACCACCGCGGCATAATTGGCATAGGCCACGCTGCTGGTGCCCGGCATGTCAATTTTTGTCGCCGAAGATAAATCTTGGCTCAAGCTGGTGATTGCCTGGTTAAGCGCCTTGGCGTCGTTCCGCGTATTCTCCGGCCGGAAATACCGCGGCGCGGCGCGCGTCACCAATTGCGTATTGACGACAATTTTGTGCGGCTGGCTTTCGTCCGCCTGCGGCGCGGGTTGGACAGGCTCGGGCTTTGGCGCGGGCGTGAAAAACTTTTTCAATTCATTTTCAAACGTCGGCTTTGGCGCCGGGGCCGGTTGCACGGGCTTCGGCACGGGTTGGACCGGCTGCGGTGGCGGTGGTTGGGAAACGGTCACCGGCTGCGGCGGTGGCGGCGCGGCCGCCTTAACCCCGCTCATGAACGCGGCGTCAATCAAATTGGCCGGAATCACATCGAGCACCGGCAAATTATCGTTCTTCGGTTCCCGATTAAAAAATGCCGGGCCAAACACCAAAATGGCCAGCAGCAACAGGTGAAGACCCGCCGTGGCGATGACACATTTTTTTTGCAGGCGATTCATGGTTGGACGGGAGCGGTTCGGAGGGAATAGTGGGTGATCCCGTTGCGCTGGCAGCCGTCCATGACCGCCGCGACATTCCGGTAAGGCCCATCTCCATCCGCGCGGATATAAACGATAATGTTCGGGTTTTCCCGATAGTCCGCGGCCAACTGCTGCGTCAATTGCCCCAGGCTCATCCGCCTTCTGTCGAGCATATAAACGCCCGTTTCGCTGATTTCCACAGTGCGGATATTGTGGGGATTGATGGTTTTGTCCGGCGTGCCGTTGGCCCTGGGCAGTTTCAAATCCAGCCCCTTTTCCAACAGCGGCGTGGTGATGACGAAAATGATCAACAGCACGAACGCCAGGTCCAACAGCGGCGTGATGTTGATTTCACTCAACGTCACCAGATGACTTCGTTGTGAAAATCGTCGCATGTCAATTATTC
>Ga0335074_10016117_pt1 | contig 10516 bp, 11 predicted proteins | sample Lox_Sample_23_FD_206715 | JGI IMG/M metagenome (GOLD analysis project Ga0335074, IMG submission 206715) | Soil microbial communities from Loxahatchee National Wildlife Refuge, Florida, United States - Lox_Sample_2.3 | ecosystem: Environmental > Terrestrial > Soil > Wetlands | place: USA...
ACGGATTTGCCATTTCCCATGATCGGCACGGCTACATGCGTCCATCCGGAGCTGCTGAAGTTGCTGGCGTCGTGCTCCTTGTAGCCGATCACATCGAAGCGCCCATAGGTGCACAGGAATCTTTTGTTCGCATTGTGCATGAGCGCGGCCGACGAATACGATTCTTGCGCGCAGGCCTGCGCGGCGAGAAAAGAGAGCGAACCGGCGACCACGAAGGCCGTGGTGAGCAGAAGACCATTCCTGAACATGCTGATTTTCCCGTTTCGGCCCGCGCACGCCGCGCTTGCCGACACGAAACGTAGCATATTTTCGCTGGCCCCGCGAGACCGGCGTTCGGGCCTATTTCAGCCTGAAATAAGGTGCACCCGAGAGCCTGGTCCATGGGGTTGTGGTGCTGCTGCTGACCGAGGATTTGGAACTCCAGAAGTGGACCTGCACATACGCTTTGCGCTTTGAATGCGGAACCCATTTCCAGAACACTTCGTCGAAACTCGAATCGCTGTTATATGGTCCGGCTGTCTCTTCGACCCAATATTTCGTCTTGCTGAGAAGTTTTGTCGGCCTGATGGGTATGGTAATTCTATCGCAGTCCGAATGCGCCGATCCGGTTCCCGCTGCAATCAACATTCCGGGGCGATCGCTCGGCGCATTGCTGTGGATGCCCGCCGAGAAGGTATTCTCCGACGAGTTATTGTAGCCGTCCTCGACCACTATCCGATCGACCGTCTCGCCTTGCCCGGTCGTGCTCACGGCCACATGCCTCCAATAGGAAATGGCCCAGTCGGAACTAACATGTTTCGCGTAACCGGATACGTTTGCATACGAATTGCCGCAGGCGTAATTCCGCAGAAACTCGCCATTGCTGTCGCGGCCTGCACCAACCGCTGCCGGCCGCGCCGACGCTGGCAGCATTAACAACGTGGCAGCGACCACGAAGGCCGTGGTAAGCAGAAGGCTTTTGCGGAGCATTTGCGTTTCCCCTCGTCGAAACGGAACTCGCCTATTTCAGCCGGAAATACGGCGCGCCCGATTGCTTCGTCCACGGGCTCGTGTAGCTGTGAGAACTGGAAAACACCCGGCTCCCGGTGTGGGTCCGTACAAACGCCCTGCGCTTGGTATGCGGCGCCAGTTGCCAGGCCACGGCGTTGGCGCACGAAAAGCACGGCGACGTCGTGTTTTCCTCGATCCAGTATTTTGTCCTTCGCGTCAGTTTTGTTCTCGGTATTGAAACAGTGATTTTCTCGCAGTTTGGCGGTGCCGTCGGCGATCTCCCTTCCGGGGAAGCCGCTCGCCGTGTTGCTGAAGATACCGACCGAAAAAACATCGCCGAGGTAGGAATATGGAGCGCCTTCCCGAACAACTATGCTGTCGACTGTCGTGCCGCGTCCGAGTACAGGGACCGCCACATATTGCCATCGCGAAGAAACATGATTGGAAGAGAGTTCTCCGGAAGAAGCATACACGGCGAACTGCCCCTGGCCGCAGGAATAGTTTTGCAGGAATTCGTTATTGCTGTCCCGGCTCAAGGCTGCGGTTGCAGGCCCCGCGAGCGTCGCCGTTGGCGCGGCGAGCGATGACAACGCGGTCGCGACCACGAAGGCCGTTGTGAGCAGGAGATTTCTCCGGAGCACGTGCGTCCCCCTTGGCGCGGCGCGTGAGCGGTCCGGCGCAACCGCTGCGGCGAGCGTACTCCGATGGCGGCGAGCCGCAAGCAAGAAAGAGAAACGCAGAGGCGCAGAGAAGAATGCTGCGCGCCGCGGCGCGCAATGAACTCTGCGCCCTCAGCGTCTGCGGTTCGACCGGAACGAGCCGCATCACCGAACGGCGCGAGTTCACGCCGATGCCGCTTCTGGACAAGCCGCCCCTGCGCCATTAGGTGATGGCATGTTTGCCACCGATTCCGTTTCGTTCGTGCCGCTCCGCCGCTGCGGCCCCCCTCCACCGCTTCGCGCCACCTCCCCCGCTCCGCAGGGGAGGACCAAAACGCGCGTGCCAGCTGATCCTCCCCCGCACTGCGGGGGAGGTGCCCCGCCTGTAAAGCGGCTCCGCAATCCGGGCAGCTCAGTTCTTCGAGCCGCTTTACTGGCGGGGCGGAGGGGGCCAGTCGCTCGCGCGCCAGCGCAGCGGAGATCACGCTCATGACCGCCCCCGTTCTTGTCGTCGATTTCGGTTCGCAGGTCACCCAGCTCATCGCGCGGCGCGTGCGCGAGGGGGGCGTGTATTGCGAGATCGTGCCGTTCAACAAGGCGGAGGAAGCGCTGGCGGCCGCGCGGCCGAAAGCGATCATCCTTTCCGGCGGCCCCGCCAGCGTGATGGACGAAGGCGCGCCCCAGGCCGCGCCGGAAATCTTCGAGCTCGGCGTGCCGGTGCTCGGCATCTGTTACGGCCAGCAGGCGATGGTGCATCGGCTGGGCGGCCGCGTCGAAGGCTCGAGCAAACGCGAATTCGGCCGCGCCACGCTCGAAGTGAGCGGCCAGAGCCCGCTGTTCGAGAATGTCTGGGCGCTGGGCGCGCGCGACGATGTGTGGATGAGCCATGGCGACCGCGTGACCGCGCTGCCGCCCGGCTTCCATGTCATCGCGCAAAGCGACAACGCGCCCTTCGCCGTGATCGCCGACGAGGCTCGCCGCTTCTACGGCACGATGTTTCATCCAGAAGTGGTGCACACCCCGCGGGGCGCCGCGCTGCTCGCCAATTTCGTGCAGAACATTGCGGGCATCGCCCCCGACTGGAACATGAAAGCCTTCGCGCGCGAGAGCATCGCCCGCATCCGCGCCCAGGTGGGCAAGGGCAAGGTTATCTGCGGGCTTTCCGGCGGCGTCGATTCCTCCGTCGCCGCGCTCCTCATCCATGAAGCGATCGGCGACCAGCTCATCTGCATCTTTGTCGACACCGGGCTGATGCGCGCCGGCGAGGCGGAGGAGGTTGTTTCCCTCTTCCGTGGTCATTATAACATTCCGCTGGTGCATGCCGACGCGTCCGAGATGTTTCTTGCGCGGCTTGCGGGCGTGAGCGACCCCGAACAGAAGCGCAAGATCATTGGTAGCAGCTTCATCGATGTGTTCGAGGCGGAAGCCGCGAAGGTTGGCGGCGCGGATTTCCTCGCGCAGGGCACGCTCTATCCCGATGTGATCGAAAGCGTCTCTCCCCTCGGCGGGCCGTCGGTCACCATCAAGTCGCATCACAATGTGGGCGGGCTGCCGGCGCGCATGCGCATGAAGCTCGTCGAGCCGTTGCGCGAATTGTTCAAGGACGAGGTGCGCGCGCTGGGGCGCGAGCTCGGCCTGCCGCCGGCTTTCGTCGACCGCCATCCCTTCCCCGGCCCCGGCCTCGCCATCCGCGTGCCCGGCGAGGTGACGCGCGAAAAGCTCGAAATCCTGCGCGCGGCCGATGCGATCTGGCTCGATGAAATCAGGAAGGCCGGACTATATGACGAGATCTGGCAGGCCTTCGCCGTGCTGCTCCCCGTGCGCACCGTCGGCGTGATGGGCGACGACAGGACCTACGAGCACGTCTGCGCCGTCCGCGCCGTCACTTCCACCGACGGCATGACCGCGGATTCCTACCCGTTCGAACATGCGTTCCTCGCCCGCGCCGCGACGCGCATCATCAACGAGGTGAAGGGCATCAACCGGGTGGTGTATGACGTGACGAGCAAACCGCCGGGGACGATTGAGTGGGAGTAGGGGGCGAGCGCCAAGGCATTTACATTAACGTGGAAAACTTATGAAGACACTTGACAGGCGAGTCTCGGTCAGCATTCCCTTGATTCTCGGCGGGGCTTCTGATTCGGGCGGCGAGCGATGACTGATTTGCATAACGCCGTTTTCGGCGAAGGGGACCTCGCGATACTTTCGCTACAGGTGGCCCAACAAGTCGACAGAAGGCTCAGCCACAAGGCTTTCGACCCTACCACATTCGCAAGGTTCGCCGAGGAGTTGTCGCGCGCTTCAGGGATCACCCGAGAGCCTTCAGTTCGTTTCTTGCAAGCAAATCCTGCAGCTACCGATGTTTTGGCGCGAGCGGTTTCAGCGGAACGAAGGGTATCGGAGATTCCCGAATTGGTCGAAGCAATTCGCTCGATCGTGGACTCAAGTAAGAATTTGGATGAAAACAAATCATCCGACGAGTTTACTCGTCTGAAGAACTTCTGTTTGGCGCTCCATCGTTCTATGATGGCTAGGAGGCTGCCTCCACGCCGCGGGGACAGAGGTTTCGAGGAATCGCTTGGAATCTTTAGATAAAGACTTTTGTCTTCAAAAGGTTGAGTCCGCAATCGCGCTCATTGATCGCCTGCTCACAGGAGATCATCCACATGAGGACAGCCAAGTTGCACTAATTCATCTCAAACAGTGCTACGAGAATGACCGCAGCTTATTACAAACGTTGGATGAGTCGGCGTCCAAAGATACCATTCTTGGCTATTGCCTTCATGTAAACGTTAATTTGGTTCGCCTTAAAGAATATATTGGATTACTTCTGCGCTCGACAAACATCCGGAACGCGTTCGAACTCTATTTTCCTATACGAATTTTGGCCAGGAATCTAATTGGCGACGACGCCGCCGTAGTACTGGGCTCTGAATGGTCTTTTTCTCCATATACATATCCTTTGGCCGTCAAGGAGCTACCCAAATTTATATTTATAGGTATACCAGCTTCCGAATGTCAAAATCCACTCATCCTGCCGCTGGCTGGGCACGAATTGGGTCACGTAGTTTGGGGTCGGCAAGGCGCGGGAGAAGAGTTTGAGAATCGGGTTCAGCCAAAGATTGTGCAGCTATACGAGGCGAATTGGGAACCGTTCAAAAGCGCGTTTTCAGGAGATTGGAAAGAAGACTGGAAAGTTTCAGCCCTCGAAACAAATATTTTTCTCCAGAACATCTGGGCAGAAAGTTTCGAATTGGCAGTTCGGCAATTAGAGGAGTTATTTTGTGATTTCATTGGAATATTCCTTTTTGGTCAATCTTTTTTGCACTCGTTTCGTTACTTGGTAGCGCCAAGTTTGGGACGTATTCGTAACGTTGAATATCCAGCAGTTCGCAAGCGAGCTGAGTACATGGCATGGTATGCCGAGCAAATTGGAATCCCGGTGCCAACGGATTTCGTACAATCTTTTAGGGAAGACGAGCCCAACCTTACAAAGCAAGTAAAATTTGTAGTCTCAATGGCGGATGCCGCTACGGCAAGTCTATATCCCGATCTACTCCCGCTCGTAGAGAAATATAGACACAACGCAATACGCTTCGACACGGATGCGACCACGGATGTCAATCCCGAACCCTTTCTGCGAGCGCTTGTTCCTCCGGTCAAGGTTGGAGCTATTGCCGCGATCGTAAATGCAGCGTGGCAAATTCGGTTGAAGGTAGATGATTGGGATATTCTCAAGAACATAGAAGATCCGGAGAAAAGGCGGCGCGAAAAGCTACGCGTTTTACGGGACTTGACGCTCAAGAGCTACGAAATTTACGAATATACCAAACGAGTAAGCGACAATGCCGCTTAGTGCTACAGAGGTCGCCGATCGCTTATGGAAGGGCGATAATCAGCTCGGTGCAAACAATATATGTGTTGTTCCAGTACCTAATGAACAACTCATACGGAAGAAAAATGCCGCGGCGATAGATTTGCGCTTGGGGCGATGGTTTCAAACCCTCCGCCAAACAAAGTTGACAGTCTTGGAGCCGCTCAAAAAGAGCGATCGCGACGATCCCGCTGAACACCGGAAGCAGTTAGGGGTATCTCGAGAATACTATATACGTTTCGATAGTTCGTTTGTACTTCATCCCGGCCAATTTGTCATCGGCATTACGCTGGAATGGCTAAAGTTTCCGTCCAATCTGACCGGCTACGTGAGTGGCAAATCCTCATGGGGGCGGCGTGGACTAATTATTGAAACCGCTGCCGGTATACACCCCGGTTTTACGGGATGTCTAACTCTGGAGCTTGCGAATGTCGGTACCACTCCTATACGTCTGATTCCGGGTATGGAGATATGTCAAATTTTCTTCCATTCCGTGAATAACGTAGGTGATGCAACAACTACACAATTTGTTGGGTATCGCAAACCGATCCTTGGCACTGTGGAGCAGGACGCGGTTTCTGAGGCTTTGTCAAAACAGTATTTTTGATTTGAAATAAAATCTGGTAACGTGAACCAGCGTTCCTTGCTCCTGCGCCACCATGTGTCCGACAATCGCGATGTCGATGAACTGGATGAGCAACGTCATTTTGGCGCTATTCGAACTCGGCGGGAGCGTAAGTAATTGCGCCAGTATTTATTGGCGCTTCGATGGCGCCGTTGATACATTTAATAGGAAATCGCCGTAAATGTTGAATGGCTAAAGCCGTCAGCTATTGGTAGCGTTCCTTTGGCTAATAATTAATAGCCAGAGTGGCCGACGCGCGCCAACAATGTACAGCTTCAGATAGTGCGATGAAGCGCCCGTAAATGGCCAATCGAAGTACTCCTGTTCACGAAACGGGACCGCATATCTTGAATGTGGGGGTACTGTAATGTTGCAGTAGCCTTCGTCCGGAAGCGGCCGTTAATTATTCTCTTCTTCCACAACGAGCGAGAAACCATCAGGAGTTCCCAATATGACACCATCACTGGCGTCCCACTAGGATTTTCGATTATAATTTCGTTCCCGCGGTCCAAGTCGGCAAAGCAATAGCTCGTCGAGAGACGTAGACGTGACTTCCATGTCTCCCAGACCTTTATGAGTGCGAGGACCGTCGAAAGAGCCGTCGCCCAAATGGCGAGTGCAGTAGTGAGTTCCATCTGCCGAATATCGTGAGGTTGTTGAGATAAGGTTACAGGACCAGCGTTCCCCGCTCCTATCACCATGTACCCAACAAGCGCGGTGTCGATGAACTGGATGAGCGACGTCATTTTGCCGTTCCTGATCGTCCACAGGTCGCAGAATTCGGTCACGGCGGATTTGCAGGTCGGCTTGAACGTCCGCGCCAATGGACGGTGGCGCGGTCGCCGTCGACGCTCAGCGAGAGCATTTTCTGATTGGCGAAGGCGAATTGCGCGAGCGCTTCAAACTGCTTGCGCAGGGCGGCGCGGCCGCGCGTCGTTCCGGCTATGGCGAAATGCTCGGGCGCGCCTGCGAGCCGCAGCGTGGCGCTCGGCGCGCACAACTCCACCATCGCGTCATAGTCGCCGCCCCCTCCACCGCTTCGCGGTCCCCCTCCCCCACGCTCCGCGCGGGGGAGGAACGCCGCGTAAGCGTCGCGCGCGAGCTTTCCGACGGCTTTCCTGCCGGCCATGGCCGTTTCCCCAAAGGAGCCTCTGCGTAGGAGAGTAGCAAAGCCGGGGCGCGAAATCGACGGGGCGCTCGCGCCAGCGCCCCCTTCGCCTCGACCGGCAATTTGGGTTATGATCGGACCGTTGCAGGAGATTTTTGCCGTGACATCCGACCATCCACGCATCGTTCTGGATGCCGCCATCCTGTCCGGTAAGCCGGTCGTTCGCGGAACCCGGCTTGCGGTGGAATTCATCATCGGCCTGATGGCGGAAGGATGGTCCGAAGCGGACATTCTGGCCGAGTACCCGGGGCTGACGCATGACGATTTGGTCGCGTGTCTTCGCTACGCCCGCGACGTGCTGGGCTCCGAGAGGGTGTTTCCCGACGCCGCCTGATGCGCTTTCTCGCCGACGAGAATTTTCCGCAAAGCGCTGTGGCGGCGCTGCGTTTGCATGGGCATGACGTAGCCTGGGTGCGTCTTGACGCGCCGGGAATGGCCGATCGCGAAATATTGCGGTGGGCGATCCGCGAGGAACGGATCCTGCTCACCTTCGACAAGGACTTCGGAGAACTCGCGCGCGCCTCGGCTCTGCCACGTCCGTGTGGAATTGTGCTGTTTCGCATTCCGACGCCGCCCGGCGCGGAGACCGGCCGTCAACTCGCTGCGCTGCTCGATTCCCGAAGCGACTGGGAGGGCCATTTTTCGATCATCGAGCCTGGCCGCGTGCGCATGCGATCGCTCCATAGCCAATGAACGTGCGGGGCTGGAAAGTAATGAACGAACAAGAACCAACCGCGCGGCGATTGTCCGGACAGAGTAAACATCACCTTGGCGCGCCAGCAGACGCTGACGCCGCGCGGGGGAGGAACGCCGCGTAAGCGTCGCGCGCGAGCTTTCCGACGGCTTTCCTGCCGGCCATGGCCGTTTCCCTAAAGGAGCCTCTGCGCAGGAGAGTAGCAGACGAATCCGGCGACAGGTTAGCTGTTACACGCCACCGCGTCCCCAACTTTTTTCGATACTGCCGCTTCCCCGTCGCCAGACGGAGTCCTTTGATTGTTTCAGCAATTTCAATGGCTTCCCGCCTGGGCGGAGCGTTTCGCGGCGACAACCGTATCGGTCTCAAAAGGGCCGAGTTTGACGTGTCGGATATGTTCCTGTTATGTTCCTCCCTTGGGCAGAAGGGATGACAATTTTGTCCCCGAATTTCATCTCTCACGGCGCGGGGTGGGGCCTTCTGCGAGGGCGCCGGGCCTTTCTCCGGGGCCGTTCAGATGCTCGCCCTGGCATGGAACGGCAATTTTCGGGAAGCGCGGAGGCGAAGAAGTATTGCAGCATGTTCTTGACATGTTCTCACGAATATGCCAAATCGGTTATGAAATGAACCGAATGGGACATTATGGCTGAGATTGCAGCGCTTGAGAAAAGCTGGCGGGATCGCGGCCGATTTCGCGCCGTCAAGCCCGGCATGTGCCTTGAGAAAGACGGTCTCGTCCTTGGGGCGCGAACTGTGCTCGCGGAACGTGATCGCGATGGGAACATCCTGCTCGACGGCAGGGAAGAGAAGCTTCTCACCTTGCTTTCGGTCGCCTATGGAGGCCCGGTCAGCCACTCTGTTCTGAGCAAGCTGCGCCGCGCCGGGCGGCATGCGCGGGGCGGCGACGAGCCGATCGCAGCGATGGAAGTCGCGCTCGCACTTCCGGAGTTGCAGGATCCGGCCCCTGCCGCGCGGCGCCTCTTCATTGCCGATGGCCTGTTGGAAACGGGTGTTTCTCCGCGCGATATCTGGACGGCGCTGGAATTCGATCCGGCGCCGCTGGATGCGCTGGCGAAGGAATACAATCAGGCCGAGCCGCGTGTTCCGGGGGGCAGCGGCAGAGTCAGCGGTGAATGGACGTCCGGCGACGCGGTTGAAGCAGCAGAAGCGGCCGCCGAAGCGGCAGCCACAAATATTGTGCGCGAACTCCTCCTGAATGGCGCAAGGGGCGCCGCCCGGTATGCGCCGCTAATTTCATTCCTGGCTCCCCTGCTGGATGCGTCGAGCGCCGGGGGAACGCGTACGGAAGGCGCGATCCGGGGCATCGCAGATTTGCGCTATGTGCGTTACGGCGACGAAGCTGCATTGCGTATCGTGCGCGCGTCCGACAACCGCACCTTGCTGGTGATGTATCTGGGGACGGACGAGAGTTTTGTCGATCCCGGAAGTGGTCTGGTCGCGCATCTGGAGCACGGCGAACTCGTTTTCGACGCGCTGTCCGCTCGAGACGAGGCGAAGCCGGACGACGATTTCGAAGAGCCGAAGCTTTGCCCCAAACCGCCTCTTCCCGACAGCCAGGGCCTGGTGGGTCCGAGCGGTGCAAGAAGCAAGGCGTACGAAGATTATATGAAGGCGAAGATCAACCCGCTGAACCCGACCCCGCATGGATTCGGATATCAACTGGCGAATCCTTTCGACGGTGGAGCAATCGTAAAATACGACGACTGCCAGAATGAGCCCGCGATCCTGAATTTGCCCGGATCGATGCTCGAGTTCAAAGGCCCCGGCTATGCGGCGAAGCTGACGGACAAGTACTTTGGAGAGAAGTTCACCGAGAATATCGAAGACCAGTGGACGGATCAGGCGACACGACAGGTCCAGGCGAGCGGCGGGCGGCCGGTGGTGTGGTATTTCGCCGAAAGGCCAGCGCTCGATTTTGCGCAAAAGCTGTTCAACAACGAAAAGCTAAAGGGGATCCGGCTGGAATATGCCCCTTGGCCGGGGGGTGAGACATGGAAGTAAATCAGCTCGTGATTTATTCGCGATGGAGCGGGCGCGAGGAGTCGCCGGCCGAGCTGGGCGAACGCATGCTGCGAAATCTGGACGCGCTGGCCGCCATCAGCCCGCTGTTCCGCGGCTGGACTTTCAACGACTTATCCCGACCTGCGCTGGAGATGACCGAGGACAATGTCCACGAGTATCTCTTTCCGCTGGATGAAGTCCGTCCCCGTATGACCCAGTTCGTCGAGCGTGGCGTGTCCAAGGACGACGATTGGCAACCGAACCCGGCAGGCGGCTACAGCTTGGTCGCATCATGCGGCTACAACTCGTCCCAATATGTCTCGCTGACCGCGCATGGCGGCGGAATGGTTACGAGTTGGTATCGCGACGCGAGCTTCAAGACCTCGTACCGCGTTGCGCCCGATCCAGCGATCGTCACATACCCTACGTTCAAAGCGGTGCTGTTGTCGCTCGCCGAGTCCTGGGATGTCGATTGGGCGCAAGC
>Ga0335074_10016118_pt1 | contig 10516 bp, 9 predicted proteins | sample Lox_Sample_23_FD_206715 | JGI IMG/M metagenome (GOLD analysis project Ga0335074, IMG submission 206715) | Soil microbial communities from Loxahatchee National Wildlife Refuge, Florida, United States - Lox_Sample_2.3 | ecosystem: Environmental > Terrestrial > Soil > Wetlands | place: USA: Florida...
CAGGAAGGCGAGGAAACGCGTGAGCCAGACGTTGTAGCCGAGCGCGGTCATGCGGCGCGGCTGGTCGCGCGTGCCGCGCACCGCGGCGCCGAAGGGCGAGGCGACGAAGACCGTGATGCAGCCGAGGGTGATCAGGAACACGGCGAGCGTGGCCCAGTAGAACGCGGGGGCGTTGTCGAGGGCGATGCCGAAGGGATGCGGGCGGGTGTTGATGGATACGCCGTTGTCGCCGTTGGTGAGGCTGATCCAGCGGAAGGCAATGCCCCAGACGATCTGGCCCAGTGCGACGGTGATCATGACGAAGCCGAGGCCGGTGCCGCGCAGGGCGAGCACGGCAAAGATGGCGGTCGCGGCGAGCGTCGCGGAGAGGGCGCCGAGCGACGCGACGATGCTGCCGTGGCCGGCGTTGATCAGGGTGGCGGCGGCATAGCAGGAGACGCCGAACAAGCCGGCGTGGCCGAGAGTGACCAACCCGGCGTAACCGACCAGGACGTTCAGGCCCATGGCGAGCACGGCGTAGATCAGCACCTGGGAGGCGATGTTGATGTAGTAGGCGTTGCCGAGCCAGAACGGCAGCGACACCAGTGCGGCGAAGGCGAGGAGGAGGGTGAGAATCTTCATACGCACCGCCGACACCCGCACTCACACTCACACCCACATGTCATTGCGAGGAGCGTCGCGACGAAGCAACCTCGGTTGTTAGAGCATGAAGTGTAGCGGCTCGACCGAGGCTGCTTCGTCGCTTCGCTCCTCGCAATGACATGTGGGGTGGTCATAGCGTCACCCGGCCGAACAAGCCGCGGGGGCGCAGGACCAGCACGATGAGCATTGGCAAGAACAGTACGACGTAGGCCAGTTCGGGGAAGAGGACCTGGCCGAAATTATAGAGGAAGCCGACGACGAAGCTGCCGACCAGCGAGCCGAGCAAGCTGCCGCTGCCTCCCAGGATCACGACGACAAGTGCGAGCGGCAGCATGTCCTGGTCCAGGCCGGGATAGACCGAGAGGATCGGGCCGCCGATCACGCCGGCGAAGCCTGCCAGACCGGCGCCCAGCGCGAACACGATGGTGAACAGGTGGGAGACGCGGATGCCGCAGACTCGGGCCATGGCGGGGTCGTCCACGGCGGCGCGGATCATGGCGCCGAGGCGGGTCTTGTCGAGCAAGCCCCAGAGTGCGGCGGCGATGGCGACGGCGATCAGGATGATGATGAGGCGATAGGTGGGGAAAGCGACGGAAAAGAGGTGCGTGGAGCCGACGCCGATGGCGGGGGTGTCCACGGAGATGGGGTCGCCGCCCCATTCCATCAGGCACGCGTCTGCGACCATGAAGGAGAGGCCGAGCGTGACGAGGACTTGCGCCAGTTCGGCGCCGACGAGACGGCGGAGGAGGAGGCGCTCGATGATGGCGCCGAACAGGGCGACGCCGAGACCGGCGCCGATGGCGGCGATCCAGAAGCCGGTGCCCCAAGAGAGGAGCGTGACGCCGAAATAGGCGCCGAGCATGAACATCGAGCCGTGCGTGAGGTTGGGGATGCGCATCAGGCCGAAGATCAGGGAAAAGCCGGCGGATAGGAGGAAGAGAAGGCCGCCGAGGGTCACGCTGTTGATGGTCAGGATGGTCCACATGGTTACCTTCTCCCGCGCCGCTATTCGCGCGTGGGAGAGGTTGAGACGCGTCGCGTGGAGGGTGAGGGTGGGTGGGGTGGTACGAGATTCGTGTGTACCGACCCGATCACCCTCACCCTCGACGCCTGCGGGTTGGTCCGCTTCGCGGCCCAACCGACCTCTCCCGCTGCGCGGGCGAGGTTAGGTACTTCGCGGGCGAGGTTCATGATTTCAGCGGCGGATAGTTCCGCGCGTATACTGGCTGCGCCAGGAACCACTTCTCGTCGAAGGTCCAGAACTGACTGACGTTCTGGTAGGTCTTGATCGTTTGCTGGGACAGCTTGCCGTTCTGCTTGACCACGCGGCGGATGTAAACGTTTCCAACCACGTTGCCGAAATGATCGAAGTGGAACGGCCCGCGCGGCGAATCCCCCAGCGATACCGCGCGCATTGCCTTGATCAGTGCCGCTTTGTCGTCGGTGTTGCCGTCCAGTGCCTTCACCGCGGCTTCCGCGACCATGCCGTTAATATACATGCCCGCGGCGTACAAACCGGGGATCGAACCGGTCTGCTTCACCATGCCGGCGACGAACGCCTGGTTGACCGGCGTGTCGAGGTCCGACGTGTAGTTCGACGAGCTGACCATTCCCAGCGCTTCATCGCCGTAACTCTTCATCAGCGCGTCATCGCCGGCCGGGCCGCCGGCCAGCACCGGCAGCTTCAGACCGGCATCATGGTACTGCTTCATGAAACGCAGCGGGTTGGAACCGGCAAAACCCTGCACCACCACGTCCACGCCGGTAAGCTGCGCCAGGTACGGCGTGTAGTCGGGCGTCACGATCGGCGGCCACAGCTTATTCGCCACCTTTCCGCCTTCGTCCTCGAACACACGCTGAAATCCGCCCATCTGCTCGTAGCCGAAGGCGAAGTCCTCGGCGATCGTCATGGCGGTGTTGTACTTCAGCTCCTTGCGCGCATAGTCGGCGAGCGGGTGCATGTTCTGGGCCGACGTGCCGGAGGCGCGGATGAAATAGGGGTTGGGCTTGCGCTGGGTCATGTCCTCGGCCGCCGCCAGGCTGAGGATCGGCGTTTTGTGGGCCGCGACGTAATCGGAAATCGCCAGCAGCTCGAACGCGGCGAGCGGACCGAAGATCATGTCCACCTGATCGCGCTCGATCAGTTCCTGGGCCTTGGTCTTGGTGCCGGCCGGATTGCCGCCGGTATCGGCGATGACCAGTTCCGTTGGCCGGCCGGCCATCTTGTTGTCGCGATCCTTGAAAAACAGCGCCGTCCCCTGCTCCATTTGCAGGCCGCCTTGCGCGAGGGGACCGGTCTTTACTGTCAGCAACCCGATTTTGATCGGCTTGTTCTGGGCGATGGCGGGCCGTGCCAGAGTCAGCGGCACTGTGGCGGCGCCGGCGGTCGCGGCAAGCAGGGCGCGGCGCGTCAGTCTTGCGGTCATTTGGTTCGTCTCCCTCCCGTACCGGTGTTTCCCGGCGCGGCGTTCCTACAGGGTGCCTCGCAGGCCGTCCAGCAGGTTAGCGATCCCTTGCGCGGCTTCGCGGGCCGGCAGAGCATGACATCGGTTTCATCTGGAAGGGGTCCGCGCATGCAACGCAGCATCGCCGTAGGGCTGGGAATCATGGAGTTCCCGTTTGACACCGCCACGGGGTTCTGGCGCTGGGTCGATCTGTGCGAAGCGGGTGGCGTGGATTCGCTGTGGCAGACTGACCGGCTGATCAGCCGTGCGCCGATCCTGGAATGCATGAGCGCCCTGGCGGCGATTGCCGGACGCACGCGGCGGATCAAATTCGGGGTCAATGTCGTTTCGGTGGCGATGCGCGAACCGGTGCTATTGGCGAAGCAATGCGCGACGATCGACATGCTGTCGGGCGGGCGGCTGCTGCCCGGCTTCGGTATCGGCAGTCCGCGCGGGCCGGAATGGCAGGCGATGCACCTGGATTCGGGCACACGCGGGCGCAAGACGGATGAGGCACTGGAAATCATCAGCCGCCTGTGGGCTGGGGAAAAGCTGGATTACGCAGGCAGGCACTTTCGGCTGACCGGCGCCCAGATCGCGCCGCTGCCGGCGCAACCCGATCTGCCGCTGTGGATCGGCGGTTCGTCGGATGCGGCGGTGCGGCGCACGGCGCGCTATGGCACCGGCTGGCAGGCCGGGTCCGAACCGCCTGACGAAACGGGCCGCGTGATCGCTGCCATCCGTGCGGCGGTGACAGAGGCGGGGCGGCAGATCGACGACGATCATTACGGCGCCGCGTTTGCGTTCCGCTTCGGCAGCTGGGGCGATCGCGGCATGGACCGCGTGGCGGAGGCTTATCGCGTGCGCACCGGCCGCGATGCGCGTGAGGCTTTCGCGGTGGGGGACGCGGCCACGATCATGGCTCGGCTGGGGGAGTACGTGGCGGCGGGCGCCTCGAAATTCATTCTGCGCCCGGCGGCGCAGGGCGATGAGGAGATGCTGGCGCAGACGCGGCGGCTGGTGGAGGAGGTGCTGCCGCAGGTCTCGTTGCGCTGGCCGCGTCCGGTGAAGAGCGCGGCGTGAAACATCGCGCCGACCAGCTTCTGGTTGATCGTGGGCTGGCTGACTCGCGCAGCAAGGCGCAAGCGCTGATCATGGCCGGCAAGGTGTTTGCCGCGGAACGCCGCATCGACAAGCCGGGGAGTGTGGTTCCCGACGATAGTCCTCTGGAAGTGCGTGGCCAGGATCATCCCTGGGTGTCGCGCGGCGGATTGAAACTAGAGCATGCGCTGCGGCATTTCGCGTTGTCGCCGGGGGGACGGGTTTGCCTGGATGTCGGTGCCTCGACCGGTGGATTCAGCGATGTGCTGCTGACGCATGGCGCGGCGAAGGTGCACGCGGTCGATGTCGGGCACGGGCAACTTGCCTGGAAGCTGCGGTCTGATCCGCGCGTTGTGGTGCATGAGAAGACCAACGCGCGTTTTCTGACCGCGGCGGAGATCGCCGATCCGATCGAAGTGTTGGTGTGCGACGCGAGCTTCATTGGCCTCGCCACGGTGTTGCCGGCGCCGCTGGCGTTGTGTGTCCCCGGCGCCTGGGCCGTGGCACTGATCAAGCCGCAATTTGAAGCGGGTCCGCAGGCGGTGGGTCGCAAAGGTGTGGTACGCGATCCGGCGGTGCATCAGGACGTGTGCGATCGGGTGCGTGCGTGGTGGGGGGCGTTGCCGGGCTGGTCGGTGCTGGGGATCGCGGAAAGCCCGATCACGGGGCCTGAGGGGAATAAGGAATTTCTGATCGGGGCCGTGCGTGGCGCGGAATAGCGGTGTGGCGTCCGGGTGAGCCCCCTCCCCCTAGCCCCCTTCCACAAGGGGAGGGGGAATCTCAGCGCCGTAGGTCAACTGGCCCGGGGGATAAATCCGGGCACGCCGGTGTGCACCACAGTGTTGAAGCGGACGTTCGTCGTGATGTTCGCCCGCATCTCCTGCATGGCGTCTTCCGGCAGGGTCGAGATGTCGAAGTTCGCCTGGATGTTGGCGGGTTTGGTCGAGGTGGTCAGGAAGGCGGTGCCTCGTTGTACGGCCCAGGCCAGCGCAATCTGGGCGGGCTTCTTGCCGACGCGCTGCGCGATGCCTGTGATCACGGGGTCGTCCAGCAGTCTGGGAGTCATGCTGTGTCCCAACGCGGCAAACGCCAGAAGGACAATCCCCTGCTCCCGGCAATAGTCCAGCAGGTCCCATTCGGGGAGGTACGGGTGGGATTCGACCTGCACCACCGCAGGCTTGATCCGCGCAGCCGCAACAACTTCTCGCAGCTTTTCCAAGGTAACATCCGATAGGCCGATCGCCTTGCAGTGGCCATCATCGACGAGGCGCTCGAGTGCGTGCCACGTTTCGACCAATGTCAGCCCGGAGTCATAGATGACCTGGCCATTCTCGTCCCTCGGGTCCTGCTCTTCGCCGGGTTGGAACGCGAACGGCGTGTGAATTAGATAGCAATCGACATCGTCGATCTGCAGCCGCCGGCGGCTGGCGTCAAACGCGGGCCTGACCCGCTCGGGACGATGATTGGTGTTCCATAGCTTGGTGGTCACGAAGACGTCCTGCCGCCGGACCGTGCCGGCTTTGAACGCCGCCTGCATGGCATCGCCAACGGCGGCTTCATTGCGGTATCGTTCCGCGCAGTCGAAATGTCGAAACCCCACTTCCAATGCGGTCCTGGTCGCATGGCTGGTCACGACGGGATCGGGGATCAGCGTGCCGAATCCGACGGCGGGGATCGCACCGGATCCATGCGAGAGAGGGATCCTGGTATAACGAAGCTCATCGGGGGCTGCCATGCTGATATCCCTTGTCATTTGGCCGGACGCGGCGTGCGGAGGAACAATACGAGCGGGCTGGTGATCAACATTGCGATCATCATGACCTTGAATTGACCGATCACCCCGATAAAGGCCGCCTGACCGGTGATCATGTCGTTGAGCGCGGCAAGCCCTGGTTCGGCGATCGAGCCCATGACATGGGCGGCGGCGCGGTACGGCGTGAGATCCTTGGCCAATGCTACGTGCATGGCCTGGGTGTTGTCGTAGAAGAAGGTCAGGACCACCGCGATGCCGATGGTGCTGCCATAGAGACGCGACAGATTGAAGAGCACGGTACCTTCCGGGCGGAATGCGGGATCGAGCGTGCTGAACGCGGCCCTGGTGAGCGCCGGCAGCAGAATTCCCAGGCCCGCGCCCTGGACAACGCCGGCCACGACAACGAACTGCCAGTCCATCTCGGGTGAATAACCGAGCATCCGCCAGTTACCGTAGATGACAAGGGCCATTCCGGCGGCCACGAGCAGGCGGGTGTCGATCCGTGCCGGAATACGTCCCGTCAGGATCAGCGCCCCCACGAGGGCGATGCTGCGCGGGATCGCCAGGTAGCCGGTGGTGTCCGCCGGGTAGTTGAGCAATTCGTCCAGCATCGGCGAGGTCAGGGCTATTGTCGGCAGCAGGACGAAGCCGAACGCGAAGTACATGACCGCGGACAGGACGAAGTTGCGATCCTTGAACAATGCCTTGTCGAGGAAATGAACCTTCCTGGTGAGGACGTGGACGAGATAGAGATAGAAACCCAGCACCGCGGCGGCCGCCTCGGCCCAGATTTCGGCGGAGTCGAACCACTCCATGCGTTCGCCGCGGTCGAGCAACATCTGCAACCCGACCATGCCGAGCATGAGTGTGGACAGGCCGAAGAAATCGAAGGGCGGAGCCTGCAGGGGCCGCTTCTCTGGCAGCGAGAGCGCCATGGCCAGGAAGATGAATCCCGCCATTGGCAGGCTGACATAGAACAGCGAGCGCCAGCCGTGATAGTCGCTGAGCCAGCCGCCGATGCTGGGACCGCTGAGCAAGCCAACCAACAGGGTTACGGCGGCCACCTGGTTGATGCGGGCGTGGCGCGCGGGCGGCAGTATATCCAGCAGGATCGCGATCGAGATCGGCGCGATGGTGCCGCTTGCAGCACCTTGTACGATGCGGGCGGCGATGAATTGCAACGGGGTCGTCGCGCGCGTCGCGAGCACAAGGCCGAGCGCGAAGACGGCGATCGAGATCTGATAAACCATCTTCCGGCCGTAGCGGCCTGCAAGCCAACGCGCCATCGTCATGGTGACGATGCTCGCCATGAGATACGATGTGAATATCCACCCGACTTCGTCGTCGGCCATCGACATCGTGCCCTGGATATAGAGCAAGGAGGCGTTGGGCAGCGAGATGGTGACGGCCTGCATGTAGGTCGCCATCAGCGCGGCGAGAACGATTGTGCGATGGCTGTCGGCTGCGGTGCCCGGCGCAACGGTGGCGCTCATTCGGCCGCCGCTATCGTGCACACGACGTGGAGCGGATGGCGCCAGGTGCGGTGACAGCCGGTGTTGACCCGCACGGTGACGCTGATACCGGAGAACAGCGGCCGGTCTGGATCGATCTTGTCCAGCTCGAGACGTACGGGCAGACGCTGGACGACCTTGACCCAATTGCCAGTTGCGTTTTCCGGCGGCAGGACCGCGAAATCCGATCCGGTGCCTGGGCTCATGCTGACGATATGGGCCTTGAAGGCGCGATCCGGATAGGCGTCGACGTGAATGGCCGCCGGCTGGCCGGGGCGCATGTGGGTCAGGCCGGTTTCGCGGAAATTCGCCTCGATCCAGATGTGCCGGGTTGACATCATCGAGAACACGGCAGCTCCCGGGTTGACGAAGTCGCCGACCTGCAGGTCATCGACCTGCGTCACGACGCCGTCGTCGGGCGCCACCACCGTCGCGTAGGACAGATCGAGCCGGGCCTGGTCGAGTTGGGCCTGGGCGGCGCGGACCGACGGATGGCGATCGGTCTCGATGCCTGGATCGCCATTCAACGCGGCCACTGTGTGGGCGATCTGTTGTGCATCCGATGCGATGCGATCGCGGGCCACCTTGAGGTCCATGTTGGCTCGGTCATAGTCCTCGCGCGGCGTCCAGCCATCGGTGACGAGCGCTTTCCGCCGCGCATACTCGCGCTGGTCGAAGTCCACGGTATCGCTCGCCGACTGGAGTTCGGCCAATTGCTGGCGATACGTGGCCTTGAGCTCGTTGATCTGGAGACGCGCACTGTCGAGCCGCGCCGCGGCCTGATCCACGGCAATCCGGTATGGTTGCGGATCGATCTGGAACAGCAGCTGGCCTTGCCTGACACGCTGATTGTTCACGACGGCAATTTCGACCACCTGGCCGGACACCCGCGCGTTGACGGATTCCTTCGCTGCGCGAACGAAGGCATCGGTTGTCGAAACGTAGGGCTCCTCGGCCAGATAATATCCCGCGCCGACGGCCGCCAATAAAACGGGAGGGCCGATCAACAGCAGGCGGCGCAGCCACTCCCGCAATTTCGCCGTTGGCACCGTGAAGCGGCGCCGGGGGGCGGGCGGGTCGAGAGACCGGCTCAGCGTGGTGTCGAAGTCGGCGGGTTGTCCGGCATAGCCCTGGTGGGTCGCGGTGCCCGAGGCTACCGAGGAGCCGGCGGGTGAGAAATGGGACTCCATGGCGGGCCTCATGGCCGTTGGATTTTGTATCGGGCCGCATCGGGGTAGTGTCGCGGCCACGATGATGATTGTTGGTTTCAGGCGTCCTTTGCCATATCGGACACCGGAAGCCTTCGCCTTGAGGCCGCCCTGGTGTTGCGATTCTAACAGATGATACGGGCGCTGCACATGCACTTTCCCATCAGGGCCGGGCTTGACGCGGCCATCTGCCCGAGCAGATCGGGTGCGTTTGGTGGTTAAAAGTGCCCGATCGATGGTGCGTCGATGGCCGGGTCAAGCCCGGCCATGACGGGAAAGTGCGGCGCCAGCGGTATTATCGGTTGAGGGTCCGCGGACCACTGACGAACCGATTGCCGCGCACGTAGAATCGCAGCAGGCGATCGGCTGCGCGGGTAATGCCGATCCGTTTTCCCTGGCCGATTTCCTCCGCCGCCTGATCGTCAGATCCGAGCCACAGCGGGCCCTGCTGACAAAGGTCGATGCCGTCCAGCCGCCGATCAATGCCCAAGGCTGCGCACATTCGTCCTGGGCCTCGCGTGAGGTCTCTCACCTGCCCCGTGGCGCGATTTCGCTGCATGATGCTGATGCCATCGGTTGGCTCGATTGCCCTGATCAGGACGCCGGCGCCGACGCCTGAGGTCTCGCTCGAGACGTTCAGCATGAACGAGGTGCCATAGGCGAGGTAAACATATGCGTGCCCGCGCTCGAGGAAAAGCGCGCGGTTGCGCGGAGTCACGCCGCGATAGGCGTGGCCCGCTTCGTCGCCGATGACATAGGCCTCGGTTTCGACAATGCGGCCGCCCGCCACGCCTTCGGCCAGCATCCGCACGAGCGTTTTGCCGATGAGAAAACGAGCGAGCCTGGCGGTATCGACGGGCAGTTCGGCGCGATCCAGCAGGCGAGCATGCAGGACTGTCGCGCCGAGGTCATTCGATCCGCTCGACCAGGTGGGCGCGCGACGGGCCGGGTTCGAAGGGATCGCCGAAGTATTGGGTTTCACGCGCCACCTTGCCATCCAGGAATTCCATGATGCTCACCGAATGGGACGGCTGGCCGTCATAGGTCAGGATGAATTCCGAGACCCAGAGGTTGCCGGCGCCAGTGATGCGGCGCACCGTGAAACGTTTGAAGTTCGGTTGTACGGTGCGCGAGGCCTGGATGTTGCGCCGGCCCCGGATGCGCTCGCCCGATTGTGGGTACTCGAGCACAGCGTCGTCGCGGTAGATGTCATGCTCTGTTTCGAAATCATTGGCGTCCGAGGCGGCCCAATGGCGGTTGAGTGCGTCTCTGGTGCCAGTCTGATCCATGCCTGTGACTCCCGTTCCTGGTGGTTGAGGTTCAGCCGGGGGACGAGCCGACATTTGCCAGATGGGCAGCCGATCCGGAGTTCGCTACTGGCGGCGACGGCCTGTCGCGCCGCGTGGCCGCTTGTTATGCGAGCGGCCCGACTTGCTGGGTCTTCCCTGTCATGGTGCGCGCTGGGGCAGCATCCGCGGTTCTTGTGTTGCCGGCGGCAACGTCGTGGATGGCGGGCCTTCGTCCATGCGCGTCAGCTTAAGGAAGCGCGCTCCGTGTCCATGCCCGGCGAAGGCCGGGCACCCACGTGTTTTCGGTGCGTCATGCGGCAAAGACGTGGATGGCCGCGACAAGCGCGGCCATGACACGGGGGGCGTGACAGGCGCGGCCATGACACGGGGGGCGTGACAGGCGCGGCCGTGACACGGGGGGCGCGACAAGCACGGCCGTGACACGGGGGGCGCGACAAGCACGGCCGTGACACGGGGGGCGCGACAGGCGCGGCCGTGACACGGGGGGCGTGACAGGCGCGGCCGTGACACGGGGGGCGCGACAGGCGCGGCCGTGACACGGGGGGCG
>Ga0335074_10016119_pt1 | contig 10516 bp, 6 predicted proteins | sample Lox_Sample_23_FD_206715 | JGI IMG/M metagenome (GOLD analysis project Ga0335074, IMG submission 206715) | Soil microbial communities from Loxahatchee National Wildlife Refuge, Florida, United States - Lox_Sample_2.3 | ecosystem: Environmental > Terrestrial > Soil > Wetlands | place: USA: Florida...
GCAGGAAGCGGGCGCGCAGATTGCCGCGATCCTGGGCCACGATCCCGAGCCGGCACTGGCCGACCGGGTCTTCCGGCGCAGCGAGGGCAATCCGCTGTTCGTCGAGCAGTTGCTCGGTTGTGACGCGGAGCTGCCCAGGTCACTGCGTGACCTGCTGCTGGCGAACGTCGGCCGGCTGCCTGAGGACACGACCGATCTGCTCCGCACCGTCAGTGGCGGCGGAGTGCGGATCGGGCACCGGCTGCTCGCGGCCGTCACTGGCCTGGACGACGGCCAGATCTCTCGCACGCTCAGGCCTGCGGTCGCGGCCAACGTGCTGCTGGCCGATTCCGACGGCTACCAGTTCCGGCACGCGCTCATCCACGAGGTCATGCACGACGACCTGCTGCCGGGCGAACGCAGCAGGCTGCACGCGCGGTACGCCGAGACCATCTCGGCCGACCCCTCGCTGGTGCCGTGCGGCCGGGCTGCGATCGAGGAGGCCCATCACTGGTATTCCGCCCACGACGTGACTTCAGCGCTGACCAGTGCGTGGCGGGCAGCCGCCGAGGCCAGGACGGCTCTTGCTTATGCCGAGCGCCTGGCCATGCTGAGCCGGGTGCTCGAGCTGTGGGATGCCGTGCCCGCCGCAGCCGAGCGCATCGGGGCCGACCATGTCCGCGTGCTCGAGGAAGCCGTGTGGACGGCGCATGCCACTGGCGACGAGGCCCGCGGCATCGCCTTCGCCACCGCGGCGCTGCAGGAACTCGACCGCGACAACGAGCCCGCCAGGGCCGCCATGCTGCTCAATTGCCGCAGCGTCCTGCAAGGATCCAGGCGGCCCGACTGCAGCATCGAGGACCTGCAGACCGCGCTCAGCCTGGTCGCCGACGACGCGCACGAACGAGAGCGCGGGCGAGTCCTGGCCAACCTGGCCCGCCAGCAACGCAAGACCGGTGACCCTGGGGCACGCTTTTCGGCCGAGGAAGCGCTCGCGATCGCCCACCGAGCCGGTGACCCGTGCACGCAGGCGGCGGCACTCAACTGCCTGGCCATGCTGGAGACCGAGTCGGGGGCAGCCTCCCTCAGCCAGCAGGCCGCCGCGCTCGAGATGCTCGCGCTCGCTCGCATCGTGGCCGGCGGCGCCGGTGACTACCACGAGCTGCTGGAAGCGGCCATCAACGAATCGCATCTGCTTGAAGGCATGGGCGAGCACGCCAGGGCGGCCGAGGCGGCGCGCAGCGGCCTGGCCGAGGCGCAGCGCTACGGGCTGAGCCGCACTTCGGGTTCGGTCCTTGCGATCAACCTGGCCGAGCCGTTGCTGACGATGGGCGAGTGGGACGAGGCCGCCTCGGTCCTGTCGCTGGCACTGACGTCGAACCGGTACCACCGCTACTCCTTGCAGCGGCTGGCGGGCGATCTCGCGCTCGCGCGTGGTGATCTCGCCGCCGCCAGGGAGGCGCTGTCCTCGGCCCGGGACCTGCTCGCCGGGCATGCGTTCCAGCACCAGAATCAACTGCCGGTTGCCCGGCTGGAGATCGAGTTGCTGGCCGCCGAGGGTCAGGTTCCGGCCGCGCTGGACGCGGCCGAAGCCGCGCTCGCAACGTATGACCTGCTGGCCGCCCCGCGTTACGGCTGGCCGCTGCTCGTGGCCGCGGCCAGGGTGGCGGCCGACCTGGCCTGGCTGCCTGCTGCGGTCAGGACTGACCTCCGCCAGGCTCAGTCGGTGCTCGCGGCGGCCCGCGTGCAGGAGGCCAAGCTCCCGGCTGAGGGCCCGGTCCAGATCGCGCAGAAGCTGACGTTCCTGGCCGAGGTCGGCCGGGCCGAGGCCGGGATCAGGTCGTCTGCAGGCGGTGACCTCACCACGCTCTGGCAGCAGGCGACGCTGGCGTGGAGCGCGCTCGGCGAGCCCTACCCGCACGCTGTCGCGCTGTTCCGGCTGGGTGAGGCCGCGCTCGCCGAGCGCGGGGACCGCGACGTGGCCGGGTCGGCGCTGCGTGCGGCCGCGGAGACCGCCGCGCGCCTTGGCGCCGGACCGCTGCTTGAGCAGGTGCGCGTGCTGGCTCAGCGCGGCCGGATCTCGCTACCGGGGCCGGTCAGGCCGAGTCCGGCCGAACTCGGCCTGACTCGCCGTGAGTCGGAGGTGCTGAAGCTCGTCTGCGCGGGCATGACCAACGCCGCGATCGCGAGAGACCTGTTCATCTCGGTCAAGACGGTGAGCGTGCACGTCTCGAACGTCCTTGCCAAGCTCGGCGCGGCAAGCCGGGGCGAGGCGGCGGCCATCGCGAACCGGCTCAGGCTGTTCGAGACCGTCGCTCCGGGATAGCCGCCCGCGGTCAGGTCCTGACGATCGCCTCGACCTGGTCCATCGCCCAGTCCAGGTCTTCCTCGCTGACGACCAGCGGCGGCGCGAGCCTGATCGTGGACCCGTGCGTATCCTTGGCCAGCACGCCGCGATCGGCGAGCTTCTCGCACGCCTCGCGGCCGGCCAGATCGGCAAACTCGACGCCCGCCCACAGGCCCCGGCCGCGGACCTCGCGCACCTTGCTCTCGGGCAGCGCATTCAGCCGGTCCTGCATATGGGCGCCTAGCTTGGCCGACCGCTCCTGGTACTCGCCCGTCGACAGCATCGCGATGACTTCGCGCGCGACCGCGCACGCCAGCGGGTTGCCGCCGAACGTGGACCCGTGCTGGCCCGGCTTGAACACCCCGAGCACGTCGCTGGAGGAGACGACCGCAGAGACCGGGACGATGCCGCCGCCCAGCGCCTTGCCGAGGATGTACATGTCGGGGACGACGTCTTCGTGCTCGCAGGCGAACGTCATCCCGGTCCGGCCGAGCCCGGACTGGATCTCGTCGGCGATGAACAGCGCGCCGTGCGCGGTGCAGAGTTCGCGGACGGCAGCCAGGAACCCGGACGGCGGTATCAGGACGCCCGCCTCGCCCTGGATCGGCTCAACCAGGACCGCGACGACACGGTCGTCCATCGCCGCGGCCAGCGCCTCAACGTCGCCGTAGGGCAGGATCCGGAAGCCCGGTGTGTACGGGCCGTAGCCATCCCTGGCGTCAGGGTCGGTCGAGAAGCTGACGATCGTGGTGGTCCGGCCGTGGAAGTTGCCGTCGAACACGATGATGACGGCCTCGCCGTCGGGCACGCCCTTAACCTCGTAGCCCCACTTGCGCGCGGTCTTGATCGCGGTCTCGACGGCCTCGGCGCCGGTGTTCATCGGGAGCACCATCTGCATGCCGGCCAGAGCCGCAAGCTCGGCGCAGAACGGGCCGAACTGGTCATGCTCGAAGGCGCGGCTGACCAGCGTGACGCGCTCAAGCTGACGCTGGGCGGCCGCGACCAGCCGCGGATGCCGGTGCCCGAAGTTGATGGCCGAGTAGGCGGCCAGCATGTCAAGGTACCGGCGGCCATCGACGTCGGTCACCCACGCGCCCTCGGCCTCTGAGATCACCACCGGCAGCGGGTGGTAGTTGTGCGCGCTGTGCGCGGCGGACTGCGCGCGAAGCGCAGCCGCCGTCCCGCTACCGCTGCTAGCTGACATCACACGCCTCCCGTACCTTCGACTGATCTGATTACCTGAGTTCCAGGGTGCAGCACTTGGGCCCGCCGCCGGCCTTGAGCAACTCCGACAGGTTGACCGTGGCCGGCTCGAAGCCCGCCGACCTGAGCTGCGTGATGAGGCCGGTGGCCTGCTCGGGGATAACGACGTTGCGGCCGTCGCTGATCGCGTTCAGCCCGAGCACTTCCGCGTCCTCGTCCTTGACCTCGATGAGCTCGGCGAAGTGCGTCGCGAGCGCGGCCTTGCCCGCGTCGTCGAACGCGGCCGGATAGTACGCAGCGGTGTCGGCGTCGAGCACGACGAGGGCGGTGTCGAGGTGATAGAAGCGCGGGTCGACGAGCCGCAGGCTGATCACGGGCAGGCCGAAGAACTCGGTCAGCTCATCCCTTACCGACTGCTCACTGCGGAACCCGTACCCGGCCAGAATCGCGCGGCCGGCGAACACGATGTCGCCCTCGCCCTCATTGACCACGGCCGACTCCCGCACCTGCCGGTATCCTCGGCCGCGGAACCAGGCCAGGTAGGCCTCGGCCTCGGCCTCGCGCTCGCGGTGCCTGAACCTGGAGCCAAGGACCTTCCCGTTGATGACGGTGGCCCCGTTCGCCGCGAACACCATGTCCGGCAGGCCGGGCTCCGGGGGGATCGTTTCAACCGTGTGGCCAAGGCTCCTGAATACCTCGCCCAGCTGCCGCCACTGCTCGTTCGCCAGCGCGACATCGACGGGCTTGCTCGGGTCCATCCACGGATTAATGGCATATTCCACCGCGAAGTGCTCAGGCTGGCACATCAGGTAGGTCCTCGCGTGGGTACAGACGCGGAGCTTGGTGTCCGTCATCGAGGCGGCTCCAGGTAAGCAGAAGGTTGATCTAGGCCAGACCAGCGTAGGATCCGGGCTGGCCGGTATGCGGCGGCCGATCATGCGTATCAGTGGCGATCTGTTGCGTAATTAGGCGCTATAACGACGATCCGTTGCGCACGATGCGCGGCGCGCCAGCCGGCCTCGCGTCCTTGCATCCGACATCCCTACGGGCTCGCTCGGACAAATCCGGCTATAACCTCCGGCTGGAAGCCTCCATGCCGTAAGGATCTCCGTCCGCCGGGCCGGGCTAACGGGTCAGGGACCAGATCTGGCCCTCGGGCGTGTCCGCGACCACCACGCCCAGGTCAGCGAGCTCGGCTCGGAGCCGGTCGGACGCGGTGAAGTCCTTGTCCGCCCTGGCCGCGACCCGTGCCTCGAGCAGGCCGGCGGCCCCGTCCGGAAGCACCGGCTGGGCCGGAACGCGTCCGATGTCCCTGGCCAGCTCCAGCGCGAGCACCTGGTCGACGGCGACGAAGGTCTCGAACTTCGACCCCGCCGGTATCTCGGCATCCTTGGCCAGCTCGCGCAGGGCGCGGAGGGCGGCGGGCGTGTCGAGATCGTCGTCCAGGGCGCCGAAGATCCGGGTCGCGTAGTCGGCGCACATCGGCCTGCTGGGCTCGTTCGCCCAGGTGGCCACTCGTTCCCGCCATCTGCGCAGCGTGGCGTCGGCCGCCTCGAGCGTCTGCCAGGTCAAATTGAGCTGCTGCCGGTACCGATGCTCGAGGAACGCCAGCCGCGCGGCCAGCGGGTCGAGCCCGCGGTCGGCCACGTCGGCCAGCAGCACGACGTTGCCGGTCGACTTGGCCATCTTGCGGCCCTCGAACAGCACGTGCTCGCCGTGCACCCAGTGCCGCACGACGTCGCGGCCGGCCACCGAGTTCGACTGGGCCCGCTCGTCCTCGTGGTGCGGGAAGCGCAGGTCAATGCCGCCGGTGTGGATGTCGATCACGTTCCCCAGGAACCGCAGCGACATCGCCGAGCATTCGGTATGCCAGCCGGGGAACCCGGTGCCCCACGGCGTCGGCCAGGTCAGCTCGCGGCCGGCCGGCGCGGCCTTCCACAGGGCCCAGTCGGCGTGGAAGCGCTTGTGCTCGTCGACGTCACCGTCGAAGCGGTGGCCGGGGCGCAGGCTGTCCAGCCGGTTGCCCGAGATCGCGCCGTAGTCGGGGAAGCTGCGCGCGTCGAAGTACACCGACCCGGTGTCGGCCACGTAGGCGTGACCGCTGTCGAGCAGCTTGCCGATGAGCTCGATCATCAAGTCGATGGACTCAGAGGCCCTGGGCCCGAAGTCCGGCGGGGCGACGTTCAGCGCCTTGCAGTCGGACCTGAACGCGTCCTCGTAGAACCGGGCAATCTCCAGCGCCGACTTCCCCTCGGCCCTGGCCTGGGCCAGTATCTTGTCTTCGCCCTCGGGGTCGATCTGCTCGTCGTCGGCCAGGTGCCCGACGTCGGTGATGTTCTGGCAGACGATCACCGACAGCCCGTGCCGCTCCGCGTTCCGCCTGATGAGGTCGGACAGGAGGTAGGACCGCAGGTTGCCCAGGTGCGCGAAGCGGTACACGGTCGGACCGCACGTGTACATGCGAAGCTGGCCCGCGCGGGCGGGGATGACGTCGACGACCTCACGCAACCTGGTGTCATAGAGCCTGAGCACGGAGTCCAGCTTAGGAGTTCAGGCCGGGAACGGGCTCGCGGATAAGCACGCCTCGTCCAGCGCGCCCGGCCGGTCCGGGGTCAAATCCGACAAGTCAGCTGGCGCTCAAGTGGCTGTGCGGACCTGGTGCCATGCCAACGACGCCTAAGTCCTGCACCCACCGCGTGTCGGGGGATTTGTCCGACTCGGCCGGGCCAGTGTCGGTGTCGCGGAGACGGATTTGTCGGACTTAGTTCTGGTCTGGCACTATGCCCGGTGGCTGGGTGGCGACTGGCACGGCCGCGTGCGGCCAGCATGTCCGACAGATCCGGCAATCGTCGCGCGCTCGTCGGGATGGGTACGGTTAGTGCCGTTCCAACGACACCAACGATCCCCATTCGCCGTCGCAACCGACTCCCCAGGGCCAGTGAAGCGCCTTTGCTAGCTACTCAGCGCGGGGCGAGGGGGGCGGGTTTGTCTCGTTCGCCGGCGGCCGGTGTCGGCTGGCCTGGCTGGCCTGGCTGGCCTGGCTGGCCTGGCTGGCCTGGCGCTCGACGCGGTCGGCATGATGCCTCAGGGTGGCCGTGGCCAATCGCAGGAAGTTGGCAATGACCCGCAGATCGGCGTCCGAGTAGCGCTCGAACTCGGTCATTTCGTCGGCAAGCGGCCCGTAGATCTCGGAGGCGATCTGCCTGGCCTTGTCGGTTAGCTGGACGAGTACACGGCGCCGGTCGGATGCGTCGGGCCGTCGCTGCACGAGCCCGAGCCGCTCGAGCCGGTCCAGCATCGCCGTGACCGCGCCGCTTGTCAGCCCGGTCTGCACGGCGATCTCGCCCGGCGTCAGCTGGCCGGCCTGATCGAGGACGTCCATGCACCGCATGGCGGTCCGGTTCACCCCGACGTACGCGGCGGCCGCGTCCTCGAACCGGTCGTAAGCGGTCTGGTGGACCCGGGCCTCGGCCGACGCGTCGTTGATCAGCTGCTGCCGGACGCTGACCGGGCTTGCCTGGTCATCAAGCCCGTTCGCTTGGGGGTGGTCTCCGGCTGCTGCCACGAACCGATCCTGCCACGGAGTGGCGTGGGTAGCCCGGCGCCGGGCTGGCGGCGGGCTCGCGCGGGGGGCGGCGGGCTCGCGCGGTACTGGCGGGACTGGCGCGGGGGGCGGCGGCTCGCGCGGTACTGGCGGGACTGGCGCGCGGGCGGCGGCGGGCTCGCGGCGGCTGGCGGGGAATTCCGGCGGGCTCGCGGCGGCTGGCGGGGAATTCCGGCGGGCTCGCGCGGGACTGGCGGACTCGCGGCGGCTGGCAGGCGGGCACCCGGCGGACTAGTCGCGGGCTCGCGGCTTGCCGCTCTAGCCGGACCTCCTGCGACCCCCTGCACGTTGTACGGAACGTATCCCCTCAAACCGGATGCCAAATCGCCGACAACGTACAGGGTGTCGCGGCGCGGCAGTTGACAGCCAATTTACTCGAGACATATCTTGAGCGAGGAATCCCTCGATAGTGAAGATTCTCGATATTCAAGTCATTGCCAGGCGCGGCGGTCTCCGGCTGGGTGCCCGGCGCACGCACGGAAGGGGAGTCGCGATGAGCGGGCCAGCAATTAGAACCGAGGGACTAACCAAGAGCTTTGGTGCCAAGCGCGTCCTGTCCGGACTGGACCTGGAGGTGCCCGCGGGGGCCATCTTCGGGTTGCTCGGGCCGAACGGGGCAGGCAAGACGACCGCGGTCAGGATTCTCGCGACGCTGATGCGACCTGACAGCGGCCGCGCGTACGTGCTCGGCCGTGACGTGGTCAGCCAGGCGCAGAGCGTCCGCCAGGTGATCGGCCTGACCGGCCAGTACGCCGCCGTCGACGACCTGATCTCGGCCAGGGAGAACCTCTACATGATCGGCAGGCTGCTCGGGCTGAAGCGACGCGCGGCGCGCGCCAGGAGCGCTCAGCTGCTGGACGCGTTCGGACTGGCCGACGCGGCCGCCATCAAGGTCAAGGACTACTCGGGTGGCATGCGAAGGCGGCTTGACCTCGCCGCGAGCCTGGTCGGAGACCCCGCCGTCCTGTTCCTGGACGAGCCGACCACGGGGCTCGACCTGGCCAGCCGGAACCAGCTGTGGGAGATGATCCGCGACTTGGCGGCAGGCGGCACCACCGTGCTGCTGACCACTCAGTACCTCGATGAAGCTGACCAGCTGGCCAGCCAGATCATGGTGATCGACCGCGGTGTGACCGTGGCCCAGGGCACGCCGGCCGACCTGAAGAGCCTGGCCGGCGGCCAGGTACTCGAAGTACGGCCACTGCGGCCCGGCGACCTGGCCGCCGCGGCCTCCGTCCTTGGCGAGCTGACCGGGATGATCCACCCCGCCGCCGAAGGCGACCTGCTGACCGTGCACGTTCCCGATGAGGCCGCAGTGACGGCCGCGGCCCGGAGCCTTGACTCGGCGGGTATCCCCGTGAGCCATCTGGCGGTCCGCCTGCCCAGCCTGGACGAGGCGTTCCTCGCCATCACTGGCCACCATTCGGACGTCGCATCCGAGATCGGCGCTGCGCTGGAAGGAGCGACCCGATGATCGCGAGCCAGACGGCCGTGATGGCCAGGCGCAACCTGCTGCACGTCCTGTCCGACCCGCAGCAGATGATCGGCATGAGCGTGCAGCCGCTGATGTTCCTCCTGCTGTTCGTCTACGTGTTCGGCGGGGCCATCTCCGGCTCCACCGGCCAGTACCTGGAGTTCTTGCTCCCCGGCCTGGTGGTCCAGGGGATCGCCTTCGGCACGACGCAGACAGCCCTCGGGCTGAACGCCGACTTCCAGCGCGGTCTCATCGACCGGTTCAGGTCGCTGCCGATGGCCCGGTCGGCGGTCGTGGCCGGCCGGGTCACGGCCGACATCGCGCGCACGGCCTGGAGCTCGGTGATTATCGTCGGCGTCGCCGTGGTCCTCGGCTTCCGATTCCACGGCGGCCTTCCCGGCGCGCTCGGCGCAGCGGGCCTGGTGCTCGCGCTCGGCGTGGCCATGTGCTGGGTGATGGCCTTCCTTGGCGTCTGGTTGCGCAGCCCGGAATCGGTGCAGGCGACGGGTTTCATGGTGGTCATGCCGCTGACGTTCGCCAGCTCGGTCTTGGTTCCAGCGGCCAGCATGCCGGGCTGGCTGCAGGCGTTCGTCAAGGTCAACCCCATAACGATCTTTGCTGACGCCATGCGCGGGCTGATGCTCGGCGGGGCGGTCGTGATCCCGGTTCTGCAGGCAGCCGCCTGGATCGTCGGGTTGTCCTTGGTGTTCGGCGCGCTTACTGTCGGCCGGTACCGGCGCCGCGCCTGACGTAAAGGCTCGCGCGTCCTGCGGTGGCGGCTCGCACCTTGCGGTGATGGCTCGCGTCCAGCGGCTGCGGCCCCGTTAGCCCGCGATGGCCGTCGGTCCCTGGCCAAACGGCACGGCTGCCGTGACCCCGGCCTGGCCGGATGTCGCCTCCAGCAGAGGTTGCGTGGCGCCGGTCGATGGGTCGAGCCAGAGCAGCGAAGAACTCCCTGGGCAGCTCGTCTGCGCGAGCACGAGCAGCCGGCCGTTTGCGCCGCTGACGACGTCGCTGTAGTTGCCGGTGCTGCCGGGCACAGTGACCTGGGCCGCCGAGCTAGTTACATCCATGATCGCGAGCCCGCCAGGGCCGCTAGGCGCGCCAGAGCACACGGCGCTGCTCGTCGTCGTGGCGTAGACGCGGCCGCCCGATTGCCACGCGCTGGTGAAGTACCCGGCGCCGGACGCACTCCCTGACGCCAGCGTGAGTGGCGTCGCGGCGGCACCGTCGTCGGGCACAAGCCAGAGCCGTAGCTGCAGGCCAGCCGAACTCGGTGCGCTGCAGTCGGCCAGGATCGTGTCCGCGTTCCACCAGCTGACCGGCGTGCACGACGGCGGGTTGCCGCTACCAGGCACGTGCAGTCTGCGGATTACGCCGCCGGTGTTGCTGACCAGCTGCATCTCATCGCCGCGCAATCCCCAGACGGCCATGATCCCGCTTGGCGAGCTGAGGGCACCGCAAACCGACGACGCGCAGGTACCAGACAACGTGCCTTGTATCGGCCTGCGCGGCATGACTGCCAGTGTCTGCTGGAACTGCCCGCTCAGGTTGTAACGCTGCAGCTTGTTCTCGACCGGACCCTGGCGCACCGCGAGAATATTGGTGCCGTCGGGCCGGGTAAATCCGGCGGCTGAGACTCCGCCAGGCAGCGCCACCGGCGCGACCTGGCCGCTTCCCGATGACCCGTGCAGCGTCAGCAACTGGTAGCCGCCGCTGCCAAGGAAGAGAGCGTCCTCGGTGTCGCCCGACCAGGCCAGCAGGTCAGGACTTGAGCCCGCCGGCCACTGGTAGATCTCGTACTTGCCGCCCTCCGGGTCCACGAGGAATGTCGTCGTGCTGCCGCCACTCGGCTGGCCGCCGGCGGTCGGCTGCCCGGTGGAGAAGTCAGCCAGCGTCCATCCCGAAC
>Ga0335074_10016120_pt1 | contig 10516 bp, 4 predicted proteins | sample Lox_Sample_23_FD_206715 | JGI IMG/M metagenome (GOLD analysis project Ga0335074, IMG submission 206715) | Soil microbial communities from Loxahatchee National Wildlife Refuge, Florida, United States - Lox_Sample_2.3 | ecosystem: Environmental > Terrestrial > Soil > Wetlands | place: USA: Florida...
CCTTCCTGGTCCAAGCTGGCCAGCTTGGCGAAATCCCGGCCGCGTACCTGCTCATACGACACTGCGCAGCTGAGGCAGAACCGGAACGGGGCGGGAATGAACGCGGCCTCGATGCCGCCTTCCGCCGGGCGCTCCTCGCCGTAGACATCGACGGTCACCGCCTGCGGCAGGTACTTGCGCGCGGTGGGCCTGATGATGTCCTCGCCGGTGCGGTCGGAGACTTCGAGCCATGATTCGGGCAGGCGCCGGTCGGCGATGACCGTCTGCTCGTCGCGCGGCCACGGCATGTCCCGGCAGATGTACAGGTAGCCGTCGGAGTCGACGGCCCCTTCGCCGGCGGCGGCGAGCGCGTCCCGCCGCGCCAGGTAGTGCACGGCACCGGCCTGCTGCCGGCGCCAGACGACCAGGTACTCCTGGCCGCATTCACGGCAGAACGCCAGCGGCAGCAGGATCTTCCCACCCGATCCCGGCTGCTCGACCTGGTAGTCCCGGGTGATGTGGCGGGTGTTCTCGTCCTCCAGCGTCACGTACGCGGTGTCGCCCTTCGACAGGAACTGGTGCAGCCGGAACGCGAACAGCGGCCGCCCGGTGTCGGGGTGCCGGGCGCGAGATCCCGTTCGCAGTGTCCGTTCCAGGGCTTTCTCGCACTCGCTAGGATCGGCGCCGGTCTGCCCGGCCAGCAGCCGAGCGGCCTTCTGCACTGTGACTGGCGGGCGGCGTGCCCACCGGCCGTCGCTGTCGCGGGCGAGTCCGAACGCCGTCTCCGCCCACGAAGCGAGCGGATCCGCTGCCAGGTCCGCGTAGTCTGCCGGGGCGGCGGGCGCGGCGATCCGCTGCCGGGTCACCGGACCGGGGTCTGCCGCGGTCGCGCGCACCAGCGTCTCGCCGATCACATGCTCTGGCTTGACCGTGGTGCCGAAGACCTGGGAGGCGACTTCGGCGACGACCCGACGCTGATCGTCGCCGCTGCCCTCGGTGGACATGGTCGCCGAGGTGCCGACGCATTGCACGTCCTGAGCAGTGCAGGCGTCCTTAACCCGGCGGATCAGCATCGCCACATCCGCGCCCTGGCGCCCCCGGTAGGTGTGCAGCTCGTCGAAGACCAGGAACTGCATGCCCTCGGCCATCCGGATCAGCGACCGCCGGTCGTCGGGGCGGGTGAGCATCAGCTCCAGCATCACGTAGTTGGTGAGCAGGATGTCGGGCGGGTTGGCGCGGATGCGGTCCCGTTCGGGCTCATCTTCCTGGCCGGTGTAGCGGGCGAACGTCACCGGCTCTTGGCCGGCCGGGAACCCGTCGCGCAGGAACTTCTCCAGCTCGAGAAGCTGGCTGTTGGCCAGCGCGTTCATCGGGTACACGATGATCGCCCGGACCCTGGGACGCCGGTCGGCTTCCTTGGCGCGCAGCACGCGGTCCACGATCGGGACGATGTAAGCCAGCGACTTCCCCGACCCCGTCCCGGTTGTCAGCACGTAGCTCGAACCGGTTCTGGCCGCCTCAATGGCATCGCGCTGATGCTGGTAGAAGCGGATCGGCTGGCCATCGCACACCGCTGAGCCGGCTGTCTTGCCGGACTGGAAGATCTGGTTGCACAGCGGGTGCAGCACGCCGGCGTCGGCCAGGTCGGCGACCGACCCGCCATCGGCGAAGGACGGGTTCAGCGACAGCCACGGGTCGGGCCACTGCGACTTGGCGTCCAGGTCCTGCTCGACGTACGCGGCGATCCGGTCGTCCCGGATGACTGCGGCCCCCTCAGTGAAGCCGCGGTAGTCGCTGATAAGCCGCCGGTGAACGTCGAAGATGTCGAACCCACCCTCACGCGCAGGCCCATGACCAGCTGGCCCGGGTGGCTGCGGCGGCGCCTGAACGTCCTCGCCGGGTGCGGCCGCCTGCTCGCGCAGCGGGATCGTCGGGTCCCCTAGACCTACCTGGCCGTCGGCTGCGGCTGCCAGGGCGATCGGTGCCAGCTGCTCGGCGACTTCGGCCGCATCTGCGGGCCGGTTGGCCGGGTCTTTTTCGAGGAGCCGGGAGACCATCGCGTCCAGTTCCTCGGGGACCTCGCTGCGCAGCGAGCGCACCGGAACCGGGACCTGCTCCACGTGCCGGTTAAGCAGCTCATAGGTGGTATCACCATCGAACGGCGGCGCACCGGTCAGCATCTCGTACAGCACGCAGCCCAGCGCGTACAGATCGGCGGCGCCGGTGACTGCCCGTTGGCGGGCCTGCTCGGGGGCCATGTACCGGGCAGTGCCCACCGTCACCTCAGAGCTGGTAAGCCGACCACCATCGACATCATCGAGGATCAGGCCCACGCCGAAATCCAGGACCTTCACCACCCCACCAGGCGTGACCATGACATTGGCGGGCTTAAGGTCGCGATGCACCACTCCCGCGCGGTGCGCTGCGGCCAGCCCGGAGGCGATCTGCGCACCGATCGCGGCGGCCCACGCGACCGGCATCCGGCCGTCCTCGTCGATGAGCGAGGCGAGGGTGGCTCCCTCCAGGTACTCCATCGCCAGGTACGGGCGGTCGCCATCCAGGCCACCCGCAATCGTGCGCGGCAGATTCGGGCTCGACAACCGCGACATGATCCGCACCTCGCGCATGAACCTCGCCGCGTTCTTGTCCGCCTCCGTCAGCGCAACCTCTTCGCCGGTACGGCGGCGCCAGATCAGCTTTACCGCCACCGTCTCGCCAGTCTGGAGATCGCGGGCCCGGTGCACCTCGCCCATGCTCCCGCGAGCCAGCGGACCTGCGAGCTCGAACCGGCCCGCGATCGGCTCGGCGCCGTTCATCGCCGCCTCTTTCCGTTTCGCGATATGTCATCTCTATCCAGACGCGGAGGGGGCCCGCCTGGTTTGCCCGGATCATCGCTGCTGTCCGGTCCGGGCAGCAGCCCGCCCTCCGCGAGCGCCCTGCCCAGCAGCCCGGTAAGCGTTCCGGACAGCCGGGTGAACTCCTCGCACGAGACCCGGAAGCCGTGCAGTTCCCGGAACGCCGCGCCGTAGCGACCCTGCTCGCGCGGTGGCACCAGCGGCACCATCAGGCGGCGAACATCGATCCTGGTGACCGTCGAGCCGTAGCTTGCCTGCTGGATGTTGGCCGGGCTGGCGAGGAACCCAGCAAGGAACCACGGGTCCATGCGCTTAGAATCGGCGCGGATCAGGTGCAGGCCACGGCCGAGAATTGCCGCGTCGTCCTTGCTTGTGGCCACCCTGGCCGTCACCGGCCCGCCAGCTGCCGCTGGGAGGATCACGTCGCCGGAGCGGATCGTAACCCAGCCCGGATCGGTCACCCTGCCCTGCGCCACAGCGGACGGCGGCTCGCCGCTGGCGAAATTGCTGAGGGTGAGGACTGGCTGCCGGCCGTCGGCAGGGCCGCCGTCGGCCAGATCGTGATCTGCCGGCGCTGCGGTAGACGCCCGGTGGATGCTGACCGAGCCGCTGCGGGCCAGATCGCCGATGCTCACCATCCGCCAGTCCGGATGAGCGCCGACCGGAGACCAGTCCCGGCCAGGAAGCCCCTCGCTAAGTCCGTCCAGGATTCCGCGCAGCCGGGCGCGTGCGGCCCCGGCGGCCGCGGCGATCTCCGGCGCCGGCCAGCTGGTGCCCGCAGCGGCGACATGCCGGCTCGGGGTCAGGTCGACCTCTTCGTCCAGCAGGTCGATGACTGGTACCTCACGCCAGGCCTGGCTTGTCTGTTCTGGCGCTGCTTCCGTGTATGAGGTCCAGGCCTTCAGGATTGTGGCGGATGCCTGCTGCCAGTAGTCCTGCACGCGCCGGGTGCCAGCTGCCACTCCGGTTTCGTCAGCGGCGTCGATGAACAGCGTGCGCAGATCGGGCGCCGTGTCGGTGGTCGGTCGGGTCAGGACCCAGAGGTGTACTCCGATATTCCGCGGGTGAGCCATTCCAGGAGGCAGAGACGCGATCGCCCGGATCGCTCCGCGGCGCAGCATCGCAGCCCGGATACGACGGCCTGACGGCCTGGACGCGGCCGCCGGCGGCATCAGCATCACAGCCTGCCCGCCGGGCCGCAGATGAGCCAGGGCGTGCTGGACCCACGCAAGCTCCGGCTCCGCCCGAGGCGGCAGACCGTACTCCCAGCGCGGATCGTAGGCGAGTTCGTCATGACCCCAGTCGCGCTCGCCGAACGGCGGATGGCACAGCACCACATCGGCCACCAGCTCGGCGGCCCGGTTGTCGCTCAGCGAGTCACCGTCTAGCACGTGCACCGCGCTGGGACCCGCCATAACGCGCAGGCGAGCACCGGCGAGGCTGGCTAGACCTCTATCTATGTCCTGGCCGACGACGCTGGCAGCGCCGGAATCCACGGCTGACGCCAGAAGTTCCCCCGTGCCGCACGCCGGATCCAGGACGACCGCCCGCGCAGTGACGGCAAGCCCGGCCATCAGGTCGGCAACTGGCTTCGGCGTGGCGAACGCCTGCCGCCCGGTCGCCTCCAGGTACTTGCCGGTCAGCATCCCAAGAGCTTCCGCCGAGCCGCACTGGCCCGTGATATGCGCAAGATCCCGCGCGACACGTTCTCGCCTGGACCTGTTCTTTACATCCCGGACCCCACGAGGGGTCGTAGGATGCGCCACAGGGTTGGGTGTCGCCTGCACTAGTTCAGCGACCTGCAGTACTGCATCCCCGAGATCGCCACCATCGGCAATTTCCAGGACATCCCGCCATAGCCGCTCAGCCGGCGGGAGTTCAGGCAGGGCGCCACGCGCGGCGAGCCAGGCCTCAACCTCAGTCCGGTCATAGGCCGGACTGGCAGCTGTCCCTCCGGATGGCTCCGGGAAGCCAGGATGCCGGCGCCGCCAGTTGCTTACGGTGGCCCGCGTGACGCCGGCCAGGCGCGCGATGTCCGCGGCGGTCAGGACACTGGCGTCGGGCACGCTCCCCCTCGGGGTCAGGCCGTAATCAAGACGGCACCGGATCCTAGTGAAAACGCTAGCACACGAGATAGCCAAATTGACAGTGCTTTCAGTCAGTGCTTCACTTGGCGGTGGTCGTGACCGTGCCGCAGCGTCAGCGCATCGCATGGCCTAGCCCAGGGGCCGACCGGCCCAGGTCGACTCGCAGCCAGCGCAGATCGGAGAGAGTAATTGACCAGCACCGAACTGCCCGACCGTGGGCTTGTGTTCTGGCCCGTCGGCACGGGCGATAGCACCACCGTCGTTATCGACAGTGAGCACGTCGTGCAGGTGGATCTGCATGACATGGCCATGGCCGACGAGGAAGACGCAAACGTCGCCGCTGTCGTCGACCGGCTCATGGACGTGTTGCCGCGGCGAGATGGCGTGCCGTATCTGGCCGCGTTCATCTTGACGCACGCCGACATGGACCACTGCCTGGGTTTCGCCGACCTCCTGAAGAGCGTGACGATCGGCGAGTTGTGGGCAACACCTCGGCTCTGGCGGGAGTACACGGATCATGACCTGCCCCTCTGCGAGGACGCCGAGGCATTCCACAAGGAGGCTAAGCGCCGGGTGGCCGCCACGAAGAAGGCCGTCGCCGAGGGCACGGCTCCTGCGTCCGGCGACCGCATCCGTGTTGTCGGCTATGACACCGATCATGACAAGCACGCCTATAGCGAGCTGCCCGCCGAGTACCTGAGCTATCCCGGCGAGGCGGTGACCACGATCGACGGTGACGACGTCTCTGACCGTTTCGATGCCTTCATCCACGCGCCATTTAAGGACGACTGCGCCGCAGAACGGAATGACACCTCCCTTGCGCTGCAGGTCACGCTCAAGGCCGACGCCGGTGCTGAAGGGCACGTCCTGCTGCTCGGGGATCTGGCGTACGAGACCATCAAGAAGATCTTCGAGTACAGCGAGGCGGCCGGCCGCGCGGAACGGCTTGCGTGGGAGGTTTTGCTCGCCCCGCACCACTGCTCGAAGAAGGTCATGTATGTGACCGAGGACGGCGAGGAGGTGCTCAAGCAGGACGTCCTCGATCTTCTCGAGGCGCATGCGTCTGATCAGGCGGCCGTCGTGGTCAGCAGCTGCGAGTTCCCCAAGCGCAACAAAACCGGCGACAACCCGCCCCACCTTCTCGCCCGCGACCGGTACGAGGAAATCGCAGGTGAGCTGATCTGCACGGGCGAGTATCCCGATCCCGATGCGCCGCGACCCCTTGTCTTCGTCCTCGGCGAGGGCGGATTCGCCGCGTTGCCTGCTCTGGAGCAGGTGAACGAAACCGCGACCCGCAAGTCCGCAACTGAGGGCCTGGCGGTTGCGGGAATCGGGATCCTGGCCGCGCTGGCCGCGACAGCGATCGCACGCCGCCGGGCACGGCCCTCGCAGTCCCAGCAGCACGGGCTCGGCCAAGTGCGCCACGCCGTGACCACCGCGCGCGGAGATGACGCGGCGCCCCAGCAGCCCGTGGGTTTCGGACAGGAGTGACCGGGCTGAGCGCAAGCCAGGGCCAGCAGCAGGCCCTGGCCCAGCTACAAGAGATCGCCAGCGTCTCAGACGTCGTCCAGGTGCCGGAACAACCCTTCAGCGTGGGCCAGGACGGCTGGCTTGGGGTCGGGATCTCGCTGGATTGCGCTGGCACTCCACATACTCCATGTGGCCTGAAGCTCAGGGGCAGGGAGCGGTTCACCATCCTCGTTCCACGCAACTTCCCATTCGAGATGCCCGCAGTGCAGGTGCCACACCTGCGGTGGGCGGGCACCCCCCACGTCCAGTGGGGCTTCCAGCTATGCCTGTACGCCGCCCCCTCAGTCGAGTGGATTCCCGCTGACGGAATGTACGGCCTCATCGAGCGCCTGGCACTGTGGCTAGAGCGAGCATCGCTCGGCGAGCTGGACCCGGACGATCAGCCACTCCATCCACCGGTCGCCTATTTCTCGCCGACGAGCGGAGTCCTCGTCGTTCACGCCGATATCGGGGCCTCAGCGCCGCCAGCACGAGACCCTGGCCGTCGGACCGCAGCGGCCTCGTCGGCTGCCGGCGACTACCGGCTGCTCGTAGGGCTCGCGGAGACAGCGGGCACGGGTCGGCTCGACATCGTCGAGTGGATGACCCCGGACATATGGCTGCGTCGCTTCACAGAACACGATCTCCCGGCGACACGCGCTGGCCATCCCGTCGTTGGCGCCCTGGCGGTACTCACCGATCACGAGATGAGCTTCGAGTATCCGAAGCAGGCTGCGGCTCTTATGGAGGCGCTGGAGGCCACGGGCGTGCCGCGGACAGACCTGTTTGAGGCGGTCGGCGTCGTCGGAGCAGTGAACTACGAACTCGCCCGTCAACGCGCCGGCAACGGAACTGTCGAGCCGCCGGACTTGCACCTGTTGGTTGGCACGCCCTCCCGCCGCTCATCGGAGGGCATCCTTCGCCAGCACCTGGTCTGCTGGCGATTCGACAACACAGGTCGGCTCGTTGCCGAGAATCTGATCTGGGCCGGGGCGGAAGACGCCAGCCTCGCCCGTCTCGGCGAGCTGGCTCAGGACCTGCTGCCGGACTGGATCTCCCGGGCGCAGATCTGCTGGGTCCAGGTCATGGAGAACCGCCCAGAGGTGACAGCGCGTCGCGACACAGGCAGCTCAGTTCATGCGATCCGCGGGCAGCGAGTCCTCATCCTGGGCTGCGGTGCGCTGGGCGCGCCGATCGCCGAGTACTGCGTGCGGGCCGGAGCCGCAAGCGTGTGCGTCCTCGACAAGGACTTGGTAACCCCTGGAGTGCTAGTGCGCCAGCCCTACGCCGACGCCGATATCGGCAGGCCCAAGGCGGAAGCACTCGCGGCCAGGCTCAACACAATTCGGCGAGACGAGCCGGCCACCGCGGCAGTCGGCTCAGCGGAGTCCATTGCCCTGGCGGAGAGCGCCCTACCTGCCGGCTATGACCTGGTAGTCGATGCCACTGCCGACTCCACGGTCTCCTCACTGATCGAACTTCGACGCAGGCAGGCACCGGCCCAGTGGCCGCCCGTGATCTCGGTCATGATCGGCCACGACGCACGCCGCGGGATTGTCGCAGTCGCGAAGCGCAACTCGACCGGCACTGGCCGGCACATCTTCCGGCGCATGACACTGGCGTCCCGCGGTCAGTACGCAGGCAGGCTTGCCGACATCGGCGACGATTTCTTCCCGCCGCAGCCACGCTCGGCAATTTTCCAGCCCGAGCCAGGCTGCTCCTCACCGACCTTCATCGGATCAGCCGCTGATCTGGCGGCGCTGGCGGGTCACCTGTTCGACGCGGCATTGCGTGCTCTAGCTGCAGAGGAGCCGAACGAACTGACAGAGCCGATGATCGCGGCGGCTGTTCGCCTCGATGACACCGCCGGCGGCAAGGTGCAGCCAGCAGTGACCTCCATCGCATGGCCGAACGACGTCGTGGCCTGTGATCGCGACAGTGGATACGAGGTACGGATCAGCCAGCCGGCCCTCGCGGGCATGCGGACCGAGGTCCGGCGAGGCGCGCGGGTTCGCGGACCCAAGATAGAAACGGGCGGCCTGCTGCTCGGGCAAGTCGATCAGGCGTGCCGATGCATCTGGATCGACGACGTCTCGGGTCCTCCTCCCGACAGCCTCCTCTCTGAAGTCCATTTCGATCACGGCATCGAAGGTGTGGAAGAGCTCGTCGACTACTACCGGCGCCGAACTGGGAGGCTTTCCACCTTCATCGGGATGTGGCACAGTCATCCGTTTGGCCTGGCAGAACCTAGCCGCGCCGACAAGGCCGCCATGACCGCGCTGGTGACGCCCATCAGCGGAGGACCCAGCACCGCACTCGTCCTGATCGTGGGTGGAGCCGCTGACCGATGGTCAGCGTGGGTCGACGATGGAGAACCACCCGACGTGTACGCGCGGTTTGTGACTCGTGCCGGGCATTCCGGCCGGGTGCAGCCACCGCCGGTGCCTGCACTCCATCAGTCCCAGGCGTGGCCCGGAGGATGGCGGGAACGGCCGAGGCCTTCCACCCGCGCCGGGCGACGCCGATGGCTCGCCGGCCGCCGCAAGAAACGGCTGGTCCCATGACGCCGCCGCGGATCGGCCTGGCTCTTTCCGGTGGCGGATTCCGGGCAACCTGCTTTGGGCTCGGCTGCCTGCGCGCACTGAACGACAGAGACCTTCTCCGCTACGTCACTGTCATCTCCGGGATAAGCGGCGGAAGCCTCCTCGCAGCCCTCTACGCGTACGGCCCAGCAGACTTCAGGGATTTCGAAGCGCTCCTAGTCGATCAGCTGCAGCGCGGCTTGCAGCAGGAAATCATTGCCCGTGCCGTAAGACCCGACGCGCTAGTCCGAAACTTCGCGCACGCAGCTCGCGCGGCGCTGATCCGCGGCGCCGGCGAGCCGATAACGCGCGCGGCGAACCGGACCGACGCGTTGAGGGACACGCTCGCCGCGCGGGTGTTCGGGGATCGCAGTGTTAACCAGGTCAGCCATCCGGACCTGGCCACCGTGATCACCGCTACGGACCTGCGGACGGGCAACGCCGTCCGCTTCGGCAGCCTGCGAAGCTCCTGTTCGGCGTACGGCTCGATCCAGGACCCCGTTCGAGTCGCCGAGGCTGTGGCGGCTAGCGGAGCATTTCCGCTGCTACTCCCGGCAGTCGAACGCACCTACACGTTCAGACGGCACTCTGATGACCCGGCGGAACAGCACGTCGTGCTACTCACAGACGGGGGGGTCTACGACAATCTAGGGCTCTCTGTACTGGAACCGGGCCGTTCGGCCGCCCATACTGCACACGCCTACGACGTCGACTACATCATCGCGTGCGACGCCGGGCGCGGGCGTCTGCCTCTGGCATCCGGCCACTTCGCTGGCGCCCGCCTCCAGCGCAGCTTCGAGATCGTGCACCAGCGTGCCCAGGACGCATCCCGCGGCAGACTCCACGAGGCTGCCGCAGCCGGGCTGATCGACGGGTTCATACACGCCTACCTCGGCATGCCCGATGAACGATTGCCGATTCCGGTGTGCGACCTCGTGCCCGCAGAGCGCGTACGGAACTACCCGACCAACTTTCGGGCAGTATCCGAATCGGACCTCCATGCGCTCAGCCTCCGGGGAGAGCAGCTCACCAGCAGCCTGCTCTCGCATTACTGCCCAGACCTATGATCCCTGCTCGCGACGCCCGCGCATTAGTGATCGCCACACAGACAGCCAGCACAGCTGCCCACGGAGTTCTCGCGAGCGGCCGAAACCACGACGGCTAGCCGTTAGGGGGTCAGCACCAACTCAGCACGCTATCGGGAACTGACGGGAACCAACCAGGAATAACGGGCAAACGGCCAGCCGCCAGAAACCCGAGTTCACGGGCCCTTTCAAGATCCGCACCAGCGCCACGACCTGCGGTTATTACCGCACGTCAAGCCCGGTGACGGCCCTACCGATGATCATGCGCTGGATCTCCGACGTGCCCTCGAAAATCGTGAAGATCTTGGCGTCCCGGTGCCAGCGCTCGACCGGGAATTCGCGCGTGTAGCCGTTTCCGCCGAGGATCTGGATCGCCTGCTCGGTCACCCGGACCGCGGTCTCCGCCGCGAACAGCTTCG
>Ga0335074_10016121_pt1 | contig 10516 bp, 8 predicted proteins | sample Lox_Sample_23_FD_206715 | JGI IMG/M metagenome (GOLD analysis project Ga0335074, IMG submission 206715) | Soil microbial communities from Loxahatchee National Wildlife Refuge, Florida, United States - Lox_Sample_2.3 | ecosystem: Environmental > Terrestrial > Soil > Wetlands | place: USA: Florida...
AGCCCCCCCAGCGCGGCCAGTGCTCCCGACAGCACAAACACCACGATGCGCAGCGCCCGCACCTTGATCCCGGCGCGGTGCGCGGCATTGGCGTTACCGCCGATGGCGTACATGTAGCGCCCGAACGGCGTGCGCTGCGCGATCCACGACAACGCGGCCACAAGGCCGATGAAAATCATCGCCGCGACCGGTATGCCGCGCCACCGGTTCAGCACCGCCGTCGCGCACAGAATCGCGGCGACAATCACCACCGTGCGCACCACCGCCTCCCCCACACGCTCGGCAGTAAAGCCGGCGGCCTGGCGGCGGCGGAAATTCACTACCCGTCCCGCTGCGACTGTCAGCACCAGCACTCCGGCAACCGCCCACCCGACGAATCGCGGCAAGAATGTCGAAGCGATGGCAACGATGTGTGGGTCCTCCACCATGATCGTGTCCACATGCTGCGTCTGGATCAGGTAAAGTTGCAACCCATACCAACCCAGCAGCCCGGCAAGCGTGACGATGAACGAGGGCACCCCGAACATCACCAGCCAGGTGCCCTGCAACGCGCCAATCCCCGCCCCGACAGCGATCATCACGACGACCGCCAGCCACCAAGGCAAGGCATAGACCGACATCAGCACCGCCAGCACCGCGGCCGACACGCCGGCCACCGAGCCGACCGAAAGATCGATCTCGCCGATCAGCAGCACCAGCACGACGCCGGTGGCGATGATCCCGGTCGAGCTGATCTGCAGCAGCAGGTTGGTCAGGTTGCGCGGCGACAGGAAATGCCCGTTCAGCGTCTGGAAGAACGCCCAGACAACCACCAGCGCGACAACGATCGGCAGCATGCCGCCCGTGGCAATGGTCAACTCGCGCAGCAGCGAGCGCTCGCGCCGCGCCGCCCTCCCGCTTAGCGCCTTGTTCAGCGAAGCCACGACATGTCCCGCCCGCCGGTCATCGCGGCGACCACCTCCTGCGGCGTGGTCGCCGCCGCCGGATAGTTCCCTGCGTTACGACCCAGCCGCAGCACTTCGATACGGTCGGCGGTCGCGAAGACGTCTTCGAGGTTGTGCGAGATCAGCACGACCGCGATTCCCCGGCTCTTCAGCTCGCCGATCAGCCGCCGCACCGTCTCCGCCTGCGCCACGCCAAGCGCCGCGGTCGGTTCGTCGAGCAACAGCAGCCGCGCCGCGCGGGTAACGGCGCGGGCGATCGCGATCGCCTGCCGCTGCCCGCCGGAGAGCGACCCCACCGGGATGCGCAGGCTGGCGAGCGTCGTGATCTTGAGGCTGCGCAGCGCTTCGCGCGCGCGGTGCTCCATCGTCACCTCGGACAGCCGGCGCAGGTGGAACGGACCGGCTCCCGAAACCTGCTCGTTGCCGAGAAACATGTTGGCGACCACATCGAGATTGTCGCACAGCGCCAGGTCCTGGTACACGGTCTGGATCCCCAGCAGCGCCGCATCCTTCGGCGACTGCAACGCCGCCTCCTGCCCGCCGAGCCGGATGCTGCCGCCGTCGGGCCGAAGCACTCCCGAGATAATCTTGATCAGGGTCGATTTGCCGGCGCCGTTGTCGCCGACGAGACCGACGATTTCGCCATCGCCAACCGTCAATGAGACATCCTGCAGCGCCATCACGCCGCCGAAATGCTTCGAGAGATGCCTGATCTCAAGAAGCATATTGTCCCGCCCCACCGTCACGGCCCGCGCCCCACCGTCATGGCCGGCGGCCCACCGTCTCGGCCAGCGCCCCACCGTCATGGCCCGCGCCTCCACCGTCATGGCCCGCGCCTCCACCGTCATGGCCGGCCTTGTGCCGGCCATCTCCGCGCCGTGAGCCGCGTCAGCAGGGTCCCTTGCCATGCGGGATTCCAGCGCATACCTGCGCCTTGGTCGCGGCGCCATCCTTGATCACGTCATCAATATTATCGATCGTAATGTCCTCGTTCCGCACGTAGTAGAACGGCACCGTCACCAGTCCGTTGTTGAATGTCGAATTGAAGAAGCTCGCCGGTGGCTTCTCCCCCTTGGCGACATAGGCAGCCAGGTGCGCCGCATGGTCCGCCATATCGCTGATGGAAAAGAACACCGACATGACCATGTTGCCCTTGAGGATCTCCTGCAGCGCGGGGATCGAGGCATCGCCGCCGCTCACCGGCACCTTGCCCTCCAGCCCCTGCGCGCGCAGCGCCGCCAGCACGCCGACCGCCATACCGTCGTTGAGAGAGATCACCCCCTGCACATTGTTGTCAGTGCGCGCGAGGATCTGGTCCATCTCGCGCTGGGCGGCAGCGGCGTCCCAATGCGGCGTGAAGACGTCGCCGACGATGTGGATCTTGCCGGCATCGACCATCGGCTTCAGCACATTCATGATGCCCTGGTAATAGAGCGGCACGTTGTCATCGCCCGGATCGCCCTTGATGATAACCAGGTTGTCGCCCTGCTTGACGTGCTGCTTCCAGTAATCCGCCAGGGTTTCACCCAGCGCCACCACATTACCGCCGACATAGTAATTGATCGGCGCGTTGGGCAGCGGCCGGGTATAGCCGATCACCGTCAGCCCCTGGGCGCGGGCGTTGGTCACGATCTTCGCTGCTGCCTTGGCATCGACCGGCGCCAGCACCAGGACCTTCGCGCCGTTGGTGATCGCAGCCTCTGCCTGGGCCTGCTGCTTGGCAGCATCCTCCAGCGCATTCGCCACCTGGACCGGTACGGCGGGTGCATATTTCTTCATCGCCGCGACGAAGTCGGGGTGGTCCTGATTCTCCCACCGATAGGCATTCGTGCTTGGCAGCAGGAACGCAACGCCACCGGCCGACTGTGCTGTCGCGTGCCGCGGCATGCCGGCGAGCCCAAGCACCACGCCGAAGGCGAATGTGAAGCAAGCGGTCATCCGACCGCGCCGTGATGAGATGACCATAGGTCGCCTGGCCATGAACGCCCCCTCCCCAGATCCTGCACTAGGCCGGCTTTTTGACCGACTGTCCCGCGCCAGCTTCGGCAATTCCAATGATAACCCTGCTCAAGCAGACGAACCAGCCTGCATTGCGGCCTTTAGCGAGCAGGGTGGACCGCTATGGGTGTGATCCTGCCCCGCCGGCGTCCCGAGCTGATCCCGACCGGGATGGCATCTGACATTTTGTAAGTGCCGTGCGTACCCATCGAAGATCTTCCGCCAGCGTTCGACCGCATGATTTTGCCCGCGGGGGAGTCCCCAGTCTGAACGCCAGGTAGGAAATTGCGCAGGCCGCATTGTAAAGCCTGACCCGGCCGCGGTCGATGGACCGACCAACCAGCGGTTCGTACACGTCGAGCGCTGCATCCAACATGTCCTCGCGCTCAAGGTCAAAGAGCAGGTAACGAAAATCATGGTGTCGGTCCGCCCAGGCAGCGCTGTCGTAATCGAAGATGCCGTTGACAACGTCTGTCTTCGGATCAAGCGCCAGGTTGTGTAATCCGACGTCGCCGTGGATCAGCGTTCGGTCCATTCCACCGACAGTCACGGCCTCATAGCGGTCAATGACGCCATCGATCTGTTCCAGAAGATCGCTGTCCTCCACCACGGATGGAAGGCGTTTGCGGATCCAGTCGCCGGACTCCGGCCACACGACGCGCTGGGGGAGCCATCCCGTAATTTCCGCTTCCGGGACGGCCATATGCTGCTCGGCAAGGATGCCGCCGATGGACCGCCCGATGTTTCCTGTCAGAGCGGGATCCGTCTGGCAACGTTGAAAGAGAGCCCACGGATCGCATTGACCGGGGACCATCTGGCGGACGTCGAAGCCCGAATCCGAAACCACGACAAGCCGAGGCACCTCAAACGAGCACCTGTCCTTGAGCAAACTCAGAACGCGCCTTTCAACTGCGAGGCGTCGGCTGCCCGACTCCGATGCCGGGAACCACGCGATGTGCTCAGCCGGCAGGGCGACCGCCCAGCGTTCGTCGCGAGCGGTGATGTGAAGCTGCTCGGGAGTATACCGCAGTCCGGCGACACGCAGTGCGTCGCAGGCACTCGCGGGACTCAGGTTTGCGAAATATTCTGGCACGGATCAGGCTCAGCGGAAGTGGGCAGGTCCAGCCCAGCTATACGCCCCTCCCAGGATCGCTATACACCCCCGCCGAGACGGCCGTGTATGAATATGCCAGACTCGTCAGCAACAACGGCAGGTAAGCATGACGGTGGCGGATCACAGGAATCGGATGCCGTGAGCAAACAACCTATCCTTCCCATCATCTTGTCAGGCGGCTCGGGTACCCGGCTCTGGCCTGTTTCGCGCGAGAGCTTCCCGAAGCAACTCTGGCCGCTGACGTCCGACCGCTCCTTGTTGCAGGAGACAGCGCTGCGCGCGAGCGGGCCAGATTTCGCCCCACCCATGGTGGTATGCAACGATGAGCACCGTTTCCTGATCGCCGAGCAGCTCCGAACCGCCGGCATTGCCGGCGCGCAAATCGTGCTGGAGCCGGTAGGCCGCAACAGCGCGCCCGCCATCACCGCTGCCGCCCTGTTGGCCGCAGAGCAAGACCCGGCGACGGTGTTGTGGATGCTGGCGGCCGACCACTCCATCGCCGACACCCCAGCATTGCACGCCTTGCTGGACACCGCGGTTGCCGCCGCGCGGGTCGGCTGCGTCGTCACCTTCGGCATGCGGCCGACCGCACCGGAAACGGGGTACGGCTACATCGAGCTCGGCGCAGCGCTGCCCGATATCGCCGACGCGTACCACGTCGCCCGCTTCATTGAAAAGCCCGACGCACCCACCGCCGCCGAACTGATCGGCTCAGGCCGGCACCTGTGGAATTCCGGCATGTTCGTCTTCACCGCGCGGACCCTGCTCGACGAAATGGCGCAGCACGCCCCTGCCGTCATGGAAGCTGTCCGCGCCGCGGTGGCAGCACGCCGCACCGATCTCGACTTCGTCCGCCTGGGCCCCGCCGAGTTCGCCGCCTGTCCCTCGATCAGCCTCGACTACGCCGTGGCCGAGCGCACCGCCCACGCCGCCGTCGTCCCGGCCGATCTCGGCTGGTCCGACGTCGGAAGCTGGACCGCGCTCTGGCAGCTCGGCCCGCAGGACGCGAGCGGCAACGTAGCGGTCGGCGACGCCGTCCTGGAAAGCGCACAGAATTGCTACGTCCGCAGCGACGGCATGCTGGCCGCTGTCGTCGGCCTGACCGACGCCGTCGTGGTGGTGACCGAGGATGCCGTGCTGGCGGCTCATCGCGGCCACGCGCAAGACGTGAAGCGCCTGGTCGATCGGCTGAAGGCGGCCGGCCGGTCCGAGGCAGTAGCGCACAACCGCACCTATCGCCCGTGGGGGTTCTACGAATCGCTGATCCGCGGCGACCGTTTCCAGGTCAAACGCATCGTGGTCAATCCCGGCCAGAAACTATCCTTGCAGAAGCACTACCACCGCGCCGAGCACTGGGTCGTCGTCAGCGGCAGTGCCCTGGTCACCCGCGGCGAGGAGAAGCTTCTGCTGCACGAGAACGAAAGCGCCTACATCCCGCTCGGCGCGCTGCACCGGCTGGAGAACCCCGGCAAGATCGCGCTGGCGGTGATCGAGGTGCAGTCCGGACCCTACCTGAACGAAGACGATATCGTCCGTCTCGAGGACACCTACGGCCGCGCCTGATACATTCACCTCTCCCACATTGTGGGAGCGGTCGCCACGCGCAGCGTGGCGGGTGAGGGCGTAGCGGCGCGGGCCTCGTCCCATCCGGGCGCTCCGCGGCACACCCGAAAATGATGCGCCAGGCGAAATGCAAGGCCCCCGATATGCGCCTCGGCCGGCAGCCGTGAGCCGTGGAACAGCACCAGCACCGCGACCACGACCGCGGCGACCCAGCGGGCGCGCAATCCTTGCGGCGGTGGACCGGCCAGCCGCGCCAGCAGCGACGCCCCGGCAATGCCGACCGCTCCGCCGACCACGACCTCCGGCAACGAATGGGCGCCCAGCAACAGGCGCGACGCACCGATCACCGCGGCGGCGAGCACAGCGATAAATACCGCGCGGTAGGGCCGATCCCGCCGCACCACAATCAGCGCCAGCCCGCCGCAGACCACAGCGGCCGCCGCCGCATGCCCGCTGGGCGTGCGCCACAACGGCGGTCCGCAGGCCCACCCCGCCACCTTCAGCACCAGCATCAGCGCCAGCGTGCCGCCCACCCCCACCATCCACGCCGCCGCGCCGCGCCGCCACCCGAGCAGCAGCAACACGACGCCGACCGCCAGCGCGAGCGGCAGCACTACCGCCTCATCGGCGAAGTTGGTCAGGAAGTTCACCGACCAGCCATGATCATGCGCCGCCGCAACGCGGCTTCGCTTGAGGAAGGGGCCAGAGGCACATTGTACTCATGCTCGTTCGTTCGTCACAGCGAGCAGCCATTATGCACGCGAACGGAGCCGACGACCAGGAATTGTTGCCCCTTTTCGTCATGGCCGGCCTTTGTCCCACGGCTGTCCGGTTTAATCTGAGGCACCGTCAGGACGGTCACCGCCTGCACTCGCAGGAAGCCCACTTGTGGGCGTGAGGCACTTTGGGAAAGCAAGATTTAACCGCAGATCAAGGTGCAGATGCACGCGGGTTCATGCAGATGTTCCGGAGCGGCTTGCAGTCCGTTGGCCACGCGCGTTTGATTTCAGGCCGCGATTTGCCGAATCAGCCGTGGGCGTGTGGCTTCGCCCAGCCGGTGTCGCGCAGTCCAGGTGTCGCAACGCCTGCCGACTACACGCAACGATCCTCCAGTCCAACACTATCTGCGTGCATCTTTCTTGCATCTGCGGTTAAATTCTCGCTTTTACAATACTGCTGACGGACGGCCAGGGACATGCTGATGATAACGACCGCCGGTACAGGGCCAATGCAGTAAATGCCCAGCGCTCCCGTACCGATGTGCCGACCGACAGAGACCTTCGGCGAGCGAGGCAAATCAAAGGAGGCGCTCGTCGCTCGCGTTGCCCACAACCCCACAGGACCGACAACGACCGAGGGGCAATTCTGACTCGATAACGGGAAGTGTTACTCAATGTCCATGCGTGTCTAATTCTGTGTCTTCGGGGTGGGGGACGGTCCATTCCATCTGCGTTCATCTGCGTTCATCTGTGGTTCCAAAGCCCTTCTTACGGACTTTGCAGGCGGTCTGCCGATCCTACGGCGATCCCAACCTTTGGTTCAGTCGCCGGTGAGCGCACTGAGGGTGATACCAGGCGAGATCGTAGGAGATCGTGGGGGGAAATACGTCAACCCGCTCTCCTTGGCGATCTCAGCCAGACTTCCCCGGCTTTGAAGATCGGAAAGAATAGCATCCACACGCGCGATCAGCGCACTGTTCGTTGAAAGTCCGACAAAACCCATATTGAAGCCGATCGTGTGCGTGTAGCCGGATGCCACCACATGCGTGCCCGCATGCTCGAGGCGCCAGGCGTCAAACTCATGCTGATCGGCCAACGCGGCATCGATATCGCCCCTCTCCAATTGTGCGAAGAGAGCGCGAGAATCCGGAAAGTGCACGACACGATCAGCCAGCCGACCCTGCCCGTAGCTCATCGCGATCAGGTCGGCCAGGCTGTGGGTTTCCACGCCCAGCTTAAGATCCGCAACGTCTGACAGCCTCCGCACTGTCCGATCCCGATGAGCGGCCGACAGCACGACCGTAATGGCGTCGAACCGGTAGGGCTGCGTCGGAGCCAATGTCCCCAGCGGGACCCAGCGGCGGCGATCCTGCGGCACCGAACCCGCAAACGGAGGGAGCGTCCCGGTCTCGGCGCGCGGGTGGCCAAGCTCGTCCGCTATCAGCGGATAGTCGGCCACAAGCGCGCAATGTCCGTCGGAGAGCAGCGCATTGTCCTCCGTCGGTGGATTGCTGTCGGGATCGCGGGGGGTAGTAAACCATTGGATCGTGAGCGGCCGGCCAAGCCGTTCGGCGATCATCCGAGAAAGAGCGACGTCAAAGCCGCTCGCTGAGCCGGAGTCCCGCGACGAGAGCGGCGGATCGGCAGCCTGCAGGCAAACACGAAGCGGCGCATCCGCGACCGCGGGCAATCCGATCCCAAGGATCGCAGCGGCGCAGCCGACGCGAGCCATGGTGAGGCGAAAACTCACGGCTCCTTGCCTCCTGTCCGCACATAGGCCCAAAGCGCCTCGATTTCGTCCGGTTTCAGAATGTCCTTCCACGGCGGCATGCTGTTCTTGCCGTTCCTGACGGAGTTGAAGAACCGGGCCCGGTCGTCGTGTGGAAACTTTCTAAGATCGAATGATATGTTACCAGGATTGACCATATGCGGCCCATGACAGTGAGAGCAGATCTGGTCGAACAGCGCCTCGCCCTTGGCAAACTCCGCTTGCGTGGGAGGCCCCTCCTCGGCCCGCGGACCTTCCACCGCGAGGACGACGCAGCACGCCATCACGGCAGTCAGGAGAATGATACCACCTTGCATCCGACTTCCACTGTTAACGAGTGTTACGCCATCCGCGAGGCGCCCGTCCGGGCGCCTCGCAAGACGCCACGTTAGTGCATCAGCGCGAAGGACCAGAGCGAGCCGCCAGCCGGCACTTTCGTCAATCGCTCGTCGCCCGAATAGAGGTCGTAGACGCCGCCGATGCCACTCGAGACAGCCACATACTGCACGCCATCCTGCATCCAGGTAATCGGCTGCCCCTCGATGCCGGAGCCTGTCTTGAATTGCCAGAGCTTCGTCCCGTTGTCAGCGTCGAACGCCTCGAATTCACCAGTCAGGCGCCCGGTGAACACGATGCCGCCCGCGGTCGACAGCACGCCGGAAAAGCGCGGGATATCGCTCGGCACTTCCCACTTCGACTTGCCGGTAAGCGGGTCGATTGCTTTCAGATAGCCGCGGGGGCCGTTCGGCCAGATCCACGTGATGTCGGCGCCCCAGTACGGCAGACCGGGGCGATACTGCACATCGACCGGCTTGTAGTGCATGCCGAACAGCAACGTATTGGCGTAAACCAGGCCAGTGATCGGGTTGTATGAGACCGGACTCCAGTTTTTCGTACCCATGGCACCCGGCCACACATCAACCTCCTGGCCCATACGGACCCGGTCGGTGATGTCGCTCGGGATCGGCCGGCCAGTCTCGAGGTTGACCCCCTTTGCCCAGGTCTGGTTTGCGTATTGGTTGGCCGCAAGCAGCTTCCCGTTCGTGCGATCGAGCACATAAAAGAAGCCGTTGCGGTTGGCGTCCATCACCACCTTGGTGGGCTTGCCGCCGATATCGAGTGTCGCCAGCACCATCTCGGCGACGCTGTCGTAGTCGTACGGATCGTTAGGCGAGAACTGATAGTACCACTTGATGTGGCCGGTCTGCGGATCGAGCGCGAGCACCGAACACGTATAGAGGTTGTCGCCTGGATGCTGGGTCGGATTCCAGGACCCGGCGTTTCCGATGCCCCAGTACACAGTGTGGAGCCCGGGATCGAAGGATCCGGTAATCCAGCTAGAGCCGCCGCCATGCTGCCAGGTGTCACCTGGCCAGGTCTTGCCGTTCGGATCGCCCGGGCCGGCCACGGTGTATGTACGCCACAGGTGCTTGCCGGTATCCGGGTCCCAACCGTCGATGAAGCCGCGTATCCCGTATTCGGCGCCGGATATGCCGGTAATCAACACGCCGTCCGCAATCAAAGGAGCAACCGTCTCCGAGTAGCCGGCCTTGTAGTCTATCACATTCGACTTCCAGATCAGCTTGCCGGTCCCCGCATCGAGAGCAATAACGTTGGCATCGAGCGTCGTCCGGAAGACCTTGCCCTCATACAGGGCCAGGCCACGACTGATAATGCCGCAGCAGACGATGCGCGGCGTTTCAGGCGGATATTCGACCGCGGTCTTCCAGATCTGCTCACCAGTTCGAGCATCGAGCGCCATGGTCGCCGAATTGGTCGTGACGTAAAGCACGCCCTTATAGACAAGAGGTTGCGACTCCTCGCTGTGAGCGTCGTCGTAGCTATAGTTCCAGACCGGGACCAGATTCCTGATGGTCTGCCGATTGATCTGCGTGAGCGGGCTGAACCGTTGCAGGCTGTAGCCCATTCCATAGTTCAGGACATTGGAGGTGTCGTTCGCGCCGTTCTCCAACTCCTGCGCAGTTTGCGCGTGCCCGCATAACGGCAACAAGACTGCGAATATACCGGCCAGAAGCACGTTTCTCATGAGTTTTCTCCCAGTTTTCGCTGTTGTCGGGACCGAGGTTCTAATGAACGCGGTTTGTCACCGCTTCGAGAAGCCAGTCCGGGTGTCATGGAAATGACAGTTCGCGAGACGCTACCACCGTCATCGGTCGGGCGCCAGAGAGCCTCTGGGCCGCAGCAGGCCGTGGCAGCCTTTGCTACCTCGAATTAAACCCGGCCATGACGAAAACTCGCGTTGTTTGCCCGCGGGCCGAAGCGCCTATGCTGAGGCGGCAAACATGCGGGCAGGCGAAGGAATCGACGCCATGGAATTCGGGATCGCACTGGCCAGCGCCGCCGACTCCTGGAAGGTCGTACAGCGCGCCGAGGAACTCGGCTTCACCCA
>Ga0335074_10016122_pt1 | contig 10516 bp, 9 predicted proteins | sample Lox_Sample_23_FD_206715 | JGI IMG/M metagenome (GOLD analysis project Ga0335074, IMG submission 206715) | Soil microbial communities from Loxahatchee National Wildlife Refuge, Florida, United States - Lox_Sample_2.3 | ecosystem: Environmental > Terrestrial > Soil > Wetlands | place: USA: Florida...
TGTCCGCTGGGCGCCCGAAGGTGTCGTACGCCTCGATGATCTCGTTCAGCGCGAAGTGGTGCGTGACGAAGCGCGCCGCGTCGATCTGGTGCGACTCGACCAGCCGGAGCAGCATCGGCGTCGCGTAGGCGTCGACGAGCCCGGTCGTGATCGTGATGTCCTTGATCCACAGTGACTCGAGGTGCAGCGTGGCCGGCTTGCCGTGCACGCCGATGTTCGCCACATGGCCGCCGGGTCGCACCAGGCGGGTGCAGAGCTCGAAGCTGTCCGGCACACCGACGGCCTCGATGGCGACGTCCGCGCCGCGCCCGCCGGTGACCCGCTGCACGAACGCGGCCGCGTCCTCGGTGCCGTTGTTGACCGTGAGGTCGGCGCCGAACTCATGTGCTGCCTTGAGCCGCGCGTCGGCCAGGTCGATAGCGATGACGTGGCTGGGCGTGTACAGCCGTGCCCCGGTGATGGCGGACAGGCCGATCGGCCCCGCACCCACGATGGCGACGGTGTCGCCGGGCCGTACCGTGCCGTTCAGCACGCCGACCTCATAGCTGGTGGGCAGGATGTCGGCCAGCATGAGGATCTCGTCGTCGGTGGTGCCGGCCGGAACCGGATAGGTCGAGGTATCGGCGAACGGGACCCGAACGTACTCGGCCTGCGTTCCGTTGACCATGTAGCCGAGAATCCAGCCGCCGCCACCCGTGCACTGGCCCTGACGGCCATCCCGGCAGTACTGACAGCGGCCGCAGGACGAAATGCACGACACGAGCACCCGGTCGCCGGGCCGCACGCTGGTGACGGCGCTGCCGACCGCAACGACCGTGCCAACCGCCTCGTGGCCGAGAATGCGGCCACTCGTTACTTCCGGCGTGTCGCCTTTGAGGATGTGCAGGTCGGTCCCGCAGATCGTGGTGGTGTCGACGCGGACGATCGCGTCGGTCGGGTCCTGGATCTCGGGATCCGGGACGTTCTCCCATGCCTTCTCGCCGGGACCGTGGTAGACGAGCGCTTTCATCGTGACCTCCTTGGCAAGCGATGCTCGTGACCGCTCTCTCCCGACTGTCGCGCCCGCCCCGAGCTAGCGGCAGAGTCCAAGGCCCTGTGCGCCGGGCCGTTGGACCCCCGGGCGCTGTGGGTCAGGCATGAACGGTGCTTACGCCAGCCCGGCCTCGCGCCGCAGGAACTGTGCCAGGTCATCCGGATCCGGCCCAGAGCGGTCGTAACCGGCCAGGCCACGGGCGGTGAACCAGCGGCCGACGTTGGCGGCATCGCGGTCCAGGAACTCGGCGCCGCGCGGGTTCGCGATCACGTCGACTACTTGCGGGACGTCGATCATGATCAGCCGGTCGTGGTGGACCAGGAGGTTGTAGGCGGACAAGTCACCATGCGCCAGGCCAAGGCGGGCCAGAACCGACAGGGATTCCACCAGCTGCTCCCACAACTGCGCCAGGTCGGCGCCACGTCGGCCCGACTCCGCCAGGCGGGGAGCGGCGGTGCCGTCCGGCTCACCGATGAACTCCAGCAGCAGCTCGGTGCCGAGCACCTGAACCGGATAGGGCACGGCCACGCCAGCGAGGTGGAACTGGCACAGGGCCGCGAACTCGGCGTCGGCCCACTGCACGGCGATCATCTGACGGCCCACCGTCGTCCGGTTGGCCATCGCCCGGCTGTCGCGTGATTCGCGGACCCGCCTGCCTTCCAGGTACTGGCTGTCACGGTGGAAGAGCCGGTGCTCGGATCCCCGGTACCGTTTCGCCGCCAGCAGGCAGGACCGATCGGTGTCCGGCACCCCGCGCCGGACGAGGAACACGTCAGCTTCCTTCCCGGTCTTCAGGATGCCGAGCTCGGTGTCGCTCGCTGCGAGCTCAGTCACCAGCCAGGCCGGATATGGCTCCGGACCGCGCTGGCTGGGTGTCGACTGATCCCATGTCGACCAGCGGTCACCGGCAGTAAGGCCGTCGCTGACATCGATGTCCTCGAGCGACTGCAGGGCGAGGCGGTTCCGGTGACGCTTGGCGAAGTAGGGCTCGTCGTCGTCCGGCCGACTGGCGCGACGGCGGCGGAAATCAGGCTCTGCGTCGTCGTCCCGGCGGGAAAAACGCGGAGTGGGCACGGCGGTGGCTCCTCAGGCAGAGACCCCTCGGGCGGTGATCGCTCAGGGGACGGGCGGGCAGCAGGAAACTCGACACGCTGGTCATCTGCGTCCTCCCTTCGGCCGAGGGCCAGACCTGCCTGCCACCTGATCACTGTGCGTGCCAGGGCAGCGGTCAGCCACGTTGAGGCGACGAGCCTGCCACGTCACGGTGCCGTCGGGCAACTGAGTTTCCCGCGGACAGAGTCGCGGCGTGATGGGCGATCTCGTCGCCGCAGATGCTTATCGTGTTGCGCGAACCGGCCGCCCGCACCAGGCTCGCACTGTGCGCATGGACCACTTGCGGCAGATTGCCACTGCCAAGCTCCCCGGGCCGACCAGCGAGTACTTCAACCAGGGCGCGGGTCCGGGTGTCTCGGCTGCCGAGGCAGTCGCCGCCTGGGAGAGCATCAGGTTCCGGCCGCGGATGCTGCGCGGCGTCAGCCAGATCACCACGTCGGTCACGGTGCTCGGCCACGACCTGCCGTCGCCGGTCTGCGCCGCGCCTACTGCCATGCAGCGCGCCGCTCATCCCGACGGCGAGGTCGCGACCGCGCGGGCCGTTGCAGCTACTGGATCGCTGATGGAGGTCTCGATCAACTCCGGGTCCATGTTCGCCGACATCGGCGCGACCGGCGCTACCTGGTGGCTGCAGCTCTACGTCATGCGCGACCGCGGCGTGACCAAGGCGCTGCTGGAGCGCGGGGTCGAAGCCGGTGCCGCCGCGATTGTGCTGACGGTGGATACGCCGGTCGTCGGCCTGAAGTACACCGCGCAGCAGAGCATCTACGACATCTGCCCGCCCGAGTACCACCTGGCCAACGTGGACAAGACCGGACTGCCCGAGGAAGCCCTGGTGCAGGCCGACGATCTCACTCCGGACGACATCGGCTGGATCCGCGACATCACCGGGCTGCCGGTCGTGGTGAAAGGCGTACTGCGCGGCGATGATGCCCAGACGCTGGCGGCGGCGGGTGCGGCCGCCGTCCAGGTCTCAAACCATGGCGGCCGGCAGCTCGACCTGGCGGTCCCCACTGCGGACGTGCTGGCCGAGGTCACCGATGCGCTCGCTGGCACCGGTGCCGAGGTGTACGTCGACGGCGGGATCAGGCGCGGCGAGCACGTCCTTGCCGCCCTTGCCCTGGGCGCGCGGGCGGTATTCCTCGGCCGGCCCGTGCTCTGGGCGCTCGCGGCTGGAGGCGCCTCCGGCGCAGGCGGCGCCGACGGCGTGGCCGAGATGCTCGGCGCGGTCACCGGCGAATTGAGGCACGCGATGACGCTTGCGGGCGCGCGGAGCCCGGCCGAGGTCACCAGAGACCTGATCTGGCGACGTGGCTGACTCGCGACTCCGATCGGCCGATGCGAATGGCCAGCTGGCTGGCGGTGCGCGGATTAGGCGACTGCCGGTGCGTCGACCCACGCGGTGGGATTGGGATGATAACCCGGCAGCTGCTCGCCGCGGCTCTCACCCGCGCAGGCGAAGCCGAGGCCGCGCACGATCTCGGCAGCGGTGCCACCTACTCGCGGGCCGGCGCCGTACTCGCTGACTAGCAGCCGGCCGGTGCCCGGCCTGCCGGTGCGGTCGAGGTGGTGCCGGATCAGCTCGGCCCGGCGCGGACGCGGCACGCAGTCCAGCAGGATGTGCACGTAATCGAACCGCAACCCGTCCGGTGGCTGCCAGTCGATCGCGTTGCCGACCCAGATCCGCTCCGCCCACTGCGGGAGCCGGCGCCGCGCCAGGTCGACCAGGCCGGCGCTGAGATCGACACCGTAGGGCTCGATCACCAGCCCGCGCTCGCCGCACCAGGCGGCGACCGACTCCATCAGCAGCCCGTTCGCGCAGCCAACATCAAGAAACGAGCCGTCATGGCCGATGCCGTCGGTGATGTGCAGCCGCGCCGCCCGCCACTCCTGCGCAACGCCGCCGAAGCCGGAGCCACCCGTTGCCGTATCGGCACGAAGATAGGCGGTCTCGAGCCGCCGAACGTTGTCGGAGTAGTAGACGTCGTCCGGCAGGCAGCGGTATGACTGCGCGGCCGCCAGCACCGCGGCCGCGGCGATCGGCTGGCCGGCTGCCGCGAGCAGAGCAGCCGCGTCCTCCGCTGAGCAGAACGTGAGCTGTGCGGGCGTATGCGCGCGGCGACCCTGGTACTCGGCGCCCTCGATCCAGGCAAACAGGTGGTCGCCGTCCAGCCCGAACGAGCGGAACCGCTGATACCGGAAGCCTGCTGTTTCCAGCGGCACTCGCAGTACCGTGTCGAACAGGTAGTCCTCGCCAGCGAGCACCGCTCCGCTCGGCAGCGTCGGTCCGCGCGCACCGGCGATGAGGACGCACCGGCCATCCTGGAGAAAGGGCACGAAGGTGATCCGGCGTACCCGGCCCGCATCCGGATCATCCTCGATACTGGCGAACATAGCCGGACAGCCTAGTCCGGGCGGAACTTACCGCGCGGCCTCCAAAGCGTCGGCACGGCGGCAGCGACCGTCCAGTCCCGGCTTTGGCGGCGTCGCCTACCGTAGTGGCATGAAAGCGCCAGGTGCCGGCGCGGCGCCCGGGCCGGACGACGGCGGCACGAGCGTGCTCGTGGTCGAGGACGACGCCAGCATCGCGGCTCAGCTTGTCCGCGGGCTGACCAGGGGCGGTTACGAGGTCAGCCACGTCACGACCGGGAACGAGGCGCTGACCTGGGGCGATCCGGATGTGGTACTGCTCGACCTTGAGCTGCCTGACCTGGACGGCGTTCAGGTCTGCCGCAAGCTTCGCGAGCGGACCGCCGCCGCCATCATCGTCGTGACCGCGCACGGTGAGGAGCCGGACCGGGTGATGGCCCTGGACGCGGGTGCCGATGACTATCTGGTTAAACCGTTCGGCCTGGCCGAGCTGCAGGCCAGGATCCGGGCAGTGCTGCGGCGTGTCCGGCCTGGTGGCGATGTGGTTCGGTACGGACCGCTGATGGTGGACGTCAGGACGCGCCGGGTGACCATCTCTGGCTCGGAGGTGGCGCTGACTCCCAAAGAGTTCGACATCCTGGAGTGCCTGGCCGCTGATCCGGGTCGGGTCGTCACCCGCCAGGAGATCCTGGAGACCGCCTGGGACGCGCACTGGTACGGGCCCACGAAGGTGCTCGACGTGCACGTCACATCGCTGCGCCGGAAGCTCGGGATGCCCGGCCTGATCGAGACTGTCTACGGGCGCGGATTTCGGCTCGGCGAGGTGTAGGCGGTGTCGACCTAGATGGCACGCAGGATCGTTCTGTCGGTCCTGGTACTCGTGGCAGCCGTCATTGGCGTCGTGGCCGTGCCGCTCGGCCTGCTCACCGCGAGCCAGGACACTCGATCCTTCCGGGACGAGGCGGTGACGTCCGCGATCACGCTGGCCAATGTCGCCGAGGAACGCCTGGACGACGGTGCCAGCATGCTGTCCCTGGACCGGACGGTGCACCAGCTCAGCGGGGCCGGCGACCTGGTGAGCGTCTACAACCGGGCGGGCCGCAGGATCGCCGGCACAGCGCAGCGACCGGCTGTGACTGCTGCCCAGCTCGCCCGCGCGACCGCGGCCGGCGCGACGTCCACGTATCCGGCTGATGACCGGTTCGTGGTCGTCACGCCGATCGTCAGCGACTCCGGCAAGGGCACTCTTGGCAGCACGGTCCTGGCGCGGTCGACGGCGGCGGTCAAGCAGCGGATCGCGGTGCTGTGGGGTGTGATCGCGGCGGTTGCCACCGCCGGGCTGGTCGCGGCCGCGCTGGTCGCCATCGGCCTGGCCCGCTGGGTGCGCCGCCCGCTGAGCAGGCTGGAGACGGCGGCTCAGTCACTCGGCGACGGCGAGCTGAGCACTCGCTCGCCGGCTGGCCAGGGGCCGAGCGAAGTCCGCCGGCTGGCCGAGAACTTCAACCTGATGGCGGCCAGGCTCGAGGCGCTCGTGCGCGGTCATCAGGCGACGATGGCGGACGTGTCGCACCAGCTCAGGACTCCGCTGGCAGCGCTGCGCCTCAGGCTCGACGTGCTGGCTCAGGACACCGACGCCGACACCGCAGCCGAGCTAGCTGGCGCCCAGGAGGAGATCGCCCGGCTGTCCAGGCTGGTTAACGGCCTGCTCGCGGTGGCGAGGGCGGAGAACGTTGCGACGCCACAGGTGAGCCTGCCAGTCGATGAGGTGATCACGGCCAGGGTGGCGGCCTGGCGGCCGGCCGCCGAGGAGCACGGCGTCGGCGTGCAGACGGGTCTGGAGCAGGTGGCGGCACGCATGGCCGATGGGCACCTCGAGCAGATCCTGGACAACCTGATCGCGAACGCGCTCGACGTGCTCTCCGCCGGCGGTGTCATCCGCATCACTGCCGAGGCGGCCGGGGACCGGGTCAGGATCGTGGTAGCCGACAACGGGCCCGGCATGAGCGCGCAGCAGCAGCAGGTGGCTTTCCGCCGGTTTGCGACAAGTAACGGCGGCACCGGCCTTGGCCTGGCGATCGTCGACCGGCTGACCGCCGCTAGCGGCGGCTCCGCGATGCTGTCGGACACGCCGGGCGGCGGGCTGACGGTGACAATCGAGCTTCCGCTCGCCCGCCGCGACCGGGCCCAGCGACGACTGCACCTGCCCGGCAGCCAGGGCCGCTCCGACCTCTCCGCGCAGCTTCGCTGGCCTCATCGCACGGGCGCTGAGCAGGCCAAATCCAGCGACCGCTGACCATTAACCAGTTCTGAACCTTTCCTGAACCGGACCCCGCGATCATGCCGGGCAAGCTTGGTGGGGGTGTTGTCGGAGAGGGAGGAGTGAGATCCGCATGCGAGAGCGGATTAACAATGCAGCCGCACGTCGTGACCAGCGGCTGGCACAGATCCGGAAACTCTCGATGTGGATCACCGGCAGTGCGGCGGCCGCCTCACTGGGCCTCGGCACGGCATTCGCGCACGCGCTGCCCGGTCACAATGCGGCAGCTGCGCCGCGGCACGCCGCGCACGGTCGCGCAGCTGCTTCCGGTCCGACAGCTGGTGCTGGTACGACGGGGGCTACCGGCACCGGCCGGCCGGCCGGGAGCAGTTCCACTGGCGGCAACGACCGCCATAAGGGGCACAAGCTGGCCGCGCCAGCGCAGCACCCCGCGTCAGCTCCCAGCTCGGCGGCTCCCGTGGTGAGCTCCGGGGGATCGTGATCATGAGCAGCCATGCCGCCTCGACGGCGGCTGACTCGGTCATGCACTCGGTCGGCATGCACGCCGGCAGCCTGGCGGCTACCGGCGGTTCCAGTCCAAGCCCGCTTTGGTATGCGACGCGTGCGACCGGCGTCGTCGCGCTGCTGCTGCTGACCGCAACGGTGGTGCTTGGGGTAGCGGGCATCGCGCGGGTTGACGCGCCTGCACTCCCCAGAGTCGTCCGGTCCGGCTTGCACCGTAATGTGTCGCTGCTGGCGCTGGCCTTCGTCTGCGTCCACATCGTGACCACGGTGCTGGACCCGTTTACCTCGATCAGCATCGTGAACGCCGTCGTGCCGTTCAGCTCGTCGTACCGGCCGCTCTGGCTGGGCCTCGGCGCGATCGCCTTCGACCTGCTGCTCGCCGTCATCGTGACGAGTTTGCTGCGGTCGCGGCTGCCGTACCGCGCCTGGCACGCGGTGCACTGGCTGGCTTACGCGTCCTGGCCGGTCGCACTGTGGCACGGCCTCGGGACTGGCACCGACAGCCGCCTGCCCTGGCTGCTGCTGCTGGACGCGGCCTGTGTGCTGGGGGTGGCCGGTGCTGTGTGGTGGCGACTCCGGCTTGCGGACAGCGGCAACGTGCGGCTTGCCGGGACGATCGCGACAAGCGCGTTCGTGCTGGCCACGATCGTGTTCGTCGCGGTCGGCCCGCTGCAGCACGGATGGGCGCGGCGCGCCGGGACGCCAGGTCTCGGCGCCGCAAGGGTGCTGCCCGCCCAGGTGCGGCCGGGCCGGGTGACCACCGCGCCTGGAGCGTCGCGGCTGACTCCCGCGCCCGGCCACGGCGAATCCGCAATCGCCAGCTATCCATCCCGCCGCCTGGGAGGTTCAGCGTGACGCAGCACCATACGGGGGTTCCCAGGGCGCGCGGCGCGGGCACTGGCCGGCTCACCTCGTCCTGGCACGCGTCTGGCCGGCCGGCCACGCTGCGCGAGCACACGGCCTGCTACGGGCCGCCGCCGCAGCTGAGCGGGCGCGGCAGGCGCGAGCTGATCGACCAGGTCGCGGCATCGGGACTGACCGGCCGCGGCGGCGCTGGCTTCCCGACCGCGACCAAGATGCGGGCCGTGGCGTCCGGCCGCGGCCGGCCCGTCGTCGTGGCCAACGGCATGGAGAGTGAGCCTGCCAGCGAGAAGGATCAGGCTCTGCTGTCACGCTCGCCGCATCTCGTGCTGGACGGTATCGCCACGGCGGCCGAGTCGATCGGGGCCACCGAGGCGCACCTCTGCCTCCCTCGGAGCAGGGCCTGGCTCATTGACGCCGTACTCGCCGCGCAGGACGAGCGGTACCGCGCCGGGCTCGACCGCGTCCCGGTCACTGTGCACGCGATGCCGCACCACTATGTCTCCAGCGAGGAGACAGCACTGGTTCGGTGGCTCAGCGGCGGCGAGGCCAAGCCCATGAGCACGCCGCCGCGGCCGTTCGAGCGCGGCGCCGGCAAGCGCCCGACGCTGATCGACAACGCAGAGACGCTCGCGCACCTGGCGCTGATCGGCCGGTACGGTGGCGCCTGGTTCCGCCGGGCCGGAGCGGGCGGCGCCACCGGCACGATGCTGACAACGGTCACCGGCGCGGTCGTCAGGCCAGGGGTCTATGAGGTGGAGGCCGGCCTGCCGGTCGGCGACGTCCTGGCCCTGGCTGGACTCGACGGAGCCAGCGAAGCTGTGCTTATCGGCGGTTACTTCGGCACCTGGCACGACCTGCGGACTGTGACCGACCTGCCGCTCAGTGCCGCAGGGCTGCGGCCGGCCGGTGGCTCGCCAGGGGCTGGCGTGCTGGTCGCGCTGCCGCCCGGCGCCTGCGGCCTCGCCGAGGCAGCCAGGATCCTGCGGTACCTGGCCAGTCAGAGCGCGCAGCAGTGCGGACCGTGCATCTTCGGGCTGCCGGCGATCGCGGACGACCTCAGCCAGCTAGCGGCTGGCCGACCGGACGGTGACCCGCTGGCCCGGCTGCACCGGCGGCTGCCGGTGCTCGTCAGCCGTGGCGCCTGCCGTCATCCGGACGGCGCGGTCAGGATGGCGGCATCGGCGCTGACGGCGTTCGCGGCGGACGTGGAGTCGCATGCGCGGCACCGGTCCTGCCAGGCGGCAGTCCGCGGCCGCCAGGACACCCCCCAGTCAGTCGAGACCGGCCGGCGCCCCGAGTACGCGGATAGCCGGGACACCGAGCAGTTCTGGGACGACGACCATCGCCCGGCCGGCGCTCAGTACTGGAGTGAGGGCCGGCGCGGGCAGCCGGATGGCCGGGCGCGCTGGAACGCGGCTCCGCAGCGCACTGCGCTGCTGCCGGTACCCCGGCCGTTTGCCGAAGGGGACTGGCGATGACGCAGAAGGTGCAGATCGACCGGACAGCCTGCACAGGACACGGCCTCTGCGCGGACCTGCTGCCCGAGCTGATCGAGCTCGACGAGTGGGGTTATCCGATCGTCGTCGACACGGTGCCGCCCGGACTGACGGCGCATGCGCGCCGTGCCGTCAGCGCCTGCCCAGCGCTGGCGCTGCGGCTGGCCCGCGCGCCCCGGCAGCACGAGCACAGGTAGACCGGGAAATCAGGAACGAAACGACAGGCGGGCACAGCAGTGGGAGACAGTGGCGGCGACGTCTGGGTGCGCGAGGAGCGGGCGGGCGGGCCGGTGCCCGCGCGAAACGTGCCGCGGCACCGGCAGCAAGGCGGCCTTCCAGGCGTCGAGGGTAACGAGAAGCTGACTGCGCTGACGGGCGCGGTCTTGTTGCTCGGGTTTGCGGTCGAGGGCCTGACGATCCTTGAGGTCCGCCGGCTGCTCGTCCTGCACATGCTGGTCGGTGCGCTGCTTGTCGGCCCGGTGCTGCTGAAGATCGCCTCCACCGGGTACCGCTTCGTCCGGTACTACACCGGGGCACAGCCGTACGTGCGCAAGGGCCCGCCGTCGCCAGTGCTCCGGGTGCTCGGGCCGTTCGTGATCGCGACATCGCTCGCCGTGATAGCCACCGGGATCATCCTGGGCATTGTCGGACCCGGCAACGGCAACTGGCTGTTCCTGCACAAGGTGTCGTTCATCCTGTGGTTCGCCGTGATGACGATCCACGTGCTCAACTACGCGCCGCGGCTGCCGCGCATGCTGGCTGCCCGGTCCGCCGGCGCCGGCGGACCGCGAGGAGCGTCGGGCGCGGCGGTGCCAGGAGGAGCGGGGCGCTGGCTGGCGCTTGTGCTGTCGCTCGCGG
>Ga0335074_10016125_pt1 | contig 10515 bp, 9 predicted proteins | sample Lox_Sample_23_FD_206715 | JGI IMG/M metagenome (GOLD analysis project Ga0335074, IMG submission 206715) | Soil microbial communities from Loxahatchee National Wildlife Refuge, Florida, United States - Lox_Sample_2.3 | ecosystem: Environmental > Terrestrial > Soil > Wetlands | place: USA: Florida...
TCCGGTCCATCTCCTCGACCGGGGTGAAGTGCAGGTCGAAGTTGCCCCTGGTCATCAGCACGACCTTGGTGTTGGACTTGGGCTTGATGTACTTCATCCCGAACACCTTCGAGTACCACTCGATCGTCCGTTCCGGGTCCGTGGTCGGGAAGTTCACGTGGTGGATGTAAGCGGGCTTGTCGCTCATGGCAGTTTCTCCTCGATGACCGGATTAGCCAGCGTTCCGATGCCGTCAATCGTGATCTCGACGACCTGACCGGGCACCACGGTCGCCGTCTCATCGGTCCCCAGCCACAGCACGTCCCCCGGGGAAAGCGTGATGTAGCGGGAAATAGCCGATATGTACTCGTAAGGCCCGAACAGCATGTCCCCGGTGGGGAACGACGCTCGCACCTCGCCGTCTACCCGCACGGTGGTGGCCGACGCCAGCGGGTCGACCTCGTCCGAGGTCACGATGAACGGCCCCATCGGCTTGAACGTGTCGCTGTTCTTGCACCGCCAGAACGTCCGGTCCGAACGCTGCCAGCCGCGCGCCGACACGTCGTTCCCGATCGTCCAGCCGAGGACCGCCTCCCGCGCCTCCGCCACCGACGCGTGCCGCACCGGCCGCCCGATGACCGCGACGAGCTCGCCCTCCGCGACCAGCGGCTCGGCGCAGTCGGACGGACGCACGATCGGGGACAGGTGCCCGGTCAGCGCGTTGTTCGCGCGGTACCCGACCTCGGGCCGTTCCGGCACGGCGTGCCCGCCGTCGGCGGCCCGCTCGGCGTGCGCCCGGTAGTTCAGCCCCGCGCAGAAGAAGGTGCCGGGGGTCACCGGTGGCAGGAGTCGCAGCCCGGCGAGCGGTATCCGCCGGCCGCTCTTTTCATAGCGTCCGAACGGACCCCCGCTTACCGCGGTCGCCCACCCGTCTTCTACCAGCCCGTAGACCGGCTGCCCGGCATCCTCGAAGCGGCACCAGATCATTGGAAGCGCGGCACACCGACGCTGAACTCATCCGGAACGGGTCGCCGCCTCACCTCCTCCGGAATGTCGGTGGCACTCGATATCATATTCGTATGTCTCGTTACCGTTTGCTTCCTTCCGCCAGTCAAGAGGCGCCGTTGCGGGACCACTGCGCACATGCCCGGTTCGTCTGGAACCTCGCGGTTGAACAGCACTCGCATTGGCATCTCGGGAAGGCAGGTGCTCCCAGCTACCTGGAACAATGTCGCCAGCTGACCGAAGCCAGAGCGGAATATCCGTGGCTCGCCGCAGGGGCCCAGATGGTACAGCAACAAGCCTTGCGCGACTTTCGTCAAGCCATGGTGGCCTTCTTCGATCCGCACAACCCTGCCAGGCGGCCGACTTGGCGGAAAGCTGGCTGCGCCGAAGGCTTTCGGATTGTTGCGGTAAAGCCCCATGAAATTCGCCGTTTGTCTCGCCATGTCGGAGCAGTGCGCGTCCCGAAAGTTGGCTGGGTGCGTTTTCGCTGGTCTCGCATGGTGCCGCACGACGTGAAGTCTTACCGTGTGACTCTCGATAGAGCCGGCCGCTGGCACATCGCGTTTGCCACTCTCCCAGCACAAGTCCCGTCCCCGGGTAATGGTGAAGTAGTAGGCATTGACCGCGGTGTAGCAGTTTCGGCAGCACTGTCGACAGGAGAGTTGCTGCACGTGCCCGGTCTTACACCTGGCGAACGTAAGCGCAAGGTCCGACTGCAGCGCAGGCTTTCTCGCGCTAAGCAAGGCTCGAACCGCCGCAGTCGCGCGAAGCTTGCACTTGCACGCCTGACGGCTCGTGAGACTGATCGGAGGAAAGATTGGGCCGAGAAGGCCAGTACGGACATCGCCAGGCGCTTCGACGTGATCCGGCTTGAGAATCTCGCCCTCAGGCAAATGACGCAATCTGCGAAGGGAAACGTGGCAAACCCTGGACGGAACGTTCGCGCCAAGGCCGGGTTGAACCGGGAGATCTTGCGGTCGGGGTGGGGGTTGCTTGCGCGCCGGTTGGAGGAGAAGGCTCCCGGACGGGTGCAGAAGGTTGGTGCCGCATTTACAAGCCAGCGCTGCTCGGCATGCGGACATGTAGACGAGAAGTCCCGCAAGAGCCAAGCCGACTTCTCGTGTACCGTCTGCAGTTTTGTCTGCAATGCTGACGTGAACGCAGCTAGGAATATCGCCGCAGGGCATGCGGTGACTGCGCGGGGAGGCGTCGGGGATGCCCGGCCTGTGAACCGCGAACCTCAACTGCTGCTCCAATAGGTGTAGTCGTTGGAATCCCTGACGTTGCCAGGGAGGATGTCAAGGGCGGAGTTTGTGCGAGACGCGCTTGGTGACGAGGAACCCCTCGAGTCCTTCCGGGCCGCCTTCCCGGCCGTAGCCGCTGTCCTTGAAGCCGCCCGACGGCGCCTGCGGCACCGAGCCGCCGCAGTGGTTGATCGACAGGATGCCCGCCTCGTACCCGGCGATCAGCTTCTCGGCGGTGGCCGCCGAGTCGGTGTACCCGTAGGCGGCCAGGCCGTAGGGCAGCGAGTTGGCGACCTCGAGTGCCTCGTCCAGGTCGTCGAACGGGGCGATCGGGGCGACCGGCCCGAACGGCTCCTCGTGCAGGATCGCCGCGCTTGGCGGCACGTCGGTCAGCACGGTCGGCTGGAAGAAGTAGCCCTTGCCGTCGATCGGCTTGCCGCCGGCGGCGACGGTCGCGCCGGCGCTGACCGCGTCGTCGATGAGCTTCTGCACGGAGGCGAGCCGCCGGTGGCTCACCATCGGCCCCATCTGCACGCCGGGTTCCAGGCCGTTGCCGACCTTGATCGCGGCCATCGCCTCGGTGAATGCCTCGGTGAACGCGTCGTACACCTGCCGGTCGACCAGGAACCTGGTCGGCGAGGTGCACACCTGCCCGGCGTTGACGATCTTGGCGCGGACCGCGGTCGTCGCGGCCTTGACCGGGTCGGTGTCGGCGCAGACGATGACCGGCGCGTGCCCGCCGAGTTCCATGTGGGCCGGCTTCATGGCGGCCGCGGCGAGGCCGGCCAGGTGCTTGCCGACCGGCACGGACCCGGTGAACGCGATGAACCTGATGGCCGGGTCGGGAATCACCGCGCGGGAGATCTCGTCAGGCACGCCGAACAGCACGTTCAGCACCCCCGGCGGCAGCCCGGCCTCTTCGAAGGCCCGCGCGATCAGGGAGACCGTCCCCGGTACCTCTTCTGACGGCTTGATCACGATGGAGCAGCCGGCGGCGAGTGCCGCCGAGATCTTCCGCATCGGCCCGCCGGCCGGGAAGTTCCACGGCACGAACGCGCCGACCGGGCCGACCGGGACCACGCGCACGGAGAGGATCTCGTCGGGGCCGCTCGGGATGATCCGCCCGTAGGCACGGCGGCCCTCCTCGGTGTTCCACTGCAGCCCGGTCGCCGCCCGGTGCACTTCGCCGGCGGCCTCCGCGAGCGGCTTGCCCTCTTCCATGGTCATGACCCGGCCGATCTCGTCGGCCCGCTGGTGCAGCAGCGCCGCGGCCTTGAGCAGGATCCCGGACCGGAAGTCGGGCCCGGCGTCACGCCACTGGGGGAACGCCTCCTTGGCGGCGGCGATCGCGGCGGCGACATCGCCGGGCTCGGCGAACGGGACGCGGCCGAGCACTTCCTCGGTCGCCGGGTTGACGACGTCGTCGCCGCGGCTGCCCGTGCCGTCCGTCCACCGGCCGTCGATGTAGAGCTTGATCTCCGGGTAATCGCCCGGCCCAGTTGTCGGCGCCATCAGTGGTCTCCTTCCGTCGCGTCGCGCTCCAGCCGCAGCGTCCAGATCGTGTGCGGCGGCGTTTCCTCGTAGTCGTTGGGGCCGTAACTCTCGTCGACCCGGTCCATGTCGGCGGCGAACTCGACCCGGCCTCCGCACGGGGCGTGGATGAACCGGAAGACGTTCGACCCGACGGTGTGCCTGCCGAGGCGGCGCGCCTCGTGCCAGCCGCGCTCGATCATGTCGTTGGCGCCGACGATCACCTCATCGACCCGCGCGACCTCGAACGCGCAGTGGTTGATCTGGTTCCTGTCGGGGCGGTGGCACAGCAGCAGCGTGTGGTGATCGGTGTCGCCTGGTGCGCGCATGAACACGCCGACCTTGGCGACCCGGTCGGTGGGGACGAAGCCGAGCCGGCCGGTGTAGAACGCGACGGCCTCCTCCTTGCCGGCCTTCAGGATGTCGAGCGCCACGTGGCACAGCCGCAGCGGCCGCACCCGGCCCGGGTGGCTGAGCGGCTCGTTCCACCGGTTGACGTTCCCTGTCCTGTTGGCTCCGGGATACCGGGTCTTCCCGGTCACCGGCTGGCTGACCGCGAGCCCGACGCCGAAGCCGGTCTCGTCGGTCGTGTGCGCCACGCCGTCGGCGTCGGTGTAGATCGACCGGTCGGCGAGCAGCCCGGTGGCCAGCTTGTCCAGTGACTCTTGCGTGTCGACGCCCCAGACGATCTCGCGCAGGCTCGGCCCGTCCTGCACCGCGGGCGGCAGGCTCGAGTCGACCGCGTCCCGCAGCTCGACGACCTGCCCGGTCTGGGTCGCGAACCTGGCGCCGGTACCGCCGCCGTCGAGCGGGTCGAGCCCGAAGTCGGTGAAGAAGCGGACGCATTCATCCAGGTTGGGCACGCCGTACACGACCCGTTCCACGCGCATGACCGTCATGGCTCGAAGCTTAGGTGTGCCGATCAGTCAACGGGCGAAGCCTTTTGTTGCACGCGCCGTCATGCCGACTTGGCCTGATGCACCGGCTTGGGCGGCTGCGCCCGCTGCGCGGGCGCCTGCTTGCGGAACCACTCCGTGACGAAGTCGAGGAAGACCCGGACCCGGGCCTGGGTCTGGCTGCCCGGCGAGTGCAGCGCGTACAGCGGGCGGTCCGGCACCTCGCACTCGGGCAGCACCCTGACCAGGGTGCCGTCCGCGAGCTCGTCGCTGACCAGGCGGATGGGCAGCACCGCGACGCCGCGCCCGGCGAGCGCCGCCTTCCGCAGCGTGACGTAGCTGTTCGACGAGTAGACCGGGTCGTTGACCTTCAGGTGCACGTCGTTCCCCGCGTGCTGCAGGTGCCAGATCGGGTCGTTGGTATTGACCAGGCAGTCGTGCTCGCTGAGCTCGTTGACCTGCATCGGCGTACCCGCCCTGTGCAGGTAGTTGGGGGAGGCGCACAGCGCGAAATGGAGGTCGGCGATCTTCCTGAGCATCAGGTTGCAGTCCCGCACGTGCCTGGTGTGGAACGCGATGTCGAAGCCCTGGTCGAGGAACTCGTACGAGCGCTCGGACATGCCGCCGACCTCGAACCGGATGTGGATCTTGGGGTAGCGCGCGGAGAACGCGACGATGGCGTCGCCGACGTCGTTGCTGCCGATCCACTTTGGGCTGATGATGGCGAGCTGTCCCTCGGCCTTGTCGCGCAGCCCCCTGAGCTGTGCCTCTTCGCGGTCGATCTCGTCGATGATCCGTGCGGCGAACTCGGCGTACCTGGTGCCGGCCTCGGTCAGGCTGATGGTCCTGGCGGTCCGGTTGACCAGGTGCACGCCAAGCGCGCGCTCGAGCTCGGCGACGTGCCGCGACACCAGGGAGCCGGAGATCCCGAGCGCCCGCGCCGCCTGGCTGAAGCTGCGGGACTTCGTCACGCCGACGAAGCTGCGCATGATCGTAAGCTGATCCATCTCACTCCTCGCCGCTGAGGATCCGCCGGCCACGCTGTCATGTCCAGTCGCCGGCCCCTCCAAGTGCGCAACCTTAGCTTTCAAGAATCGCACAGATAGCGCTTCTGACCTGGAATGGGACAAACCTAACAGACACTGCTGAGTGCTGCTTCTTGAAGCCCTCTGGACAGCGCCTGGGAGCATGGCAACCGCCGTTGAGGATCTACCCTCACTCGGGTGGGCACAGATGAGGCGAAAGCCTCGGCGAAGCCGACCGGTTCGGCGAGCGAAGTGGCAGGCGGGATATGGGCACCGGCGCGCCGTCTGCTGACGGTCGGCCTCGTGCTCGCGGTCACCTTCGTCGCGTTCGAGGCGCTCGCCATCGCCACCATCTTGCCGGTTGTCAGCCGTCACCTGGGAGATCTCCGTCTCTACGGGTGGGTGTTCAGTGCTTTCCTGCTGGCGAGCCTGATCGGGATCGTGGTCGCCGGGACGCTGGCCGACCGCGTGCCGCTCGGGCGGCTGATGCTCGCCGGTCTTGCCCTGTTTGCTCTCGGCCTGGTCGTCGGCGGGACCGCGCCGGACATGGCGGTTCTCGTGGTGGGGAGGGCCGTGCAGGGTCTTGGCGCCGGGGTCGTACCCGCGGTGGCCTACGTGGCGATCTCCCGGTGCTATCCAGAGGAGTCCCGGCCGCGAATGTTCGCCGTTCTTTCCACCGCATGGGTGGTGCCCGGCCTGATCGGGCCGGCCATCGCCGCCCTGGTGGCCACGGCGGTTGGCTGGCGATGGGTATTCCTGGGCTTGATACCGCTGGTGCTCGTGGCTGGGATTCTGGTCGTCCTAGCCCTGCGGCATGTCCCGCCACCCGCAACTCCGGGAACGGCAGCAGTGCCGTACCTAGCGGTGCTGGGCCTGGTCGCTGGTGCCGGCGCGGCGCTGGCGTCGCTCAGCTCCGGCGTCGTGCCCGTAGTGGTCGCGGGCGGTATCGCCGGCAGCGCGCTTCTCGCTGTCTCACTGCGCCGCTTGACACCCCCTAGGCATCTGTCCGCACGGCCCGGGCTGACCGCCACAATCTTCAGCCGGGCGCTGCTAACCTGCTGCTTCTTCGCCGGCGACGCCTATGTCCCGTACGCGATCGTGACCGTCCGCCATGCCCCGACGGCGCTGGCCGCTCTCGCGCTCACGGCCTCGACCCTCACGTGGACGGCCGGATCGTGGGTGCAGGCCCGCTGCATCGCCCGGTACGGCCCGCGCCGCCTCGTCCGGCCTGGCGAGTGCCTGGTCGCGATTGGCCTCGGCGTGATGTGCGTCGTGCTCCTGCCGTCGGTGCCCCCTGAGCTGGCGATCGTCGCCTGGGCGGTGGCCGGCCTGGGGATCGGCACCGCCTACTCCCCGCTGTCCGTGACCACGCTCGATCTTGCCGCGCCGGGCGAGGAGGGCCGGGCAACCTCGGCTCTTCAACTCTGCGACGTGCTCGGTCAGGCCATCGGTACCGGCGTGGCGGGGGCGATCGTGGCGGCCGCCGCGGCCGGTATCGGGCACCGCCCTGGAGTCGCGCTGGCGTTCTCGTTCGGCATCGTGGTTGCTCTCATCGGGGTCATCGTCGGAGCGCGGCTCCCCAGCCAGCTCACATCCGCGAGTCAGCCCCGCGTGTCGTCGGCTGGCTAGGCTGAGCCGGGGAAGGAGCCGCCATGTCGGTGTTCGCCGTCACTACGGCCAAGGGCGTCAACTGGGACCATTCCCGGGATACCCGCGAGCAGCCCTTCTGGGACGAACATGCCGCGTTCGCCGATCAGCTGGTCGCCCGCGGGTTCGTCATCCTGGGCGGGCCGATCGCCAGCGGCGAGGTCGAGGACGTCGCGCTGCTGGCCGTCGAGGCGGCCGATGAGAGCGCCGTGTACGCGGTCTTCGACGCCGATCCGTGGACGGCGCACCACGTGTTCCGGGTCAAGAGCGTCTGGCCATGGACCTTGTGGCTGGACGGGCGCCGCGGTTAGCGGTCGCCGAGGAAATCGAGCAGCGCGTCCCAGACCCCGGCGGCCTCGGCCCTGAACCGTGGGTCGCTGATCGTCCCGTCCGGGCCGACCGCCGCGCGGTCCACCGGGATGCGGCGGCAGGCCGCCTCGACGACATCGGCGCCGACGTAGCCGAGCACGGCCGCCAGGGCATCCTCCGCTCCCTGGCCGCGGCCAGGGACGGCGACGTTGATCCAGGCGGCAGGCTTGCCGTATAGCTGGCCTCCGCCCACGGTCCAGTCCAGCAGGTTCTTGAAGCTGCCAGGCAGGGTCCCGGCGTACTCGGGAGTGCAGAACAGCACCGCGTCCGACGCCGCGATCTCGTCCCGCAGCGCGCCCGCTTCCCGCGGCAGGCGGTCCCCGTCATTGTCGGGATTGAACGCGGGCAGCCGGGCCAGGCCCTCATACAGGGCAGGCAGCACGCCGCCCGGCGCGACCGCCGCCATGGTCACCAGCGCGGCGGTGTTCCCCGAGCCGGCGCGGGTGCTCCCCGACACCAGCAGCACCCTGGCCCGCTCGCTCATCCCTCCAGGCTAGGGCAAGGGTCCGCCCGAGCATGATCGGTGTTCGGCACGCCAGGATGCCGGCAGCGCAGCGTTCGCCTTCCGGCAACTGTGCCCTGGTGCCCGGCACTCGCGCTCGCGGCCCGCGCTCAGCTGAAGCGGCACGCGAGATAATCCTGAGGTGACCGAGCCCGCGGCGGCGCCCCCGTCGTTTTCGTTGCGCACCGCGTGGCCGCGGAGCCTGGAGACGCCGCTTCGGCGGTTCTTGCGCACCGAGACCGGCAGCGCGGCGATCCTGCTCGCTGCTACGGTCGCGGCGCTGGCCTGGGCCAACGTCGACCCGGCCGGATATGCGGGCACCTGGCACACGGTGCTGGTGATCCGATCCGGCACGCGGGGCCTGGCCGATACTTGGCAGGGCTGGGTGAACTCCGGGCTGATGGCGTTCTTCTTCCTGGTGGCCGGACTGGAGGTGCGCCGCGAGTTCGACCTAGGCGAGCTGCGGGAGCGGCGCAGGCTGGCGCTGCCGGTCGTGGTCGCCTTGGGCGGGATGATCGTGCCGGTCGCGATCTACCTGGCCATCAACGCCGGCCACTCGTCGGTGGCCGGCTGGGGGGCGGCGATGTCCACCGACACCGCCTTCGCGCTGGGCGCGCTGGCGCTGGTAGGCCGGGATGTTCCGGACCGGGTGCGCACCTATCTGCTGACGTTCGCGCTCACCGATGACGTGGCCGGGATCGTGGTCATCGCGCTGGCGTACAGCGGTCATATCAGCCTGCCCGCGCTGGGTGCCGGCGTTGTCTTGCTGGGCGTGGCGGCCGTGCTGCGCGGCCGGGGGGTGCGCAATGGCGCGTTCTACCTGCTGCTGGGGGTGGCGGCGTGGATCGCGTTCTTTGAATCCGGGGTCGATCCGGTGGTGGTCGGCCTGGTGATGGGCCTGCTCGCGCTCGCCTACCCCGCCCCGCGCCGTGACCTGGAGCAGGCGTCGGAATCGTTCCGGCTGTTCCGTGAGCAGCCGACTCCGGAACTGGCCCGCGCCGCGCGGGAAAGCGTGCGGCTGGCGCTGTCACCGAACGACCGGCTGCAGCAGTTGTTCCATCCGTGGACCAGCTACCTGATCGTCCCGTTGTTCGCCCTGGCGAACGCGGGGATCACCATCAGCGGCAGCTTCCTGGCGCAGGCCTACACCTCACCGGTCACGCTCGGGATCTTGGTCGGCTACGTGGCAGGCAAGCCGGCCGGCACCGTCGGCGCCGCCTGGCTGCTCACCCGCATCAGCCGCGGCCGGATCCGCCCGTCGGCCGGGTGGGCTGCGGTGACCGGCGCCGGGGCCATCGCGGGCATCGGCTTCATCGTGTCCCTGCTGATCGCCTCGCTCGCGTTCCACGGCAGCCAGCTCGCCGAGGCGAAGGTGGGCATCTTGTCGGCCGCGCTGTGCGCGTCGGGGCTGGGCTGGGCCGTGTTCCGGGTCACCGCGCTGCTGCCCAAACCGCTGCGGCTGCGGGCGCTGCTGGGCACCGCCGAAACCATCACCGACCTGGCGGTCCCCGTCGATCCCGAGCGCGACCACATCCGCGGCCCGGACCGGGCACCGGTCACGATGGTGGAATACGGCGACTTCGAATGCTCCTACTGCGGCCGCGCCGAACCGGTGGTCCGCGAACTGCTGGCCGGCTCCGGCAACCTGCGCTACGTGTGGCGGCACCTGCCGCTCACCGACGTCCACCCCCACGCGCTCCTGGCCGCCGAGGCTGCCGAGGCGGCGGCGGCGCAGGGCAAGTTCTGGCAGATGCACGACTACCTGCTGGACCACCAGAGCGCGCTGACGGCCAGCGACCTGATCCGCTACGCGGGCGAGGCCGGCCTGGACACCGGACGGTTCACCGCCGACCTGCGAGACCAGGCCGGCCAGGCCAAGATCGCCGCGGACATAGACTCCGCCGACCTGAGCGGCGTCTCCGGCACACCCACGTTCTTCATCAACGGCAAACGCCACCACGGCGCCTATGACCTCGCCACCCTCTCCGACGCGGTGCGAACAGCCCGGGCCCAGACCCTCATCAACTCCCGCAGCAAGCTCCGGCACACGTCCTGAATCCGGCTCAGCCGATGGGCGCCGGGACGTCGACGCCGAGGCCGGCGGCGATCTCGGATAGCTCGCGCCACACCTTGGGGCCGAGCGGGATGCCGGACGCGGCGCGCTCGGCCTGGCTGCGGCGGCCCCGCTCGCCGGGGACGAGCACCTCACGGGTCTCGTCGGCGGGCGGCAGGGACTTGATCGCGTCAACGGTGTCGTCGACCGTGGCGGTGAACTCGTCAAGCGGGAGGAACGCGGAGACGTCGACGACGAGGATGAA
>Ga0335074_10016126_pt1 | contig 10515 bp, 7 predicted proteins | sample Lox_Sample_23_FD_206715 | JGI IMG/M metagenome (GOLD analysis project Ga0335074, IMG submission 206715) | Soil microbial communities from Loxahatchee National Wildlife Refuge, Florida, United States - Lox_Sample_2.3 | ecosystem: Environmental > Terrestrial > Soil > Wetlands | place: USA: Florida...
CGTCTCCAGCGAGGCGACCGGTCCCAGGGCGATCGTCTGTCCGGCGCCCTGAATCGGATGGGCGGTCACCGTGGCCTGCAGCGTCTGTGGTTCGCCCTGTTGGATGAGCATTATTCCAATGACGAGTGCCGCGGGCATCAGCACGCGGGTGGTAAAGCGAACGAAGTCACGATAGAAGTTGCCGATAGCCGTTCGGTCGTTACTATGCGAAAAAGCGCGGATGAATGCCATCGCGACGACAAAGCCGGTGGCGGCGGACGTGAACATCGGGAACGTGATAGCGGCCATTTGGCTGAAATTGGATAAAGTAGTCTCGCCAGCGTAGGCCTGCCAGTCCGTATTGGTAACGAAGCTGATGGCTGTATTGAACGCCAGCAACGGCTCCATCCCGCCAAAATGCCGCTGATTTAGTGGCAAGTCATCCTGGAAGACGAGCACAAGATAGATGATCGCTGCCATGACAAAGTTTGTCGCAAGCACATGCAGCGTGTAGGTCTTCCAACTCATTCTCTCGGTGCAGATGCGGTGCCCGATGACGGAATAGATAACGGCGTCGATAGGGTCGAAGAGTCGGTCCGGCCGTGTCTTTTGGTCGGTCACAACCCGAGCCAGATAACGACCGACCGGCACACTGATCAGGCCCCCGATCAGCAAAGTGATGACGATCTGCAGCCAGGGTTGCGTGTTCATGGGAAGCGTTCAGAACTTTTCCGGATTGATCACGGCATAAAAGAGGTAGATCACCAGCGCGATCACGATTGCCACGAGGATGTAAGACGTCATGCTGCAGTGCCTCTTTCGCCCGTCCAGTTGGCGGAACTGTCGCTGGGATGATCATCCGGCGGCGGAGAAGGAGATCGCATAACGTGTTCGGAAAAGCGAACAAGCCCGCTAAGCGCCAGAAACGATCCAGACAGCAGTAAAAGCATCCAGGCAATCATCATTTTGGCACACCACCCGTAGCACCTACATAATTGGCCGCTCCGCGGGAACCGATCGCGGCAGGCTGCCCTCACACCACGACTCCAGATGGCCCTCGAATCCTGCCGCCTTGAGCAGCGCATCCGAATTCAGGATCTCCAGCCGCGGCTTTCGAAAGCTCAGTACGCGCTCCTCTCTGAGTCTGCGGAGAACCCGGCTGACATGGACTGACGTCAGGCTGGTTGCCTGACCGATTTGCTCGAGGCTGAGCGGCACGGATATGACATCGCCGGCGACGGGGGGAAACTTTCGCTGCACCCGAAAGAACAACTCCGCCATGAGGTGGGCGACACGGCCGCGGGCGTCCCGGCCGCCGATATTAGCAAGATGGTCTTGTGCACGGGCCTCATGAGCTGCTGCAAGCTGGGCAAGCCTGGAACAGATGGTGATGTTGCGCGAGACCAGATGGTCGAACCGGGCACGCGCCAGCAGACACGCGGTGACGCTGGTCAAGCACTCGGCCGAATGGGTGGAGAGCGCTCCCGGTGCCGGATGGAGCCCCAGAAAAGTCCCCGGCACGGCGAAATCGAGAATATGCTTCGACCCATCTTCAAGGGCTGTCCGGAGCATAACCCACCCTGCCAGCACGATAACGTAGTCGTGGCACGGTTCGTCCTGGCGGTAGAGGAATGATCCCGCCGACACGACACGCGCGTTCCGTTTGATTTCGGCAAGAGCCGCAATGTCCTCGGCCGCAAGTTGGGCACACAGCCCGAGACGTCGTGCGGGGCAGATCGCGCAACTTTCCCATGGGCGCGGCGGTCGTAAGTTCATTGCCGTCAGGCCAGCCTTTGTCGACTGAAGATCCGCCCAGGTCCCCTGAGTTTTCAGGCTCCTGGCGCAATGTGGGCAGAAAACACCGCAAATTCCACTTTAACCTTGATCCAGATCAAGGGCAAATGTCACCGGAATGCAAAATTACTCAGTCACTCCAGTGGGGAATGTTCCCTGACTAATAGGTATGAGAGGGTTGGAAATGACTGCTCGAATGAATTCGATGATGAGTGCTGCCGCTTTGATGGTGACCCTGGCAGGAGCACCTCTGGTTGCTTTTGCAGCGGGCCCGCATCCATGCGGAAGTCAGCAAGTATCTGAAGCCGGTGGCGGCAACGGCGCACGTCAGCCGCAGCTCGCGGAAGCCGGTGGCGGCAATGGCGGACGTCAGGTTCAGCTCGCCGAAGCCGGTGGCGGCAACGGCGGACGCCAGGTTCAGCTCGCCGAAGCCGGTGGCGGCAATGGCGCACGTCAGGTCCAGCTTGCCGAAGCGGGTGGCGGCAATGGCGCACGTCAGCCGCAGCTTGCCGAAGCCGGCGGTGGCGAGGGTGGCAAGCTGCAGCAGCTCGCTCAAGCCGGCTGCCAATAGGTCCTTGCCCGCGAAGCCCAGGGTCGGATACCTCGTATCTGGCCCTGTTCTTTTCAGTCGGCGATGGCGGCGCGGAGAGGCGTTGCAGTGCGTTCAATATGGCTGGTGAAGCGGAAGGGAGAGAGTGGATCGTGGGGCAGATCCGCCGAATAGGACTCTTTTTGCTCGTGATCTGCATCCCGGCGATGCTGGCCGCGCCGACGCTGGGCGGGCAGGGCACGGAGGATTTGCCCGGTCTGATTGCGGCGGTGCTGCCAGGCGTGGTGAATGTCAGCACTGTCCGGCTGGGGCCAGCGCGACACCCCGCGGATGTCGCAGCAACGATGCACCAAACCGTCGACTACGGATCGGGTTTCGTTATCGATCCCTCGGGCCTGATCGTGACCAACCGCCACCTTGTTGCAGATGCCGAAGCGATCACCGTCGTCTTCCAAGACGGTACGCGCCTTCCGGCGGCCCTGGTCGGAATGGGGCAGCGACTAGATGTGGCTCTGCTGCAGGTGGCACCGACGAAGAAATTGACCGCGTTGCGCTTCGGGCGGAGTGACAAGCTGCGCATCGGCGAAACCGTGGTGGCGATCGGCAACCCACTGGGAATCGGCGCATCGGTCAGCGCCGGGATCGTCAGTGCACTCAACCGGAACATCGGCGAGACCATCTTCGACGATTTCGTGCAGACCGATGCGGCCATCAATCGCGGCTGCTCAGGTGGACCACTCTTGAACCAAGCCGGAGAAGTGGTCGGGATCAACACGGCGTTCGACTCGGCCACGCCACAGGGTGGCTCTATCGGTATCGGCTTCGCCCTGCCGTCAGACGGTGCTGCGATCGTGGTCGACCGCCTCAGGCGCTACGGACGAAGCTGGGTCGGCGTGATTGGGGCGAGGTTTCAGCAGGTCATGCCCGACGTTGCTGCGGCGCTGGGCGATCCGGAGCTGCACGGCGCGATCGTGACTTCGGTCAGAGCGGGTGGTCCGGCGGAGCAGGCGGGTCTGCGGGTGGGCGATGTGGTAACCGCTGCCGGCAACAGGGTGCCGACTGATGAACGGGCCTTGCTGCGAATCATAGCCGGTTGGCCGTTAGATTCGGAAATACCGCTTGCTGTCTGGCGGACAGGCACCACGCTGACCGTGACCCCTGTTGTCGAAGCTCTGCCAACGCTCACGGAAGAGTCGAAGACGCGGCCAGCGCAGGCATCGAGCAGGTCAGAGCTTGGCCTGGGGCTCGCCGCGCTGACTCCGGCGATGCGCGCGCAATACAAGCAGGCGAGGGACGAGACCGGTGTGGTGGTTGCGAGCGTGGAACCGGGAAGTGTCGCCGCACAACTCGGCCTTGTACCAGGGGATGTGATTCTGCGCGTGGGGACGCAACAAATCGCGCGCGTCGACGAAGTGCAGCAAGCGATCGAAGCAGCAAAAAAGAGCGGCAAGCCATATGCGCTTTTGCTCGTGCACGGCCGCGAGGGACGAAGCTGGTACGCCCTCTCACTGAATCCGAAACTGCCGTGAAGGCTGCATCCTGGATTACTTATGGTGTTGGCTTAGGATAAATGCCGCTATAGCGTTCGCCTGCGCAGGCGTGTACTGGTCCGTAACCATGTGCATGTGTGGTTTTTGAACGAAGTCCGCTAGCCATTGTTGCGTCATGCCCGGTCGGTTGGCGACGCTCTCGAATGAAGGAGCGTCAGTCCAGGAGCCGGACCCGTTCGGCTCGATGACATGACAGACCGCACAGGTCTTCTGGGCGATTTCGTGGCCTTCCGATGCAGCAGATTGCGCACGGCAGGGATCGGAGACTAGACTGCCGCCGAGAGCTATCGCCAGGGCGGCCGGAATGACGATATAATACGCCATGCGTACCTCAACTGTTAGGCGGGCCATAGGGTGTAGGCCAATCTAACGGCTGATGGCGCCGGGATATTGAGCCAGATCAATTCGAGGCCCTCGGTTCGTCATATACGATTTTTGATGAAGCCAGCAAAAGCGGAAGGACTCTGCCGCGCCAACGGATTCCTGCTTCCCGCGGGGATAGCGAAAGTTACAGTGAATGCAGGACACGAAGGATCAACAGCCGATCCAGATCACGCCTGATCTTGGCACGGTTGAAGCCGAACACCTGCCCGCCGTGGTCGTGCCGAGAAAGCCGCAGCCGGCGGCTCGCAGCCGGCTGAGACGCGCCCTGTGGCTGGTGGCAGTGTTGGTTGCGGCGGTAGGGGCGGCATATTGGTGGCTTCACCCGCGGCCGGCCCTACCGCCCGGTTTCGCTTCCGGAAATGGGCGGCTGGAGGCCGATGAAATCGACATAGACACGAAATTCGCCGGCAGGATCGCGCAGCTTCGGGCCGACGAGGGCGACATGGTGAAAGCGGGCCAGGTCGTCGCGGTGATGGACACGCGTGATCTGCAAGCCGAGCTGAAGCAGGACCAGCAGCTTGTGCTGCAGGATCAGCGAATGCTCGAGCAAGCCAAGGCGAATTACACATCGGAACAGGCGACCGTGAAGTTCGATCAGCAGGAAGTAGCTCGCTCGAATTACCTCGTACCGAAAGGTGTCGCCACACAGGAGACGCTGGACCTGCAGACCCAAAACCTGCACAAGGACCTCGGCACCCTGCAGGCGGATGAACAGGCGATTGGAGCGGCGCAGCACGCGCTGGATGCCGAGACCCATCAGGTTGAGTTTTACGCCGTCGAAATCGCTGATAACCAGCTGTTTGCGCCAAAGGACGGTCCGATCGAATACCGCGTCGCCAATGTCGGCGAGGTCCTACCGGCAGGCGGCAAGATATTCACGATGCTCGACGCTTCGTATGTTTACATGGACATTTACCTGCCGACCGAGGAAGCGGGGCGGGTCAGGATCGGATCCGATGCCCGTATAGTGCTCGACGCGTATCCCAACCACGTCATTCCGGCGAAGGTGGTGTTCATCGCCAGCCAGGCGCAATTCACACCCAAGATGGTCGAGACGAAGGATGAGCGTGACAAGCTCATGTTCCGTATCCGCGTGCGGATCGATCCCCAGCGGCTTGAAGGGCGCGAAGCGGTCGTGCGCAGCGGGCTTCCGGGGGTCGCTTACGTGCGCACGAGTGAAACGGCAAAGTGGCCGGCCAGTCTGACCCCCAGCCCGCCTCCGGAGATCCCGACCGCGACCCTGCCGATCGCGGTCCCACCGTGAGCGGAAACGCGGGTAGGGTTGCTTCGCTTGACGGCATTGCTCAGCGTTACGGGAAGACGGTCGCGCTGGACGATGTGACGCTCGCTATTCCCAGCGGCCGTCTTGTCGGGCTGATCGGGCCCGATGGCGTAGGCAAGTCGACGCTGCTTGCCATCGTCGCCGGCGCCCGGAAAATCCAGACTGGCACGGCATACGTGCTCGGTGGAAACATCGCTGAGGCCGCGCACCGTTCCGTCGTCTGCCCACGCATCGCCTATATGCCGCAGGGCCTTGGCAAGAACCTGTATCCCGATCTGAGCATTCGGGAGAACATTGAATATTTCGGTCGCCTGTTCGGCCAGTCCGCGGCCGAGCGCGAGGTGCGGATCGCAGAACTGCTCGCCAGCACGGGGCTCGCGCCCTTTGCTGACCGTCCGGCAAAGAAACTATCTGGCGGGATGAAGCAGAAGCTTGGACTTTGCTGCTCCTTGATCCACGACCCTGACCTGCTGATCCTGGATGAGCCGACGACCGGGGTCGATCCACTGTCACGCCGGCAATTCTGGGCGTTGATCGCGCGTATCCGTTCTCGCCGCGCAGGCCTCAGCGTGATCGTCGCGACGGCGTACATGGAAGAGGCCGAGCGGTTCGATTGGCTGGTGGCGATGAATGCCGGCCGGGTCGTGGCGACCGGCTCTCCCGCCTTACTCAAGCGGCACACCGGTGCGCAAACCGTCGAAGAGGCTTTCATCGCCCTGCTGTCTGAAGCGGAGCGCGAGGGCCACACAAGGCTGACCATCCCGCCCCGGCGTATCGTTGATACCGAGCCAGTCATAGTGGCGCGCGACCTGACCCGCCGCTTCGGCGACTTCACCGCGGTCGATCATGTCAGTTTCACCATTGAACGTGGTGAAATTTTCGGCTTTCTCGGCTCGAACGGCTGCGGCAAAACGACGACGATAAAGATGCTGACGGGTCTGCTGCCGCCGACCGAAGGTGAGGTGTTGTTGTTCGGCCGACCGCTCGATGCCAGTGACCTCAGTACGCGCCGCCGCGTCGGCTACATGTCGCAGGCGTTCTCTCTGTATACCGAGCTGACTGTCCGCCAGAACCTCGACCTGCACGCGCGCTTGTTCCACTTCCCGGCGCGCGAGGCGAAGGCACGCGTGGCCGAGCTTATTCACCGCTTCGGTCTTACTGATCATATAGACCAGCGCGCTCAGGACCTGCCGCTTGGCATCCGCCAACGACTTTCCTTGGCGGTTGCGATCGTTCATCAGCCCGAGATACTGATCCTCGACGAGCCAACTTCGGGCGTCGATCCGTTGGCGCGCGACGCGTTCTGGAAGCTGCTGATCCATCTGTCACGAAATGAGGGCGTGACGATCTTCGTCTCGACCCATTTTATGAATGAGGCCGAGCGCTGCGACCGGATTTCGTTGATGGATTCGGGCCATGTACTGGCGACGGATACACCTGCCAATCTGACTGCGTCGCACCATGCCGCCAGTCTGGAAGAAGCATTCATCTCCTACCTGGAGGAGGTAACGGGCGAGCGTTCGGGCGCCATTGCACAGGAACCCGTGCCGGTGGCGGCGCGGAACCGAATGGATGCCGCACGGCAGAGACCGACAGAGGGCTCGTCGTTCAGCTTTCGTCGTCTCTTTGCTTGCACGATCCGCGAGACATTGGAACTGGTGCGCGACCGGATCCGGCTGGGCTTCGCCGTGTTCGGCACAGCATTCCTGCTGCTGGTCTTCGGGTTCGGCATTTCCACCGACGTCAACTCGTTGACCTTCGCCGTGCTGGACCATGACCAGACCCACGAGAGCCGCGCTTATCTGGAAGAACTGCGTGGCTCAGCGTATTTCCTCGAAAAGCCGCCGCTCGACAATTATGCCGACCTCGAGAAGCGGCTTGCCGATGGGGACATCGACTGCGCGATCGAAATTCCGCCCGGCTTCGGGCGCGACATCGCGCGCGGCCGACCGGCCTGGGTGGGTGCCTGGATTGATGGCGCGCGACCCTTCATCGCGCAGACGATCCGCGGCTACCTGGAAGCCATGCATCAACTCTACCTGTCGGACCCCGCCGTGGTGACGTCGCAGCCGGCCGCCAACCCGCCTGCCGACATCGCGATAAGGCTGAAATACAACCAGGATTTCGAGAGCATCTATGCCATGGTTCCATCCACGATTGCGATGGAGCTGGCTCTCTTCCCGGCAATTCTGATGGCTCTCGCGGTGGTTCGCGAAAAAGAGCTGGGCTCAATCACCAATCTGTACGTTACTCCGGTGACCCGACTGGAATTCCTTTTGGGTAAACAGGTGCCGTATGTCGGGTTGGCGATGGTCAATTTTGGCCTGATGTTCCTGATGGCGTTGTTCGTCTTCGGGGTGCCGCTAAGAGGCAGTTTTCCGACCCTCCTCGGCGCGACGTTGATTTATGTAATGGCGACGACGGCCTATGGCATGGTGATCTCGGCCTTTGCCCGCACGCAGATCGCAGCGCTGTTCGGCACCGCCATTCTCACCGTGCTTCCCGCAACGATGTTCGCCGGGATGCAGGCCCCGGTGTCTTCGTTGACCGGTATGGCACGGATCATGGGCCGCCTGTTCCCAATGTCATACTTCCTACCCGTCAGCGTCGGCACCTTCACGAAGGGGCTTGGCTTCGCCGACCTGGCGACGGACGTGGGCGCGCTAATCCTGTTCATCCCCGCCCTGTTGACACTGAGCATGCTACTGCTCCGCAAGCAGGAGCGGTAGGCCCAGCGCATGCGCAGTATCGGCAACATCTTCTGGCTCGGTACCAAGGAGTTGCGCAGCTTCCTGCGTGACTTCGTATTGCTCGGGTTGGTCATCTACAGCTTCTCACTGGCCATCATGGCGCAGGCGCAAAGCAACTCGCAGGAAGTGCGTAATGCCTCGGTTGGCATCGTGGATGAGGACCATTCGGTACTGTCGCGTCGGATCGCCGCAGCCTTCCTGCCGCCCTATTTCCAGAAGCCTCAACCCATCGCCGAGGGCGACATTGTCCCGCTGATGAATGCCGGACGATACACGTTCATCCTGGACATTCCGCCGCATTTTGAGCGTGATGTGCTTGCCGGGGACGAACCTACCATCCAGCTCGACGTGGATGCGACCGCGATGGTGCAGGCCGGGCTGGGGTCCGGCTACGCGCAGCAGATCATCACGACAGAGATCGACAATTTCCTATCCCACGCGGAAGGCGGCCCGTTGTCGCCGGTCAACCTGGTGGTGCGGCTCGCCTTCAACCCGAACGCCGAGACCGGCTGGTTCACTAGTGTGATGGGCATCATCAACAGCATAACGATGCTGGCGATTGTGCTCGCCGGCGCGGCGGTTATCCGAGAGCGCGAACACGGCACCATGGACCATCTGCTGGTCATGCCGCTGACCCCGTTCGAGATTGCGATGTCCAAGATCTGGGCGAACGGTCTCGTTATCATCGTTGCAGTTGCTCTGTCGCTTTACTTTATCGTGCAGCACGTACTCGGAGTTCCCATCGCTGGTTCGATACCGCTGTTTCTGTTGGGTGCCGCTATTTATCTGTTCTTTGCCACCGCTGTCGGCATATTCCTGGGTACCCTCGCGCGATCAATGCCCCAGCTCGGTCTGCTTTTTCTGCTGGTTTATCTACCGCTTGCGATGCTCTCAGGCGCCAACACACCGCTTGAAAGCATGCCGCCCTGGCTCGCAACGGCGATGCAGGCGTCAGCTACCGTGCATTTCGTCTCGATTGCGCAGGCGATTCTTTATCGGGGGGCCGGCTTTGCTGTGGTCTGGCGGGAGTTTTTGATCGTGGCGCTGATCGGGGGCCTGTTCCTCTGGCTGGCGCTGAAGAGGTTTCGGCAGGTCGTCAGCGCCGTTCAGTGAACGGTGCCGGACGCGGGGGAACCACTGGTCAGGCCCTCCCACGGGTGGATCATTGATGGGTCAACTCACTACCGTGCGCCCGGCAGAGGCGGAACGATGACGCAACACGATTGCGCCGCTATCCTTGGCACCGGGACGGGCCCGGTCGGCCACGGGGAAGATGGCCCCTCTCACGAGAGCAGGAGCATAGGTGAGCGAATGCCGATGGAGGAAGCCGGTCTGCGGCTCGCAGCACTTGCCCAATCCTCGGACGACGCGATCGTCGGCAAGGACCTGAACGGCGTCGTCACTGCCTGGAACCGAGCGGCCGAAGCTTTATTCGGCTACACCGCGGAACAGATCATCGGTCGCCCCATCACCATCATCATCCCGCCAGATCGAATCGAGGAAGAGGACTCAATCCTTGAGCGGGTTCGCCGTGGCGAAAGGATAGTCCACTTCGAAACGCTACGGCAACGTAGGGATGGCCGGCTCGTCCCGGTATCGCTCACCGTCTCCCCGGTCCGCGATGCGGACGGCACGGTCATTGGCGTTCTCAAGATCGCCCGCGATTTAAGTGAAATACAGCGGGTTAATCAGGAGCTGCAGCGTCGTGAGGCGCTGCTCCGTTCTATCCTGGATACCGTGCCGGACGCCCTTGTTGTTATCGATGAGCATGGGCTCATCCAGTCCTTCAGCGCCGCGGCTGAGCGGTTGTTTGGCTTCCATCCCGGAGAGGTCGTCGGCCGTAATGTCAGCATGCTGATGCCATCCCCGTATCGCGAGCAGCACGACGACTATCTGGCGCGCTATCTCTCGACCGGCGAGCGCCACATCATCGGCATCGGCCGTATCGTCGTCGGTCAGCGCAAGGACGGCAGCACATTCCCAATGGAACTGGCGGTGGGGGAAGTGAACCTGACAGGCGTCCGCCTGTTTACCGGCTTCGTGCGCGACCTGACCGAGCGGCAGGATCGCGAGCGCCGTCTGAGCGATCTGCGGTCCGAGCTGATCCATGTCTCCCGTCTGAATGAGCTCGGGCAGCTGGTTTCGGCGCTTGCCCATGAGGTCAATCAGCCGCTGACTGCCATGACCAATTACGTGAGCGGCATGCGGCGATTACTCGCGGGCGGC
>Ga0335074_10016127_pt1 | contig 10515 bp, 4 predicted proteins | sample Lox_Sample_23_FD_206715 | JGI IMG/M metagenome (GOLD analysis project Ga0335074, IMG submission 206715) | Soil microbial communities from Loxahatchee National Wildlife Refuge, Florida, United States - Lox_Sample_2.3 | ecosystem: Environmental > Terrestrial > Soil > Wetlands | place: USA: Florida...
CGTCACCATAGCGGTATGGTTGGGCCAGGTCACCGTCGGATTGATCGGAATCATGGCCTCCGCCGACGCCCCTTCGGCCATCAGCCGGCCGAGCACCGGCAGCGGCAGCGAGGGATCGTGCAGCTCGTACGCCGGGAAGCCATCCAGGCTCACCACAATCACGTGCCGGTTCCGGTCGGCCGCCGTCAGACTGATACCACCCAGCAAGAGTAGGGCCCAAACACGCATGTTGCGCATACACGTCCAGTGTATGCCGCGCCACGCGCCGCGCCGGCTACTGGTAAAGGCTCTGGAACTCCGGGCTGCCGATGAAGCCTTGGTTCGGCGTACCCGGTCCCAGAATCTGAATGCGCGTCGCATATCCTGCCGTACCCTGGAACTGCAGCCCGGGCCCGCCGCTGTTGGCGACCCCTACCCAGAAGTTGTAGCCCGGCGGGTCGTAATCGCGCTTGAGGATGGTGTAATACAGCATGGCGATGTACAGCCCGTTGGTGTGATCCACCCCGCACGCCGGGCAGCCCGCCGACGCAGCGTGGAACGTTCCGGTGCTCTGGAACTCGTTGTTCACGGCGTCTGCCGGGGTGAGGTTGGATGGGTACCCGATGAGCATCTGGAACCACGCCGCCAGCGATGCCGGAGTGGTCCCCGCGCCGGTAGTCTCCGCGGCGGTCGGCGCACGGCTCAGCAGGTTTTGGTAGAGAGTCGCCGCCGAGTAACCGGGGTTCACGGCAATCAGCGACGTGAACAACTGGGCGATGGTCTCTGTGCCATTCCGGATGCCGCTTACCGCCGCAACAAACCCCGCGTAGCCGGGCACTCCGCCGCTGGCTGCCTGGTAGGTGGCCATCACCGCGAAATCCGTGTTGAAGGCCTCCGGACTCGTCAGGAATGAGTCGGCCATTTGTCCCAGACCGCCCGCGCCAATGCCGGTCCAGAAGGCGAACCCGCTCGAATCCGGATCGCGGCCCAACATCGACTGGTACAAGGCCCGCACCTGGCGGCTGGGCAGGCTCTCCGTATCGCCGGCCTCCGTCACCGTAAACGTCTGGGGGCTGCCCCCGCTCGAATTCGTAATCGTCAGGGTGGCCGATTGCGGCAAAGAGTGGGTGTTGCTCAGCGCGGTGTATGTGAAGCTGCTTCCGCTCACGCTGGCGGTCAGCCACAAAGCATTCGAGGCCGCCAGATACGTACTGCTGCAACCGGCGCCGCTCGCCGCCGTGATGCCCACGTTGACAGGGACCTCCGGCAGGAAGCCGCCGGTCGAGGTTCCCGCGCTGGTCAGGTTGGCCGAGCCACCGGCATTGAGCGTGAACTCGCAGCCGGTAGGCGTCCCGGGAATGAAAAACCACGGCGCGGCGGGAGCGGCGCCTGTGCCCGAAGAATTGCTGGCGATGATTTCCCAGTAATAGACCACCCCCGCAGTCAGCGCCGGCGGAGAATAGAGGAAACCGGCTGTGTTGAACTGGAACGGCGGTGGGTTCACGGTCCCGAAGTAAACCGCATACGAGGTCGCGTTGCTCACCGGCTGCCAGGCCAAGGTCACGGAAGTGGAAAGACCGGTGGCTCCATTCGCCGGCGCCAGCAGCGTTACCACCGGGGGGCCGGCCGGCTCAATGGAGGTGTTGGGGCTCTGCGGCGCCGAAGTCTGCCCGCCCAGGGTGAGCGCGGCAGAGGTCGAAAGTATGCCGCCGGCCGGCGCGCTCGCCGACACGCCCGCACTCACCGCAAAGCTGGTCTGGCCGCCCGCGGCGATCGCCGAAAGGTTCACGCAAACCAGCGAGCCGCCGTTGAGCGAACAGGTCCACGCCGGGTCGCCCACGCCCGGTACCGGAGCGGTAACGTTCGTCAGATTGGGGTCCAGCGCAATGCTCACGGTCATCGGATCCCCAGCCACTTTCGCCCCCGCGTTGGCGCCGTTGCTCAGGCTGGCCGTGTAGGTGATCTGCTGCCCAGCCGCGATTCCGCTGGGACCTTCGAAGCTCAGCGTGACCGAAGGGCCCGCCGAGGGCAGCAGGATCTGCGACGCCGTCGCGGTGGCCAGGTTGTCCGAAGCGCTGGTCGAGCTGGACTGGATCAGTACGGAAGCGGCGGCGCTTGGTCCATCGGCGACCACCGTGAGGCTCGGCGCCTGCCCGGTAGCCACCGTCGGATAAGTCACCGAAAGGTTAGTGCCGCTGGGGGAACACGTCTCCCCGCCATTCGACGCGCAACCGGTGATGGTCCAGGTCGGAGGCAGACTCTCCCCAACCGTAACATTCGTAGCCGTCGGCGCTGCGGCATCGCGCGCCAGGGTCTGGGTATACTGCAACGTGCTCCCTACGGTCACCGTGGCGCCAGGCCCGCCTGAGCCGTCCAAGACGGCTTGCTTGCCGGACAGCGTCGCAGCCTTGGACGCCGTGGTGCTCTGCTGGCTCCCATCCGCGCCTTGAACCAGCAGGTTGAACGTCAGGTGGTCCGAAGAGTTAATGTTGCCCGCCACCGCTGCCGAGGCCGGCGCGCCTGAATCGTTCACCAGCGTGACCACGCTGTTGAATTCGTCGGCGATGAAAATCTGGTCCGCCTTGCCGATCGCCACGCCCCATGGCTGGCTGATGGCGTTGCTGCCCTGCCCGGCCAGCAGGGTGATAATGTTGGTCGCCAGCACCACCTTGCGCGTGCTTTCATTGAAAAAGTCCGCGATGAACAGGTTGCCCAACCCGTCCACCGCCACGCGCACCGGGGTAAGGAGTTGCGCGTTCACAGCCGGCCCACCATCGCCGCTATAGCCGGAGGTTCCGTTCCCGGCTATCGTCGCAATGCTGCCCCCAGCCGTAACCTGACGGATCCGCAAGTTCCCTGAATCGGCGATATAGAGATTGCCGGAGGAATCCACCGCCACATCGTTCGGGATGGCAAGCTGCGCACTGGGGGCCGGGCCCCCGTCGCCGGAAAAACCGGCCGAACCGCTCCCTGCTACGGTAGTAATGGTGCCGGTGCCCGCCGTCACTTTGCGGATGCGGTTGTTGTTGGAATCGGCGATGAAGATGTCTCCGCCGGCGTCCACCGACAGGCCCTGCGGGTTGTTGAGTTGGGCGCTGGTAGCCGGGCCATTATCCCCCAGGCTCGATCCGCCGCCCGCCACGGTGGTGATGATACCGGTAGCCACCGTCACTTTGCGGATGCGGTTGTTGGTCGAGTCGGCAATATAAAGGTTGCCCGCGGAATCCACCGCCACGTCGGTGGCGGATAACTGGGCGGCGGTGGCCGGGCCGTTATCGCCGGAGAAGCCGCTGCCGCCGGTTCCCGCCACAGTCGTGATAATGCCGGTGCCCGCCGCCACTTTGCGGACGCGATGATTCACGTTATCGGCGATGTACAGGTTGCCGGCGCCATCTACCGCCACGCCGGTGGGCCCATTGAGTTCAGCGTTGGTGGCGAGTCCCCCGTCGCCGCCGAAGCCGGCCACCGGAGAGCCGGCCACCGTCCCAATCAGGTAAGGCTGCACCGGACCGCTGGCCCCGCCGCTGGTGATGTTGGTGGAATCGCTGGCGCTGGCCGTCGCCGATCCGCCGCCCGAAACCGAAACCAGGTTCACCTGCGGCGAGGTAGCGTTGGAAGCCACGTTGACGGTTACCGCAATCGGCGGGTAGCCCGTCCCGCCCAGGAGGTTGTCGGCGCGGGTGCAGGTGTTCCCACCGCTCGGGCAGGTCCAGCCCGTGCCTGACATGGAAACCAGAGTCAAGCCCGAAGGCACGCTCTCAGTCACAGTCACCGGGCCGCTGGTAGGGTTGGCTCCCTCGGCATTCAGAACGTTGACCGTGTAAACCGCATTCTGCAGCCCCTGGCTAAAGTCGCCGCCGTGACTCTTGGAGATGCTCAGCACTACCAGCGGTTGGGCCACCTCCAGGGTCACCGGGAAACTCAGCGAGCCTGTGCCCGTGGCCTGGATGGTGACACTGCCGGCGTAAGTCCCCACACCCAGCCCCGCGTTGCTGGCGGTAATCGTAAGAGTGGCTGGCGAACTGGTCTGGCTCAGCGTAGCGGTCAGCCAATTTCCCCCCGTCAGGGCGGTTGCCGAAACCACAATGCCCGTGCCGCTGCTCACCGTGCAAGCCTGGCTGGCGGGAGCCGCTCCGCCGCTCACCGAGGCGAAAGTCATCGAAGTGACCGAATCACAGCCCTGCAGGAGTATTTGCGTGGCGCCCGAATCGGCGGCCCGCGAGTTGTTGATCTTACTCAACTCCGGGATTTTCATGGAAGGATCGGCAATAGCGCCCAGGTACCAGGGGCCCGGAGGCAAAGCGGTGGGAACGTTCACCGAAACCGTACAGGTGGTGCTGCTCCCCGCGGGCAGAATCGGGCCCGCGCAGCCCGAGCCGGAATCCACCGCCGCGGTGGTGATGGTTGCGGTCTGCGACCAGTAGAACTCCACCGTAAAGGTTTCCGAGGCGGCGGTTCCCTGGTTGGCCACTGTCATGCTGACGTTGGCCTGCGATCCCGCGGCGATGGTCGTGGGTGCCGTCAGCGCCGTGATCACCAGGTCCGCGGCCGGCGCCCAGTTGGCGTCGTCCAGGATCCAGGTATCGTTGAGCAAGCCATTACCGTCGGGGCTGGCGAAACCGTTGCCTCCAAAAACAATCAGTTCGTCGTTGCCTGGGTTGTATAGTCCAGCCGCCCCCCAGCGGGCTGGGGGATATCCGGGCGTGTTACTGAACGAAGTTGTCCCTGCGTAGCGCTCGATCCAGGCCGGCGTGCCTCCCAAACCGTTGGCATTCGACAGCGTCCAGACGTCCGACAAGTCGATCGTTCCGTCGGTCGAGCCGCCAAACAACACCATCTCGTCCGTGGAGGGGTCAAAGATGGCCGTGGCCCCGGCGCGGCCAACCGGCGGCGTACCGCTGGGAAGAAGCTGCGTCCAGGTGGGAGTTCCGCCCAGTCCGTTGGCATTCGATAGCACCCAGACATCGTTGAGGCCGATGTAGGTTGTTTCCGTAGACCCGCCGAAAACGATCATCCGATTGTTGGCCGCATCGTAGACGGCATTGTGCATTTCCCGCCCCGGTGGAAGGTCCCCCGCCGGATTCAATTGAATCCAGGCGGGCGTTCCGCTCAATCCGTTGGCTTGCGTCAACACCCACACGTCGTTCAGGTCGTTGCTGCCGGATTCACCGCCGAAGACCATCATCCGGTTGCTGGCCGGGTCGTAGACGGTGGTCGAAAAGTACCGCTCCGGTGGCGGCGTACCGGCCGGATTGAGCTGCGTCCAGGTGGGCGTTCCATTGGCGCCGTTGGCATTGCCGAGCACGAAGACCGGGTTGGATCCGCTGCCGGCGTAAAGGATCATGCACGAGTGGGCCGCGTCGTACACCGCGCTTCCTTCGTCAGCCGGAGCTGTCCCGGCAGGCGTGACCGGCGTCCACACAGGCAACGCCCCAAGCGAAAGACGCCAGACCCCGGTGCCGCGAGTGGCGTTTCCAAAGACGATCATCTGGTTCAGGGATGTATCGAGGACCGCGGCTGCCCCTTCACCCCCCGCTGGAGGGGGCCCGGCGGGCGTTAGCGCATCCCACGTTTGCGCCCCCGCCGGCAGGCACGCGGCAAGCCCCACCGCGGCCGCCCAAGTCAATATCTTGCGAAGACCGTCATCGGCCATCTCGATCCTCCAGACACCCACTTGCTTCAGCGCGGAAACCAGGCCGAGGGGGACAAAAATCAGTCCGCCGCCGGGTTACAGCAGCCGCGCGATCTCGCAAACCGTGGCGCCGGTCACGTGGATCAAATCGTCCGGCGCCAGCACCATCTGGCATCCGCGCACACCGGCCGAAACCGAGATCAGATCCCACACCAGGGCAGTCTCATCCAGGTAGACCGGATACTCTTTCTTGGTACCCACCGGCGAGACGCCGCCGCGGATGTAGCCGGTCAGTCCGAGCACTTCCTTAACAGGCACCAGCTCGACTTTCTTATTCCCGCTGGCATGGGCGAGTAACTTCAGATCCAGCTCGGAATTCGCCGGGATGGCCGCCAGCACCACGCCCGTGCGGTCGCCGCGCACCACCAGCGTTTTGAAGACCTGCTCCGGCGGCATGCCGATGGCTTCGGCCACCTGGGCCGCCGCGAGGTGCTCCTCATCCACCGTATATTCCCGCAACTCGTACCGCACCCCCGCAGCGTCCAGAATGCGCGCGGCGTTGGTCTTGGGCATGGCGAAGCTATAGTACCAGGAAATCCGCGCGCTCCTCGCCGTCCCGCGTCCTCCCACAATCGACCCGCCCTCCCGCGGTTGTCATCAAGTTTTAGGCCCTCTCGGCATATGCTGGTAGGACATGGCTCAGAGAGTGTCCCTTGCCCCACTGGGCGTCGCCCCGCCAGTACGGTCGCACAGATACCCCCCGCGGCCCCTCTCCGTCCTCCCCGCCCTGGCGCAGCCATTCGGACTCGCGGAACCATGATCGCTTCCAAATCCACCCCGGCCGTCCGCGGCTCCTTCGCGTTCTGGCAGGTCCTCACCGTAGCTTTGCTCGCGTTCGGCTATGCCGGATATTATCTCTGCCGGTCCGATCTCTCGGTGGCCATGCCCCTGCTCATCGCCGGGCTGGCGCGGCACGGAATGTCCGCCGATGCCGCCAAGGTCGCGCTGGGAACCGTCGCCTCCTGGGGCGTGCTGGCGTACGGCCTCGGAAAATTCCCCAGCGGCTGGGTGGCGGACTTCCTGGGCGGCCGCCGCAATTTCCTGCTCGGCATGAGTGGCGCCATCCTCTTCACCCTGTTTTTCGGCCTCTCCGGGGGAATCCCGCTCTTCACTCTGGCGTGGATGGGCAACCGCGCCGTCCAATCCATGGGCTGGGCCGGCATGGTCAAAATCTCGTCGCGCTGGTTCTCCTACTCGGCTTACGGCACCGTCATGGGCTTCATCAGCCTCAGCTACCTGTTCGGCGACGCGGCCTCGCGCGAGTTCCTGGCCCGCCTCATCGATGCCGGCTTCGGCTGGCGCGGCCTCTTCTTCGCCGCCGCCGGGACCCTGGCCGTCCTGCTCCTGCTGAACCTCCTCCTGCTGAAGGAATCGCCCGCGCGCCGTGGGTTCCCCGAGCCGCCCGCCAACCCGTCCAATCTGTTCGGCGCCCAAGGCCAGGCCCCCAGGCCCGAAAGCCTCGGCGCGCTGCTCGGCGCCTTCGCCCACAGTCCTGCCTTCTGGCTGGTCTGCGCGCTGTCGTTCGGCGTCACCATTCTGCGCGAAACCTTCAACCTCTGGACCCCCACCTACTTCACCCAGTCCGTCGGCCTGACCGTCGCCGATGCCGCCCACAAGAGCGCGCTGTTTCCCCTGTTCGGCGGCCTCTCCGTGCTGCTGGCCGGCTTCGGCAGCGACCGCCTGGGCCCGCACGGCCGCGCCGCCATCATCTTCTATGGACTGCTGCTCACCACCGCCGCGCTGGCCGTCCTGGCCTTCGCCAATTTCGGGCAATCGCAACTGGCGCCGGTCGCCTTGGTCGCGCTGGTCGCCTTCGTCATGATCGGGCCCTATTCTTACCTCGCCGGCGCCATCTCCCTCGATTTCGGCGGCAAACAGGGCAGCGCGACGGCCTCGGGGCTCATCGATGGCGTCGGTTACCTGGGAGGAATCCTGGCCGGCAACAGCGTGGCCGGCATCTCGGTTGTATGGGGATGGAAGGGCGCCTTCGCCGCCCTGGCCGCGGTCGCGCTGCTGTCCAGCGTAGCCGCCGGCGTCTATCTGCTGCGGCTCCGGCGCCACCCGTGAGCGCGCCGCACTCCGCTCAGTGCGCCCGATGTTTGCGGTGCGTCCGCGCCGCCGCGCTCACACTGCCGCCCTCCAGAGCCTGCAGCAGGTTGGCCCCCCAGGGAGATCCCAGGCCCGTGGTAGCGTCCCATCCGGGGCCCGCCGAAAACGCTCCGTTCGATCCGCTGGTAATGTCGTGGAAAGCGTCCGCCGCCGCCGGCAGTCCGTAGAGTACCGGCTGCAGGAAGCCCAGCGGCTTTCCCAGCTTTTCGTTCAGCAGGGCGATCAGCCCGCTCCACAGCGGCGCCACCGCGCTGGTTCCGCCGATCACCAGCGAATCCCCGTCCACCAGCACGTTGTAACCGGTTTCGGGGTCGGCATCGCCGGCCACGTCCGGTACACCGCGCCCGCCGCCCGTGGGCGGTTGGATGTGCGCCGCGGCCTGCCACGAAGGCAAGGGAAACTGCGCGCTGTACCCACCCCCGCTGGCGCCCCCCTGGGTCCCGTCGTTCCAAACCGTTTCGCTGGTGATGGCGCCGTTGGCGCTCTGGAGCGTGGTGCCCCCGCAGCCCAAAATGTGCGGGCTGGAGGCCGGGAAATCCACGTGGTTGGCGCCGTCCGTGACTCCATCGCTCGACCCGTTGTCCCCCGATGCCGCGCAAATCGTCACCCCCAGCGCCGCCCCGTCCTGCGCGGCCGAATCCATCGCCATCATCGACTGGCTCGTCCACGTGGATTCGGCGCCGCCCCAACTGATCGAAACCACCGACGGGTTATTGGTGGCGTCGTGAATCGCCGTGGTCAGCGCATCCAAAAAGCCCTGGTCGGTGTTAGGCGCGAAGTACACCACGATCTTCGTCCCCGGCGCCACCGCTCCCACCACTTCGATGTCCAGCAGCACTTCGGCGTCCGAGCTGTTCGGGTTGGTCGGCTGGTTCTGCGCCTGGTCCACCGAAACCGAAATCACGTTGGGTTCCTCCACTCCCAAAGAGGCAAAATAGTTCTTCAAGTCCGCCGGCAGATATCCGCCGCCCAGTTCCAGAATGCCCACCGTCTGGCCGGTGCCGTCCACATCCAGCGGAAACTGGTACAACTCGGCCACCTGGCGCGGGGTGTAGGAAACTCCGGCGGCCGCCGCCGCGGCGCCGTTCACCCGAAAGTGAGCCTTAGCCTGCGGCCGGTTGTCCAAGCCCAGAATTGCCTCCACCGATTGGGCCAGTCCCGCGGGAACCTGGATGCCGCCCGTCCGCGCGCGGTATTGGCGTCCGTTGTGTTCGTAACGGCCAAGCTGCACATCGAAGGCGCGCATCATGGCCGCCGCCGTGCCCTCCAGTTTCACAGTCCGCCGCGCGGGCGATACTTCCGTCACCGTAAGGCCGTTCTCCTGGGCAAACTGCTTGACCAGATCGATAGACTCCGGATCGGCGCCGTATTTGGCCGCGAACTCCTTGCGCGATACCGCGGCGCCGCCCTTCAGCGGTACCGGCAGGCGCTTCTTCGGCCTCAGGATCACCGAGATTTCAATCTTCTCATCGCCTGGCTGATCCCCAACTCTGGTCCCGACCGGCTGGCGCTCGCTCCCCGGAAGTGTGACTTTCTCGCTGTTCATGGCTACTCCAGCATTAGTGTGTACCGATTCGCCGGTGAATGGACCGCTCTTGAAGCCGCCAACCGTGTTTGATCGTACGGAACGGGTCGATCCCAACAGCCGTTCGCAAAGGAATTGCCGGTTTCTTCTCAATCGGCTCAATCAGTTGCGGGCTTCGCTGCCCGGTACCGAAGAACCCGCATGTTACTTTGAAGTTGAAAAAAAGCTGCTCGCTCGCTGAGTGCAGCCCGTTTCGATATTGCGATGCCGTGCCCACTGCAGGGGATTTAAAGTCGGCTATCAGACGCATTCAACGTTCGGAAGGCGAAGGTGGCATGCTCCTTTCAGTGGAGGGCGCTCTTGGGCAGGGCGTTCTTCGCGGAGGAGAAGTGGAACCGGTTCCCCATGTCCCGGCGGGAACAGCCCCGCAATCGAAGACGAAAATAACCAACAAACCGCCCTCCGGTGGACCGCGCGCCGTTCGGCTTGCGCCCGCCTACCTTACGCGTACAGCTCCGAAACTGGCACCCGGACCCCCGACCGTGAGGGAGCACTGCCAATTCTTGGCTAGGGGCACGACACGACCCTCTCCTCCCGTCTCGCACGCGCCAAGATCAGACCGTTCTTGCCCGCTGTGCCCCTACGGGCCGCCCAAGCGTGCCACGCCAAGTCGTCTCTCCCTACTTTAAGGCCGTGAGATCTTCACCAGGCTTCCCGATTGCCCGATACGTTCCAGGTATTGACGGGCACACGGGGCGCACAGGCACTCCGGATTTTCTTCCGGTACCACCTGGATGGCGTATCGGCTTCGCCGCTTGCCGCAAGCCAAACAAGGCACCGCGGACCGGCGGTTCCGTCGCCCGGGCGCCGGCTTCGCACAATTTGCTGGTGATGCTCTCGGAGGAAAGGAATTGGAGTGGCGAACCATACAAGAGGATCATCGGCGGAAAGCACAATTTACTTTAGAGTCCAAAGACCTCTTCTCGCCGAAGACCACTCCCTGCTTTGGCCGGTTCACGGCACCGGTCGTCGCCCCGCCTAAACCACCCGCTGGACGACCGGCGAGTAACGGTACGGTTCAGGGTCGAGGTGCTCGTCACACTCGGATGGGTCGCTGCCGGCCAGGGCGCGAATCAGTTGCGCCGCCAGTTCCTTGGGGCAGAGGCAGTCGGCTTCCGAGACCGTCTCCGCGGGAGCCGGCTGGTGCCAG
>Ga0335074_10016128_pt1 | contig 10514 bp, 7 predicted proteins | sample Lox_Sample_23_FD_206715 | JGI IMG/M metagenome (GOLD analysis project Ga0335074, IMG submission 206715) | Soil microbial communities from Loxahatchee National Wildlife Refuge, Florida, United States - Lox_Sample_2.3 | ecosystem: Environmental > Terrestrial > Soil > Wetlands | place: USA: Florida...
TCGAGAACGCCGTGGTGCGCGCGCTGCCGCCGCTCTACCGGTTGACGCTGCGCGGTGCGCCCGCGGCGCTGGAGCGTGCCGGCGTCGCCTTGCACCTCGCGATGCCCGAGCGCGCCTGTCGCGCCACCGTCGACGGCGAGCGCGCGGTGCTCTGGCTCGGACCCGACGAGCGGCTGCTTCTGATGCCCCGAGCGCTCGCCGCGCCGACCGCGGCGGCACTGCGCGAGGCGCTCGTGGGCGCGGCGCACGCGCTCGTCGATGTGAGCGAGCGGCAGATCGCCCTCGAGGTGAGTGGACTGCACGCGACGACCGTTCTCGCCGCGGGGTGCCCGCTCGATCTCGATCGCAGCGCCTTCCCGCCGGGCATGTGCACGCGAACCGTGCTCGCGAAAGCCGAGATCGTGCTCTGGCGTACGGGCGAGACGCGCTTCCACCTGGAGGTGGGGCGCTCGTTCACGAGCTATGTCTCAGGGTTTCTCGCGGAAGCGGCGAGCGAGCTCGAGATCTCCGGGTGAGCGGAGCGCGCCGCCGGTCGCTCGCAGATCCGTCGCCGTCGCTTTTCGATACCTCGGGTGGACGGCCGCACCTAGACTAGGCCCATGAAGACTCATGCGCGGGTGGTCGTGGTGGGAGGCGGCGTGGTCGGCGTGAGCACGCTTTACCATCTCACCCACAAGGGCTGGTCGGACGTGGCGCTGATCGAGCGTGCCGAGCTCACGGCCGGCTCGACCTGGCATGCGGCGGGCCTGCTGCCGCTGTTCAACATGAGCTATACCGTCGGTCAGCTGCATAAGTACTCCGTCGATCTCTACAAGCGTCTGCCCGCCGAGACGGGGCAGGACGTGAGCTTTCGCGTCACCGGGAACCTGCGGCTTGCGACCTGCCGGGACCGGATGGACGAGTACCACAAGTACTGCGGGACGGCGAACACGATCGGCGTGCCGTTTCGCATCGTGAGCGCCCGCGAGGTGAAGGAGCTCTGGCCGCTGATCGAGCTCGGAGGGAGCGGTGCGACCCCGGCGATCATCGGCGCGCTCTACCATCCCGACGACGGCCATATCGCGCCGGCCGACCTCACCATGGCGCTGCGCAAGGGTGCGCGCAGCCGCGGTGCCGAGATCAACGAGCATACCGAGATGATCGCGCTCGAGCGCACGGCGGGCGGTGAGTGGAAGGTACGCACGACGCGCGGGGACATCCTTGCCGAGCACGTCGTGCTCGCGACCGGCAACTATGCGCGCCAGACCGGGCGGCTGATCGGGCTCGATGTGCCCGCGATCCCGGTCGAGCACCAGTACATCGTGTACGACACCTCGCCCGAGCTCGAAGCGTATCGGCGCGGCGGCGGCCGGGAGCTCGCAGTGCTGCGCGAGTCCGACCAGTCCTATTACCTGCGCGAGGAGCGCATGGGATGGATTCTGGGACCGTACGAGCGCGGCGCGCCCGCGCGCTTCGCGGACGGTGTGCCCGAGTGGTTCGGCAAGAGCCTGTTCGAGGGGGATCTCGAGCGGCTCCTGCCGCACGTGGAGGCAGCCTGCCGGCGCGTGCCCGCCCTCGAGCACTGCGGCATTCGCGACGTCGTCAATGGTCCGATCGCCTACACGCCCGATGGCAGCCCCCTCATCGGTCCGGCCTGGAACGCACCGAACATCTGGCTCAATGAAGGACACAGCTTCGGGATCACCGCGGCGGGCGGAGCGGGCTGGCAGCTCGCCGAATGGATCGTGGAGGGTGAGCCGGGCATCGACATGCTCGCCGTCGACCCGCGCCGCTTCGGCGCCTACGCTGGCCGCGGCTATCTGATCGCCAAGAACGAGGAAACCTACCGCAACGTCTTCACCATTCACTTTCCGGACGAGGAGCGTGAAGCTGCCCGCCCGGCGAAGACGAGCCCGGTGTATGACAAGCTCGATCGCTTGGGCGCGGTCTGGGGCCAGCGCTACGGCTGGGAGCGCGCCAACTGGTTCGCGCCGCAGGGCGTCGAGCGCGCGGATCGCTGGAGCTTCCGGCGCTCCAATTATTTTGCGCACGTGGGGAACGAGGTGCGCTGCATGCGCGCGCGGGTGGGCCTGATCGACCTCACCCCGTTCACCAAGCACGAGGTGAGCGGCGCGGGCGCCGAGGCCTGGCTCGATGGGCTCGTCGCGAACAAGGTGCCGATGAAGACCGGCCGCATGGCCCTCTCGCACGCGCTCACCGCGCGCGGCGGCATCCGCTCGGAATTCACGATCACGCGAATCGCGGACGATCGGTTCTACGTGGTGAGCTCCGGTGCAGCGGAGCGCTACGACAGCGCATATCTCGCCGCGCGATGCCCGCACGACGGCTCGGTGCGGCTCGCCAACGTCACGACGGCGCGCGGCTGCTTCGTGGTGGGCGGGCCGCGCTCGCGCGAGGTGCTCGCCAAGCTCGCCGCGACGCCGCTCGACAACGCCTCCTTCCCGTGGCTCACCGGGCGCATCGGCGAGGTCGGCCTCGCGACGAACGTGTACGTGCTGCGCGTGAACTTCGTGGGCACGCTCGGGTGGGAGCTGCACTTCCCGATCGAGTACGCGCACCACCTGTTCGATGCCCTGCTCGATGCGGGCGCCGAATTCGGCATCGGCATGATCGGCATGCGCGCGATGGAATCGATGCGCATCGAGAAGTCCTACCGCATGTGGGGGAGCGATCTCACCCGCGACTACACGCCGCTCGAAGCCGGCCTGGAGCGCTTCGTGCGCATGGAGCAGAAGGACTTCATCGGCAAGGCGGCGCTCGCGCGCCAGCTCGCTCACGGCGTGCCGCACCGCTTTGCGACGCTCGAGGTGCACGAGATCTCTGACGCCGACCCGCTCGGCAACGAGCCGCTCTACGCGCGCGGTCGCCTCATCGGCCGCACGAGCTCCGGCTACTTCGGGCATACCCTCGGCAAGAGTCTCGCGATCGGCTACGTGGAGCCGGATTTCGCCGCGGTCGGCACCCAACTGGAGATCGAGATCTTGGGCGAGCGCAAGCCCGCGACGGTGCTCCCGGACTCACCCTACGATCCCGCGAACCGCGACCTGCGCGCATGAGTGACCGGACCGGCGAGGAGTTGCCCATGGATCAAGAGCCCGATCAGCCCGTGCGGCACCGCAGACCGAGCGGCCGCGAGGCCAAGCGCGCGGCGCGCGCGGCGCGCGCAGCGGTCTCAACCCCCTACATCACGCGCAGAATTCCCTGCTACGAGGTCCTCGGACCCGAGGGACTCGCCCTCCTCGAGTCGAACGCCGATGACATCCTCGCGGATGTCGGCATCGATTTTCGCGAGGACCCGGAGGTGCTCGAGATCTGGCGCCAGGCCGGCGCGGACGTGAACGGCGAGCGGGTGCGCTTTCCGCGCGAGATGTGCCGCACGATCATCCGCAGATCCGCGCCGAGTGAGTTCACGCAGGTCGCACGCAACCGCGCCCGCAACGTCTTAATCGGCGGGCACAACACCGTCTTCGCCCCCGCCTACGGCTCGCCGTTCGTGCGCAACCTCGATGAGGGGCGCCGCTACGCGCGGATCGAGGACTTCCGCAACTTCGTCAAGCTCGCCTATCTCGCCCCCGCGCTCCACCACTCCGGCGGCACCATCTGTGAGCCGGTCGATCTGCCGGTCAACAAGCGCCACCTCGACATGGTCTACAGCCATATCAAGTGGAGCGACAAGCCCTTCATGGGCTCGGTGACTCATCCGGAGCGCGCGCGTGACACGGTGGAGATGGCGCGGATCCTGCTCGGCGAGGACTTCATCGAGCCGGCAAGCGGCAGACCACGCACCGCGGTCATCAGCCTCATCAACGTCAATTCCCCGATGACTTACGATGCGACGATGCTCGGCGCGCTCAAGGTCTATGCACGCGCCAACCAAGCTTGCATCGTGACGCCGTTCATCCTGGCCGGAGCCATGTCGCCGGTCACCGTGGCCGGCACCGTCGCTCAGACGCTTGCTGAAGCCCTCGCGGGCCTGGCGCTCATCCAGCTGCTCAACCCCGGCGCACCGATGGTGCTCGGAAGCTTCGCCTCGTCGCTCTCGATGCAGTCCGGCGCACCGACATTCGGCACTCCGGAACCGGCACTGGTTCTCTACGTGATGGCTGCGCTCGCGCGCCGGCTCGGACTGCCATTTCGCTCCGGCGGCGCGCTCTGCGCCTCGAAGATTCCCGATGCGCAGGCGGCCTACGAATCCGCGAACACGCTCCTCCCCACCTGCCTCGCCGGCGTCAACTTTGTGCTGCACACGGCGGGCTGGCTCGAGGGCGGACTCGCCATGGGCTATGAGAAGTTCGTGATGGACGCCGATCAGGCCGGGATGATGCACACGCTGCTTGCCGGCGTCGATCTCTCCGAGAATGGCCAGGCGCTCGATGCGATCCGCGAGGTGGGTCCGGGAAAGCATTTCCTCGGCTGCGCGCACACGCAGGCGAACTTCGAGACGGCGTTCTACCGCTCCCCGCTCGCGGACAACAACAGCTTCGAGCAGTGGGAGGCAGAAGGCGCGGCCGATATGGCGCAGCGCGCGAACGCACTCTACAAGAAGCAGCTCGCCGCCTACGAGCCTCCGCCGCTCGATCCCGCGGTGGACGAGGCGTTGCAGGACTACATGAATCGCCGCAAGGCCGCCTTCCCCGATTCCAACGTCTAGGGCCGATCGCTCACGCGCTCAAAGCGCACGTCTCCGTGCCCGCCGGCGGGCTGGCACGGCGGCGGCGCCTGCCGGGCGCTCGCCCGCGGGCAGGGGCATCACGCGCCGCAGATTCGGATACTCGGCGGTCTTGTGCGGAATCGCCATGGCCTCGACGAAGTGGTGCTGAAAGCGCGGCTCGATTGCCGTCTCCACCTTCTCCACGCGACGGACGAGCTGCTCGATGGTCGTGCGCGCGCTTGCATCGAGGAGCGCGATGCGCGCCCCCGTGCCCGCGGCGTTGCCCGCGGCCCGAACGTGCGCCAGGTCGCAGTCGGGAATCATGCCGAGCACCATGGCGTGGCGCACATCGATGTGGCTGCCGAATGCGCCGGCCAAGCGGATGCGATCGACGCGCTCCACGCCCATGCGCTCCATGAGCAGGCGCGCACCCGCATGGAGCGCCGCCTTGGCAAGCTGGATCGCGCGCACGTCGTTCTGCGTGATGGCGAGGCGCATCTCGCCCTGGTGCAAGACATAGGCGAACGTGCGTCCGTTCGGGACCACGCGCTCGGTGCGGGCCGCGAGCTCACCGTCGAAGGCACCATCCGCATCGATGATGCCGGCCAGGTACATCTCCGCGATCGCCTCGATGATGCCGGAGCCGCAGACCCCGTTGATGCCCGTGTGGGTGGCGGCGCCTGCGAATCCCGGCTCATCGGACCACAGCTCGCAGCCGATGACCTTGAAGCGAGGCTCGAGCGTCGTGGGATCGATCCGCACGCGCTCGATGGCTCCGGGAGCGGCCCGCTGGCCGCAGCTCACCTGTGCTCCCTCGAATGCCGGGCCCGTGGGACTCGAGCAGGCGAGCAGCCGCCCGCGGTGACCGAGCACGATCTCGGCGTTGGTGCCGACATCGACGAGGAGCGTCATCTCGTCGCTCAGATCGGGCCGCTCCGCGAGAATCATGCCGGCCGTGTCCGCCCCGACGTGTCCGGCAATGCACGGCAGAACGTAGACGCTTGCGCCCGGATGCAGCGCGAGCTCCAAGTCACACGCCGCCACGGTGACGGAGCTGTCGACCGCGAGCGCGAACGGTGCGCCGCCGAGCTCGACCGGATCGATGCCGAGGACGAGGTGATGCATGATCGGATTGCCGACCAGCGTCATCTCCAGGATATCGCCTGCGTCGATGCCTGCGCGCTCGGCCACCTGCGCCGCGAGCGCGCTCAAGGCTCCGCGCACTGCGACGGTGAGCTCACGCGCGCCGCCCGGGTTCATCATCGCGTAGGACACCCGGCTCATGAGGTCCTCGCCGAAGCGGATCTGCGGGTTCATGGCACCGCTCGAGGCGAGCACCTCGCCCGTGGCGAGGTCGCAGAGGTGCGCCGCAATGGTCGTCGAGCCCACGTCGACCGCGAGCCCGTAGGCCCGCTCGTGGAAGCCGGGCCACACCGCGATGATGCGCGCGCCGCCGCGCACCGCGACGGTCACCTTCCACTCTCCGCGCCGCAGCGCTCCCTGCAGTCCCGGCAGCACCGCCGCGTCGCAGGCGAGGCCGGCCAGGCTCCACTCGCGCAGCAGCGCCGCCTCGAGACGGCGTAAATCGCTCGCCGGATCCTGCATGTCGGGCCGGTCCACCTCGACCTCGTGCAATCGTACGACCGGGTCGAGCGTGAGATCGCGCGCATCGGCCTCCTTGCGCACGACCTGGCGGTGCACCTGGCTGCTCGCGGGAACGTCGATCACGAGGTCCCCGAGTACTTTTGCCGAGCAGGACAGCCGGTGACCCGCCGCGAGCGGCCGGCGCGCGGCGAAGCGCTCCTCGACGGGGCTCACGGGGGTGAGGTGCGCCGCGCTCGATTGCACGCCGTGCTTGGCAAAATCGCCCTCCATGACGAGCACCTCGCAGCGACCGCACAGACCCCGGCCGCCGCAGACCGAATCGACATCGACGCCGAGCGCACGGGCGACCGCAAGGAGCGGTGTGCCGAGCGCGACGCGGCCGCGCTTTCCCGAGGGCGTGAAGACGACTAGCGCGTCATGAGACACGGCGGCGATGTCCGCCCTCGCGCCGTCCGCGGGCCGCACCTTCGCCGGCCCCCGGCGCTTGCGGCTCGCGGTAGGCGCGAATCCAGCGCGCGCAATCCGGGTCGTGACCCATCATCACATCGGCGGCGCGGCAGGCCTTGAGCACTTCGGCGTGCAGCGGATTGGCGATGGCGGAGGTGAGGCCCGAGGCGATCGCCATCGTGAGGAACGTGCTCGTGATCCCCTCGCGCTGCGGCAGGCCGAAGCTCACGTTAGAGGCGCCGCAGGTGCTGTTGACCTTGAGCTCCCCGCGCAGCCGGCGCACCAGATGCATCACCTGAACGACGGCTCGATTGACCGCCCCGATCGGCATGACGAGCGGATCGACCACGACGTCAGCGGCCGGGATTCCGTGATCGGCCGCGCGCTCGACGATCTTCTTCGCAACCTGGAAGCGCACGTCGGGATCCTCGGAAATGCCGGTCTCATCGTTCGAGATGGCGACCACGGCGGCGCCGTACTTCTTCACGAGCGGCAGCACCTTCTCGAGCCGCTCCTCCTCGCCGGTCACGGAATTGACGAGCGCCTTGCCTTGGTACACGGCGAGTCCCGCCTCCAGGGCGGCGACGATCGAGGAGTCGATCGAGAGCGGTACGTCCGTGATCGACTGCACCAGGCGCACGGCCTTGGCGAGGATGGCGGGCTCATCCGCGAGCGGGATGCCGGCGTTCACATCGAGCATCTGCGCGCCCGCGGCAACCTGCGCGAGCGCGTCGGCCTCCACGCGGCTGAAATCCCCCGCCGCCATCTCGGCCGCCAGGATCTTGCGGCCGGTCGGATTGATGCGCTCCCCGATGATGACGAACGGGCGCTCGAAGCCGATCACGACCGTCTTCGTTGCCGAGCCCACGACGGTATCCGTCATCGACCCGCTCCCTCGGACGGGGTATCCGCCTTCGCCGCAACGCCTTTGGCGCGCACCAGCTGCTCGAGCGCCTCGTCGGTGTAGAGGGCCTCAAGGCGCTGCGCCTCAGCCTGCGCCGCGGCCTGCAGGTCCTCGCCGCAGGACCGCGGGGCGCTGCGCGCCCAGTCCTCGAGATAGGCGTTGGATGTTCCCTTGCCGGCGCGCATCGCGGCCCGATCGATCGCCTCCTGGAAGCGCATCGACAAGTGCACCTTCGCCGTCTCCCGACCCCGCCGCACGACCACCTGCGCCGGAATGTCGCGCCAGGAGATGATCGTCATCGAACCCACGCGAGCGTCCTCCGCCCACCGTGCACGCGCGCGAGCGTCTCGGTGAGATCGCCGTAGCCGGTGAGTCGGAACTGGTAGGCGAGCCCTAGGCTCGCCGCGACTGCGCGCGCCCGCTCGCTCGCGGCCGCATCGGGCGATTGCGCAAGATAGACGAGCCGCCGGTAGTGGCGAAAATACTCCGCGGCAAGCTGCGGATGGCGGTCGAGACCGAGTCCGCGGGTCACGAGCCGATCGAAATGCCGCAGCAGGAAATCGGTGAGGTAGAACGTGCCCGGCTCCTCCTCGCAGAGCGCCGCGAAGGCGCGGGCGGTCGCGAACATCTCGTAGCAGTGGGCGCCGGGAAGCCGCTCGATACCCTGCGCCTCGAGCAACGCATCGAGGCGCCCGCCCGTTCCGCAATCCCCGTAGGCGACGAAGATTCGGCGGTGATGCGCGCGGTGCGCGTCGATCGCCGCCTGCACCGCCGCGGGGATGCGCTCGGGCCGGTTGTGCAGCTCCGGGGGCAGACAGGTCACCTCGAAGGCGCTCCAGCGGTTCAACCTGCAGAGCTCGACGATCTCGCGCGCGAGCGCGCCGCAGGCGATGATCAGGACCCGCTCGGGTGCCTCCGCGGGCGCGCGATGGGCGGGCCCGCCGGCAGACGCGGCGCAGGTCGGCACTGCGCTCACGATGCGTGGGCCACCGCGCGGCGCGCGGTGATCAGGGACTTCGCCGTCTCGACCGCGATCGCCGCGTCGCGGCAATACGCATCGGCGCCGACGGCCTTGCCGAACTCCTCGTTGAGCGGAGCCCCGCCCACCAGAACGATGTAGCGCTCGCGGATGCCCTTCTCCTTCAGGGTGTCGATCACCACCTTCATGTACGGCATCGTCGTGGTGAGCAGCGCCGACATGCCGAGAATGTCCGGCTTGTGGCGCTCGAGCGCCTCGAGATATTTCTCGACCGGGTTGTTGATGCCGAGATCGATCACCTCGAACCCCGCCCCCTCGAGCATCATCGAGACGAGGTTCTTGCCGATGTCGTGGATGTCACCCTTGACCGTCCCGATCACGACCTTGCCGATCGGCTCGACGCCGGTCTCGGCGAGGAGCGGCCTCAGGATCTCCATTCCGCCCTTCATCGCATTGGCCGCGAGCAGCACCTCCGGCACGAACAGGATGCCGTCGCGGAAGTCGATACCGACGATCCGCATCCCGGCAACGAGCCCCTCGTTCAAGACCTTCTCCGCGCTCCAGCCGCGGCCGAGGAAGATCCGCGTCGCCTCCTCCACTTCCGCCTTGAGACCGTTGTAGAGATCGTCGTGGACCTGCTCGATGAGCTCCCCGTCGTTCAGATCGCGCAGATCGAACGGCTCTGTCGAGACATCATCGGTCGAGGGATCCGTCATCCTCAAGTTCTCCACAACGCCGTTCCCGGCGTACTGCACGGGGAACGCCACGTTCCGCCTCGGGCCCGAGGCCGGCTGCCGCCCGCATTCATGCTATGTGGCGCTCGACCCCGCGACGGGCCGCTTCGCGACCTCCACATGCCCGCGGACGACATGCACCCAGTGCCATCCCGCAGTTCCGGGAGGCGGCTCCCCGGTGCGGGGCGGCGCTTGCCGGAATACCTCAATGCGGGCGCGCCTCGCCCGATGCCTTTGTTCGATACTGGTATTCCATTTCTCGGCTTTGAACCCCCGCCAGAGTGTGAAAGTCTGAGGCTGACATGCGTGACGACACTGCGCTCGCTCAAGATCGCGATCGGGCCGGCTGGGAGCGGCTCGCGAACCTCATGAAACCCGAGGGCCGCGCGTTCATCGCCGGCCGGCTCTCCACGGCGAGCGACGGGCGCACGTTCAGCGACGTGAGTCCCATCGACGGCCGCGTGATCTGCGAGGTGACGCGCGGCGGGGCGCACGAGATCGATGCGGCAGTGAGCGCGGCGCGCGCGAGCTTCGAGCGCGGCAGCTGGCGGCGCGCCGACCCGCGCGAGCGCAAGCGCGTCCTGCTGCGGTTCGCGGAGCTCATCCGCGCCGACGTGGACCGACTCGCACTCATCGAAACGCTCGATGTCGGCAAGCCGATCGCGAACTCGGTGAGCGTCGATGTCGCCAACTGTGCCGATTGCATCGCCTACTACGCCGAGCTCGCTGACAAGCTCTACGATCAGGTCGCACCGACCGGGCCCGACGACCTGGCGATCGTGCGCCGCGAGCCCCTCGGGGTCATCGCAGCGATCGTGCCGTGGAACTACCCGCTCATCATCAGCGCCTGGAAGCTCGGGCCGGCGCTGCTCAGCGGCAATTCCGTGGTGCTGAAGCCAGCCGAGCAGTCACCCTTGAGCGCCATCCGGCTCGCCGAGCTTGCGATCGAGGCCGGCCTGCCGAGCGGCGTGCTCAACGTGGTGCCCGGATTCGGCGAGGAGGCCGGCAAGGCGCTGGCGCTGCACGGCGATGTGGACATGGTGAGTTTCACCGGTTCCACCGAGGTAGGCCGACTCATGATGCGCTACGCCGGGGAATCGAACTTGAAGCGTGTCGCGCTCGAGTTGGGTGGCAAGACCCCGCACGTCGTCCTGCGCGGTGCCGACCTCGTGCGGGCGGCGGAGGACATCGCCT
>Ga0335074_10016130_pt1 | contig 10513 bp, 7 predicted proteins | sample Lox_Sample_23_FD_206715 | JGI IMG/M metagenome (GOLD analysis project Ga0335074, IMG submission 206715) | Soil microbial communities from Loxahatchee National Wildlife Refuge, Florida, United States - Lox_Sample_2.3 | ecosystem: Environmental > Terrestrial > Soil > Wetlands | place: USA: Florida...
CTGTTTGCGTTTGGCGACCAGGCCGAGCACCAGGAATACGGCCACCGGCCAGAAAAGTTCGGCGCGCCAGGGCAGATTCTGCCGCCAGTTATAGTCGCCATGGGTGAAGAGCATCCGCGCGGTGCGCCAGGTATTCCGTGCGGCCTCCGCGGCGGCCTGCGGCGTTGAATAGGCACGCCATACCGAAAGCTGCGCGGTCCTTCCGAGGAAGGTACCCGGGTGGCCGGCGAAGTACACCGCCAGCGGAGCCGCCACCACTGCCGCCGCAGCGGTGAAGACCGCCGCGCGTTTCCAGCCCGTGCGCCGCAAAAGGAGGACCACCAGCAAAGGTGTAGCCCGGTAGGCGATATAGGTATAAAAGCCGAGTCCGTACACCGCTCCGGCCACGGCCAGCAGCCAAGGCCGGCGGCGCGCGGCCAGCAGCAGATACAGCGCCCAGGTAAGGAAGCACGGCGCGGCAATCGCCCGGAATGCCTCGCGGGAGAGCAGCATATGCCAGAAGCTGGTGGCCAGGAAGAAGGCCGCCAACAGGCCCACCGCGCCGTCATACAGCTCCGCGCCCAGCGCGGCCACGCCGGCCACCGTCAGGACGCCCAACAGCGCAGCCGGCAGACGCAGCGCCCATGCCTGGTTGCCGAAGCAGGCAATCGAAAGCGCTGCGAGGTTGATGTACAGCCCCTCACGGCCGTTATTCTCGGGATAGAAAACCTGGAAGCGGTGGGTTTCCAGGGCCTCCATGGCGTTGTTGCCGTTCATGGCCTCATCGGCGTACAAGCCCGGCGGAAGCTCGGGCAGGCGCCACAGGCGCAGGAACGCCGCCAGGGCCACCACCGCCGCGAAGGCCAGCATCCACCGGCGCTTCATGCGCTGCGAGCGGTCCGCGCGCCTTCGCGGCCCAACAGGGCCTGTTTGCGCTCCACGCCCCAGCGGTATCCGCCCAGCTCGCCCGAGCCGCGGATCACGCGATGGCAGGGAATCACCAGCGCGACGGTGTTAGAGGCGCAGGCGCGCGCCACCGCGCGGGCGGATTTGGGACTGCCAATCCCCGCCGCCACCTCGGCATACGACCGCACCTGGCCGTACGGAATGCCCTGCAGGTAATTCCAGACGCGGATTTGAAAGGCCGTGGCGCGAACAACCAACGGCAGGTCGAGTTGCGGGCGCTGCCCTTCCAGGTGCTGGCGCAGTTGCTCCATCCACTCGTGGAAGGCGGCGCGGCGCGAGTCGTCCATGGGCGCCAGTTGCGCCGCCGGATACTCGCCGTGCAGCGCCGCCGTGAGCGCCGCTTCGCTTGCGCCGAATTGCAGGAAGCAGAGGCCGCGGTCCGTGGCCCCCAGCATCATCAGCCCCAAAGGCGTGGTCGCCGAAGCGTAGCTGATGGCCATGCCCTCGCCGCCGCGGCGGTATTGGTTGGGCGTCATGCCCAGGCGCGTATCGGCGCGCTCGTAGACCCGGCTCGCAGACCCAAACCCGGCCGCGTACACCGCTTCGGTAACTTCCTGCGACTGCCGCAGCTCGCTCTTCAGCAGACGCATCCGGCAGGCCTCGCCGTATTCCCGCGGGGTCACCCCGACCACGGCTTTGAAGCGGCGCTGCAGATGAAAGCGGCTGATCCCGGCGCGCGCGGCCAGTTCAGCCAGGTCGAGGCGCCCGGCGGCATTCTCCTCGATGTAGCGGCACAAATCGCGGATCTGGCGGGCTTCGGCGCCGCCGGCGGTTTCGAGCGGATGGCAGCGCAGGCAGGGGCGCAGCCCGTCCTTCTCGGCTTCCTGGGAAGTCTCGTAAAAACGCATATTGCGGCGCAGGGCATGCCGCGAAGGGCAGGACGGACGGCAGTAAACGCCGGTGGTCACCACCCCGAAGAAAAAACGCCCATCCTGCCGGCGGTCGCGGGTCTGCACCGCTTTCCAGCATTGTTCCAAGTTCAGCATACTTACAGTCTGTGCTCCGGCGATTCGGGCCGCCATCCGGCGCTTGCTTTCGAATCCATAACCGTTTGGACGAGCGACCAGATGGCCGGCGTTTCGCGGTGCAACTCCAGCGCCGCCAGGGCCGCGGCGGAATCGGCCGGGCGCCCGTTGCGGTAGAGGTCCAGCAGAAACTCAATGGCGGCGGGCTGCCGGGAGGCGCTCAGGGCGCGCATCAGCACGCCGCGGAAATGCGGATCGCGCGCCGCGGCCAAGGCTTCGCGGAGCAGGTCGACGGCGGCCGGCAGGCGGCTGGCGCCCAGGGCCAGAGCCGCCTCTTCCCGCACTTCCTCTTTTCTGGATGGCAGAAATCCGGCCAGGAACGGCAGTGCTTCGGCGCCCTCCAGGTGCAGCAGCGAATCGAAAACCTGCCCTGTGACGGCGCTCTCCTCATCGCCCACGCGGGCTTTGAAACGCAGCAGGAGAGGCGCTTCGGGGCCTTCCATTTGGGCGATGGCGCGCACGGCCTCCAGCCGCACGGTGTGCTCGCGCTCGGTGGCGGCATCCACCAGGCAGCGCAGGACCTCCTCGCGGCGCAGGTCGCTGCAACTGGGCAGCGCCAGCAGGCAGATGCCGCGCAAGGTGATGGCGGCATCGGTCTCGCCAAGGTATCCCGGTTCCATTTGCACGTGCCGCGCGCCGCGCAGGAAGGGCGCCGATTCGCGGTAATCCAAGGTCACCAGCGCGGTGGCGATGGCGTTCTTGCCCCAGCACTGGCGGTCGCGTTCGACGGGCTTTTCCATCAGGCGATCGAAGGCCGCCAGCAGATCGGGCAGCAACTCGTCCACGTGCAGTTCGCCGGTGAGTTTGGCGGCCTTCGCCACCACCAGGTTGACCTTGTCCGCCAGCGCCTTGCGCAGCGCCGCCACCACGGCAGGGCTGAGGCCCGCGCGGCAGAGTTGCGCCAGGCTTTCGATTTCGTCCTCGATTTTGCGGTGCGCCAAGCCCTACTCTAACCTTTCCCCCAAGCCGCCGTCTCACCGTCATGGGCACACTCTTGCAGAATTTTCGCTTCGGTCTGCGGGTGCTCGCCAAAAACCCTACCTTCACGGCCGCGGCGGTGCTCTGCCTGGCGCTCGGCATCGGCGCAACTACGGCCATTTTTAGCGTGGTGGATGCCGTGCTGCTGCGGCCTCTGCCCTATGCGCAGTCGGCGCGGCTGGTGCGCGTCTTCACCGAGTTCCCCACCTTCCCCAACGGCGGCCTGCGGCACTTCTGGTTCTCCGCGCCCGAATACCTGGACCTGAAACGCGACACCCGTTCATGGGACGACTTACAGGCCTGGGTCGAGCAAGGCGTCAATCTGGCCGGCGCCAGCGAGCCAGTGCGCGCCCAGGCGGCCTTTGTCACCGGCGGATTGCTGCCGATGCTGGGAATCGCCCCTCTGCTGGGCCGCAGCTTCGCACCCGAAGACGACCGGCCCAACGTGCCCCGCACCACCGTGCTCTCCTACGGCCTCTGGCAACGCGGATACGGCGGCGATGCCTCCATCCTGGGCCGCGATATCCGCCTCAATGGCAACCCTTGCACGGTAATCGGTGTCATGCCCGCGTCGTTCCGTTTTCCGCCGGGCGAAACCGACCCAGCGGAGATGTGGGTGCCGCTCCAGATCGATCCCGCGAAACCCGGCGGCAGCGGCAACCATTACCTCTCGGTTCTCGGGCGTCTTCATCCGGGCATCAACCTGCCCCAGGCGCAAGGCGAAATGGATCGCTACGTGGTCCACATGGGCCAGATCGCCAGTCCGCACACCCACAGCTTCGATCCCAGATTTCACACCATCGTGCTGGACGGCTTCCAGGATGAGGTGGTGCACAGCGTCCGGCGCGCCATGCTGGTTCTGCTGGGCGCGGTGATCTTCGTGCTGCTGATCGCCTGCGTCAATGTGGCCAACCTGCTGCTGGCCCGCTCGGAAGCCCGGCGCCGCGAAATTGCCGTCCGCGCGGCGATAGGCGCCGGCACCGGCCGTCTGCTGGGACAGTTCGTAGCGGAAGGCATTCTGCTCTCGCTCGCGGGCGCCGTCCTGGGAGTGCTGCTGGCATTCGGCGGACTGCGCCTGCTGGCCGCCACCAACGCGGGCAGCATCCCGCGCGCCGGCGAAATCGCCATCGATTGGCAGGTGCTGCTTTTCACCCTGGGCGTTTCGCTCACTACCGGCATGGTGTTCGGCCTGGCGCCCATCATGCACATGCGCCCCGGCATGCTCAACGAGATTCTGAAATCCGCCGTGGGCCGCACCACCGCGGGCGCCGCCGCCAACCGCTTTCGCGCGGTGCTGGTGATTGGCGAACTGGCCCTGGCGCTGGTGCTGCTGATCGGCTCCGGCCTGATGGTGAAGGCCTTCTGGAAATTGCAGCAGGTGAACGCCGGCATTGAGCCGGACAACCTGCTCACCCTGCGCCTCTCGCTGCCCTCCACCGCCTATCGCGATGGCCCTGCCCGCGCGGCCTTTTACGCGGCGCTGGTGGCGCGCATCGGATCGCTTCCCGGGGTGATTTCGGCGGCGGCGGCCAACGAGCTTCCGCCCTCCCGCCAGATCGACGCGAACGACACCGCGATCGAAGGCTTCGTCCCCAGGCCCGATGGCCCGCTGCAAAATGTGGACTATTGGAATCCGGTCACCGGCCGTTATTTCGAAACCGTGGGCGCGCGCCTGGTGGAGGGCCGTTTTCTGAACGACAACGATGGCGCCTCGTCCACGCCCGTGGCAGTGGTCAACCAGACCATGGCGCGCACCTTCTGGCCGCACGAAAGCGCCGTGGGGCATCGCCTGCGCACCGACCCGAAGGAACCCTGGCGGACCATTGTGGGGGTGGTTGGCGATATCAAGAACGCCGGCCTGGACCGCGCCACCGGCACGGAGGTCTACTTTCCCTTTGCGCAATTCCCCCAGGCGATGGCCTATCTGGTGGTGCACACGCGGCGCGATCCGATGGCCGCCGCCGGCCCGGTGCGCAATGAAATCCACGCCCTTGATCGCGCCCTGCCCATTTCCGATCTCCGCACCATGGAAGACGCTTTGAACAGCGACCGCGCGCGGCCCCGCTTCCTGACGCTGCTGCTGACCCTGTTCTCCTCGCTTTCGCTGGTACTGGCCGCTCTGGGAATCTACGGGGTGATCTCCTATTCGGTGGCGCAGCGCACCAACGAGATCGGCATCCGCATGGCGCTGGGTGCACAATCGGGCGACGTGCTGCGACTGGTGACCCTGGCGGGCCTGCGCCTGGCGCTGGCCGGAGCGCTGCTCGGCTCGCTGGCCGCCTTCGCCCTCACCCGCACGCTCAGCGGCCTGCTGTTCGGGGTGAGTTCGGTGGACCCCATCACGTTCGCGGCGATGGCCGGCGCGCTGATCGCGGTGACTATGCTAGCATGCTATTTTCCGGCTCGAAGGGCGAGCAAGGTGGATCCGCTGGTGGCGCTCCGCTACGAGTGAGGGCGAAACCAGTCCACCCCCGCCGGCCGGGATTCCGTTTGTTGCGCAGGGTGAGCGGCAGCACTCGGGCAATGCTTCAGGAACCATGCAGACATCGTACCAATGCACATCGGGCATTCCGGCCAGCCGCCCGCGAGTCCAGTGTTGGGGGACCCCGCACCGCTGGGCGCTGGCGGAGGGTGCCCGCGCGTGAAGCCTAATGAAGAAACTGCCATCCGCTGCCCCCGGTGCGGCGGAGCCGATGTCCGGAAATCCCTGACCAAACATTTGCTCGACTACATCCCGCAGATATTTGGATTCACCGCCCTGCGCTGCCGCCGTTGCCGGCACCGGTTCTACCGGCGGCTGTGGGAAGACGGGGAAGAGGACGAAGGGACCGAGGACCAGTAAGGGCCAAATTCTGTTGTTGCGCGTCTTCCTTCCATCCTTCACGTCTGCGCGCCGAGGACCCGCCCCGGTTCCATTACAATAGGAAAAGTATGTTCCGAAAGCTGTGCCTCTCTCTGACCGCCGTGCTGCTCTTCGCCGCGGCTGGCCCCGGCCAGTCCGCGAAAAAGACCGCGCTCGATAAAGCCACCCTGGAAGCCTACGTCCGCCATTTGTTCGTGCTCGATTCCCGCATCAGCCTCCAGGTGTCGGACCCCAAGCCATCCGCCAGCCTGCCGGGCTTTCTCGACGTGACGGTACACGCCTGGGCCGGCAAGCAATCGCAGGACTTCCTTTTCATGGTCTCCAAGGACGGCTCGAAAATCGTTCAGGGCAATGTTTACGACATCAGCCAGAATCCCTTCAAGCCCGAGTTGGAGAAGCTCAAGACCGAGTTCGCCCCCAGCATGGGCACCGCCGGCGCGCCCGTGGTGCTGGTGGAATTCAGCGATTTCGAGTGCCCTTATTGCAAGCAGGAGGCCACCATGCTGCGCCAGAACCTGCTTTCCGCCTATCCCAAACAGGTGCGCCTGTACTTCAAGGAATTTCCCCTCGAATCCATTCACCCGTGGTCCAGGGCCGGCGCCATCGCCGGGCGCTGCGTGTACCAGCAGAATGCCAACTCGTTCTGGGACTATCACGATTGGGCTTTCGAACACCAGGCGGAGATTACCCCCGAAAACTTCAACGATAAGGTGATGCAGTGGGCCAAGGGTCAGAAGACGCTGGACGTGCTGCAACTCGGCAATTGCCTGGGGACCAAGGCGACCGCCGCGGAAGTCGATAAGACCATCGCCGAAGGCCACGCGCTCCAGATCAACGGAACGCCCACGCTGTTTGTGAACGGCCGCCGCATTCCCAACCTGGTAGACTGGGCCACCCTCCGCAACATCATCGATTACGAAATCGAATACCAGAAGACCGCCAAGAACGCCGGTGAGGACTGCGGCTGCGATATGAAGCTCAGCGTGCCGGGCCTGGATACCCAGAAGACCTCCCCGATGTTCCCGCCCAAGAAGTGAGTTTGCGATGAATTCTTCGAAGCGCCCGCGCACGGCTTTCTCCGGAGCCCTGTTGTGTGCCGCGTTTTGCGCGGCGCGGTTGGCCTTCGGGGCCGCCGCCCAGATTGATCCGAAGGTTTACCTGAACGAGATCAAGTATCTGGCTTCCGACGAGTTAAAGGGCCGCCTAACCGGCAGCCCTGGACTCGAAAAAGCGGCTGCCTTCATCTCCGCCAGGTTCCGCGAATTCGGCCTCCAGCCCGTGAACGGCAAGAGCTACTATCAGCCCTTCCCGGCGGTCACCGCGGCGCGGTTGGGCGCCGGCAACCGGCTGCGCTTCACCGAAGACGGGCGCCCTGCCACCCTCCAATGCCCGCAGGATTTCGTGCCGCTCTACTTCTCGTCGCCCATCAAATATTCGGGCGGGGTGGTGTTTGCCGGCTACGGCATCACGGCCGCCGACCTGCACTACGACGACTATGCCGGCCTGGACGTCAAAGGCAAGCTGGTCTTGATTTTACGGCACGAACCTCAAGAAACCGATGAGCACAGCGTCTTCGACGGCACCAAGCTCACCGGGCACGCCCTTTTCAGCAGCAAGGCTTCCAATGCCAAGATGCACGGCGCGGCCGGCGTGATCCTCATCAACGACTCGCCCAACCATCCGGGGCAAGCCGACGATCTGCCGAAGTTTGAGGGCGAAGATGGACCTGACGACGCCGGCATTCCGTTCGTGCAGGTGAAGGCTTCGGACGTCCAGCCCTGGTTCGCCGCCGCGGGCAAGAATCTGGATGAGCTTTCCGCCGCTATCGATAAGAGTCTGAAGCCGCAATCGTTCGCCTTCCCGGCTTCCTTAAAGGTGGATCTGCAGGTGGATGTGGAGCGCGACGTGAAGACCGTGCACAACGTGGTGGGCTATCTGCCCGGTGAGACCGCGGAGTATGTGGTGATCGGCGCGCACTACGACCATCTCGGATTGGGCGGCGCGCACTCGCTGGCCCCCAGCATGACCGGCACTATCCATCCGGGAGCCGACGATAATGCCTCCGGCACAGCCGGGGTGATCGAACTGGCGCGCTGGTTCGCCCGGCAGCCCAAACAAAAACGCGGCATTTTGTTTATGACCTTCGCGGGCGAGGAGGAAGGGCTGCTCGGGTCGGCTTACTACGTGCAGCACCCCGATCTGCCGCTGGCGGCCGCTGTGGCCATGATCAACATGGACATGATCGGGCGGGTGCGCGAAGGCAAGATTTACATCGGCGGATCGGACACCGGAACCACCCTGCGCCCGCTGCTGAACCAGGTGGTCCCGAAATATCCGCTGCACGTGGATTACTCGGACAGTTCGGGCTACGGATCGAGCGATCACACGTCCTTCACCATCGGCAAAGTGCCGGTGCTGTTCTTCTTCTCCGGGTTGCACGGCGATTATCACAAGCCCAGCGACACCTGGGACAAGATCGACGCGCCGGATGCCGCCACGGTGCTCCAACTGGTAGCCGAGGTGACCGACGATCTGCGCGAGAGCCCCAGCCGTCCGCAGTTCGTGCGGGTGGCGCCGCCCATGGGCCACGGTGGGGGCGATGGCGGTCCGGTCACCTCGTCTTCCGGCGGCGGCTACGGCCCCAACTTCGGCTCAGTGCCCGACTTCGGCGAGGGTGTGAAAGGGGTGAGGTTCGCCGATGTGCGCGACGGCACTCCGGCTGCCAAGGCGGGCTTGAAAGCCGGTGACATCCTGGTGGAGTTCGATGGCAAGGCGATCGGCAATTTGTACGATTTCACCTATGCCCTGCGTGCCAAGAAGCCCGGCGATGAAGTGAAGGTCAAGGTGTTGCGCAACGGCCAGCCGCTGGAAGTCAGCGTGGTGCTGACCAAGCGGGAATAGGCTGGCGCGGCCACGCCCGCCTGCCGCTGCCGCTTCGCCGCGGCTGAGTTTCAAGTCGAACCGCCGGCCACATCGGGTATCATGGGAGTAATGTCGTCCCAGCGGGAATCAATGGTCGCCCCGCCGGCTGGATTCTCGCCGCAAGCCGCCGCCAGGCTGGCCGCTCTGGAGAGATCGCTCTCCGCGGCGCTGAATGGCAAACCCGAGGTAATTCGACTTTCGCTGGTCTGTCTGCTGGCCCGCGGCCATCTGCTGTTGGAGGATGTGCCGGGAGTCGGCAAGACCACCTTGGCGCAGGCCCTGGCGCGTTCCGTTTCCTGCCGCTTTCACCGCCTGCAATTTACCAGCGACATGCTGCCCAGCGACGTCCTGGGTGTGACCATCTACAACGCGCACGTGGGCGCCTTCGAATTCAAGCCGGGGCCGATCTTCAGCAATTTTCTGCTGGCCGACGAGATCAACCGCACCACACCCAAAACGCAATCCGCGCTGCTGGAGGCCATGAACGAGGGGCAGGTGACGCTGGACGGCAAATCCCACGCCTTGCCGCGGCCGTTTATGGTGATCGCCACGCAGAATCCGGTGGAACACCACGGAACGTATCCGCTGCCCGAATCGCAGCTCGACCGTTTCCTCATGCGCCTGCGGATCGGTTATCCGGACGCCGCCAGCGAGCGCGAGATTTTGCGGCAGAACGACCGGGCAACCCACCCCGTGGAGCCGGGGGTGGTGGGCGATGACGTGGTGCTGTTGCAGGAAACCGTGCAGCGGGTGACCGTGGAAGAATCGCTGGTGGACTACATTCTGGCCATTGTGGAGCGGACGCGCAATCACGAGTCGCTCACCCTGGGCGTAAGCCCCCGCGGATCGCAGGCGCTCTTTCGCGCGGCGCAGGCGCTGGCCCTCATCGAAGGCCGCGATTTCGCCATCCCTGACGACATCAAGCGCCTGGCCGCGCCGCTGTTCGCCCATCGCGTGGTGATCAACACCCGCACCACCCTGGTGCAGCGCCGCGCCGAGGCGGGCGAGCGCATCATCGAGGAGATTCTCAGCCAGGTGGAAGTTCCCCTGTAATCGCCCGCGTGCCGCGCGGCCGGAACGTCCCGGGCGCCGGACGATCCTCGGCACTCCGCCCCCGCGGGCACTGTTGCTAAAATGAAACAGACGCCTCCCCATGCTTGCCGCCGCCACGTTAGCCGACGAGATTCTGGATTTGAAGAAGCAGCGCCGTGCCATTCTGCTGGCGCACCACTACCAGGAGTCGGAAATTCAGGAACTCGCCGACGTCATCGGCGACAGCCTGGAACTGGCTCGCAAGGCGCGCGATTTCTCGGGCGAGGTGATCGCTTTCTGCGGCGTCTGGTTCATGGCCGAAACCGCCAAAGTGCTCAATCCGAATCGCATCGTGGTGGTTCCTGACCGGTCCGCCGGATGCAGCCTGGTGGATAGCTGCCCCGTGGAACCCATCCGCGAATTCCGCCGCCGCAACCCCGATCACGTGATCGTCAGCTACATCAATACCTCCATCGAGGTGAAGGCCGAAAGCGATATCCTGTGCACCTCGCGTAACGCGGTGAAAATCGTCAACTCCATCCCGCCCGGGAAGCCGGTCCTGTTCCTCCCCGATATCAACCTCGGCAACTATGTGAAGAAACAGACCGGGCGCGAGAACATGCAGATCTGGCCGGGCGCCTGCATCGTGCACGCCACCTTCCCGGCGCGGCGGCTGGCCGAAGCCCGGCTGGAGCATCCCGAGGCGCTGGTGGCGGCCCATCCGGAATGCCCCGAAGCGGTGCTGGCG
>Ga0335074_10016134_pt1 | contig 10512 bp, 6 predicted proteins | sample Lox_Sample_23_FD_206715 | JGI IMG/M metagenome (GOLD analysis project Ga0335074, IMG submission 206715) | Soil microbial communities from Loxahatchee National Wildlife Refuge, Florida, United States - Lox_Sample_2.3 | ecosystem: Environmental > Terrestrial > Soil > Wetlands | place: USA: Florida...
TGGACACCATCTGGCTGCTGGGCACCCTCGGCAAGGCCGATATCCCCATGGTCAAGACGTTCGGCGTGCTGATATGGCTGATCGGGCTGATGGCATTGATCTCACTGTGGCGGCGGCAATCGAGCGGATACTTCCACGAGTCGCGACGCCGCTGAACAGCGTGGTGAGCTGCAATGGGCGGTCCTAGCAGCCTCGAATGCCATCACGCCGGCCGGATAGCGGGCGGGCGGCCCGCCGAACCGGAACGCCGACGTCAGGTCGCCGCAGGACGGCGATCCCGTCGGGCTGGCGCAGCCCTCCCCCCGGCCGTGCCACCCCGCCGAACGCGGTAATCAGCCTCCGACTGGGGGAGAACTCGGCCACCCGGCCGGTGTCCCGGTCGGCCACCCAGACGTTCCCCTGCTGGCCGACGGCCACGCCGTAGGGATCGACCAGCGCGGCGGGGCCGAATCCCGCGGAAGGCCCGGGTGAACACGGGCGCGGGAGCGGGCTGGGAGGGGACGACGGAGAAGCTGATCGGCCCGGCCGACGCGCTCCTGCTGGTTCGATGGCTGGCGGGCGAAGTCTTCGTGAAGCTCGGGTGGCCCGGGCAGGCCGGTGCTCAGGCCGGCACCACGCCGCGCGGAGCCAGCGGCATCGACCGCAGCCGGACGCCGCACGCGTTGAAGATCGCGTTCGCGATGGCCGGCGCCACCGCGACGATCGGGGTCTCGCCGCCGCCCGCCGACGGCTGATCCGGCCGGTCGAGCAGCACGACCTCGACCTCGGGCAGATCGGCCAGCCGGGGCACCCGGTACTGCATGAGCGAGGCGTTGCGGATCTGCCCGTCGGCGAAATCGATCTCTTCGAACAGGGCCCCGCCCAGGCCCATCATCACGGCACCCTCGATCTGGTTGGTGAGGCTGTCGGGGTTGACGATGGCGCCGCAGTCGAACGCGGTGACCAGCCGGTCGACATGCAGCGTGCCATCGCCGTCCACCCGGACCTCGGCGGCGGTGGCGACCCGGCCACCTTTTTCCATGCCGACGGCGATCCCGGCCCCGGTCCCGTCGCGCAGGTCCGGCTGCTCCGGCCGCAGCGGCCGGCCGAGCCGTCCGGCCGCCGCCACCAGCACCTCGGCGAGCCGGGAGTCGGGCAGCTGACGCAGCCGGAACTCCAGCGGGTCGGCTCCCACCCGGTGCGCCAGTTCATCCATGTGGGACTCGCGGGCGAAGTGGTTGGCGGTGGCGGCCAGCGCCCGGTAGGAACCCTGCGGCAGCGGAGATTCGGCGGGCTGGTACACGATGCGCTGATGCGGCACGCGGTACGGGGTCATGATCCCGACCGCCCCGGAATTGACGTTCAGATGCGACCAGCCAGTCAGCTCGCCGGACGCGTCCGCGCTGCTTGAGATGTCGATGAGCGCCGCCGGGCGCAGATAGCCCCAGTGGAATTCCTCGTGCCGGTTCCACTGAACCTTGACCGGGCAGCCCGCCGAGCGCGCCAGCCGGGCCGCCTCCACGGCGACCGTGCTGCCGTGCTTGCCGCCGAAGCCTCCGCCGTAGTCCGGCACGATCACGTGCACCTGCGGCTCGGGCAGCCCGAGCGCCTCGGAGAGCTCACGCCGGGCCCGGAACGGCGTCGAAGTGCCGGTCCAGACGGTGAGGTGCCCGTCCCGCCAGGCGGCAACGGCCGATCTGGCCTCAAGCGGGACATGCGCGATATAGGCGGCCGTGTAGTGCGCGGATAGCCGCACCGGCCCGGCCGCGAGCGCGGCGTCCGCGTCGCCCTCTTCGTGCTGGAACCGGGCGCTGAAACCCTCGCCGTCGATCGGGTGAGAGCGCAGGTAATCGGCCAGCTCGCCGCGGCCAGGCTGAGGCGAGCGATCCCAGTCGGCATCGATCGCGCCGACGCCGCGGCGCGCCTGCGCCGCGGTCGGGGCCACCACCCCGATGAAGTCGCCGTCCCGGACCACGCTCACCCCCCGCATCGCGCCGGCCGGGGCCGTGTCGGCGCGGCGCAGGGTGGCGCCGAAAGCGGGCGGGCGCAGCACGCAGCCGTACAGCATGCCGTCGGCGCGCAGATCGGCCGGGAAACGCTTGGTTCCCGTGACCACGTTGCCGCCGCCCGCCGCGCGAACGGGCCGGCCCGCCGACCGCCAGGCCGACGGCGGCGTCACCGGGCGGTCGGCCGGGACCTTCTGCACCCGGCGGACCCCGCTCAGCAGCTCGGAGAAGCCGACACTCGGCGCGCCATCCGGCCCGGCCACGAACCCGCCGGCCACGGTCAGGTCCGCCGCGGGCAGGCCGAACCGTTCCGCGGCCGCCTCGCGGAGTGTCTCCCGGGCCGCGGCCGCGGCCGCCCGAAGCGGCGGTGCCGCGAACGGCATCGAGCGGCTGCCGAACGTGCCCAGGTCGAAGGGGGAGACGTCGGTGTCGCCCATGACTACACGCACCGAGGCCGGCGGCACCGCGAGCTCCTCGGCGACCAGCAGCCCGAGCGCGGTTCGGGTGCCCTGGCCAGCCTCGACCTTGCCGGTGAAGGCCGTCACCGAGCCGTCCGCCCCGACGTGCACCCAGGCGTCGTCTGGCCCGCCCCAGCGGCCCGAGGCGTGTCCATCGCCGGCCTGAGCATCCCCGCCGGCCACGGTGACCAGACCGTCGGCTAGCCGTTCAAAGAACAGGGAATTGTCCTTGGCCTGATCCCACGGCAACGCAGCGGGCTGGGGAGATCCCGGCAGCGCTGGCCCGGATGCTTCCCCGGGCACCGGCTCGAGCAGCTCGGGCTGTTCCATGAGCTCGGCCGCCCGGCGGATCGCGCGCAGAATGCGTGGATAGGTACAGCAGCGGCAGACATTTCCGGAAAGCTCGGCGGCGATCCGGGCGTCATCCGGGTGCGCCACCCGGTTGAGCAGGGCAGCGGTGGCGGTGAGCCAGCCCGGGGTGCAGTACCCGCACTGCATCGCCCCGGCCTCCAGCCAGGCCTGCTGCACCGGATGCAGCAGGCCGTCCTCGGCCAGGCCCTCGACCGTCGTAATGCGCTGGCCTGCCACTTCGGCGGCGGGCGTGCTGCAGGACGTCACCGCGCGGCGGCCGATCAGCACGGTGCAGACACCGCACGCGCCCTCGCCGCAGCCCAGCTTCGGCCCGGTGATCCCCAGGTCCTCCCTGAGCACCTCGAGCAGGCTCCGGCCATCGTCCGCGGTCACCTCTCGCTCGGTGCCATCGACGGTGATCATGAATGTCATAGAGCAGTCCCGTTCCTGCGCGGCCTGATCCGGCCCTCCGACGATAGCTCCGCGAGACCTGATGCTCGCTCCGCCAAGGGCCTGTTACCACTCTGGCGCCTGAGCCGCGTAAGAATGACCTATGAGCAAGCAGCCGAAACCGCCACCCCCGGGTGACAAGGCACATCCCACCGCGCCGCCACCGCCCCCCGGATGGCGGCACTGGCTGTGGCCGATCGCGCTCCTGGCGACGGTGCTGCTGTATATCTTCCTGCCGGGGATAAGCGTCAAGACGCCCGTCAGCCTGGACTACTCGCAGTTCATAACGGACGCCAGCGCCCACAAGATCAAGACGGTTGACTTCGCGAACGGCGCCAGCGGCTCGAACACGCCGGTGACCGGTACTCTGACCAGCGGCCAGTCGTACACGACCGTCATCCCCGGCCAGCCCACGACGGCGCTCACCGCCCAGCTCACCGCCGACGGGGTGAAGACGGTGACCGCGACGCCGCCGAGTTCGGGGCTGGGTAGCGATTTGCTGTACTTCCTGTTCCTGCTGCTGCCGTTCATCGTCGTGTTCTGGCTGTTCCGGCGGATGTCCCGGGGCGGCGGAGCGGCGGGCCTGCAGGGCGTGCTCGGGGTGGGCCGGAGCCGGGCGAAGGTGTTCGATGCCGAGCGGCCGCAGACCAAGTTCAGCGATGTGGCCGGGTATGAGGGGGTTAAGGCGGAGATCGGGGAGGTGATCGACTTCCTGCGCAACCCGGGACGTTACCAGCGGGCGGGCGCGATGGCGCCGCGGGGCATGCTGATGATCGGCCCGCCGGGCACCGGCAAGACGCTGCTGGCCCGGGCGGTGGCGGGGGAGTCCGCGGTGCCGTTCTTCTCGGTCACCGGCTCCAGCTTCGTGGAGACGTTCGTCGGGGTCGGGGCGGCCCGGGTGCGTGACCTGTTCAGCGAGGCGCGCAAGCGGGCCCCGGCGATCATCTTCATCGACGAGATCGACGCGATCGGTCAGCGGCGGGCGGGCTCCGGCGCGATAGTGGCCAACGACGAGCGGGAGCAGACCCTCAACCAGCTGCTGGCCGAGATGGACGGCTTCGACGTGACCCAGGGGATCGTGGTGCTGGGCGCGACCAACCGGCCCGAGGTCCTCGACCCGGCGCTGCTGCGGCCCGGCCGGTTCGACCGGCAGGTCACGATCCCGCTGCCGACGCTGCCCGAGCGGGCCGCGATCCTGGCCGTGCACTGCCGCGGCAAGAAGCTCGGCCCCGACGTCGACCTGACCGTCGTGGCCCGGGGCACGCCGGGGTTCTCCGGCGCGGACCTGGCCAACCTGACCAACGAGGCCGCGATCGTCGCGGTCCGTGACAACCGCGAGGTCCTGACCGCCGCCGACTTCGACGCGGCCCGGGACCGGATCCTGCTCGGCCGCCGGGAGGGCTCCAACGTTCTGCTGCCGGAAGAGAAGCACGCGGTCGCGATCCACGAGTCCGGGCACGCGCTGGTCGCCGCGCTCTCCGAGCACGCCGACCCGGTGGCGAAGATCACCATCTTGCCGGCCGGGCAGACCCTCGGGGTGACCGAGCAGCTGCCGCTGGACGAGCGTCACCTGTACGGCGAGGACTACCTGACCGATTCGCTGGCGGTGCGGCTCGGCGGGCGCGCCGCCGAGCTGGTCGAGTTCGGGCAGGGCTCCACCGGCGCGGCCAACGACCTGGCCAGCGCCACCGACCTGGCGACCAAGATGGTCCGCGAGTTCGGCCTGTCGCCAGCCCTGGGCCCGGTCGGGTACCCGGAGGGCGGCTCGGTGTTCCTCGGCGGCGGCGGGGCGCCGATGTCCAGCCGGCCGTTCGCCGAGGCAACCCAGGCCAAGGTGGACAGCGAGGTTTCCCGGCTGCTGCGCGAGGCCGAGGAAACCGCCGTCGGGCTCATCCGCTCGCACCGGCCCGAGCTCGAGCAGCTCGTCAGCCTGCTGCTCGAGCAGGAGACGGTCGACGGCTCGGCGGTGTACCGGATCGTCGGCAAGCCCGTACCCGAGCACAAGCCCGAGGAGATGGCGATCGCCCCGCACGCCAAGGCGGCCGCCGTGGCCCAGGACGGCGGGACCGACCACCGGGCCTCGGGGCCGCCTCCGGCCGGCAATCCGTGAGCCGATTGCTGGTCCTCGGCGCCGCCGACGTGCACCGCCTGCTGCCCTACGGCGAGTGCGCGGACGCGATGCGGGACGCGCTGGTCGCGCTGGCCCGCGGTCAGGTGGATCAGCCGCTGCGCACGGTCATCAGGCCGCCCGCGGCGGCCGGGCTGATGGCCCTGATGCCCGCCTACATGGCCGCGGGCGGTCCCGGCGAGGACGGCCAGGGCAGCGCGGCCTACGGCCTCAAGGCCATCTGCATCTTTCCCGGCAACCCGGCCGCCGGGCTGGACGCGCACCAGGGCGTGGTGCTGCTGTCCAGCGCGCAGACCGGCCAGCCGCTCGCGCTGCTCAACGCGTCGGCCGTCACCGAGATCCGCACCGCGGCCGTGTCGGCGGTCGCCACCAGGCTGCTGGCCCGCGGCGACGCAGCGGAGCTGGCCATCATCGGCACCGGCGTCCAGGCCCGGGCGCACCTGCTGGCCATCGCGGCGGAGCGGCCGCTGGCCAGCGTCCGGGTGGCGGGCCGGGATCCGGCCAAGGCGCGCCGGTTCGCCGGGGACATGGGCGGCCGCACCGACGTACCGGTGGCGGCGTGCGGCTCGGCCGCCGAAGCGGTCGCCGGGGCCGGGATCGTCGTGACCGCGACCAGTTCGGCCGAGCCGGTGCTGCGCCGGGACTGGCTGGCCCCGGGGACGCACATCAACGCGGTCGGGGCCTGTCTCCCGCACACCCGCGAGCTCGACACCGAGACCATGGCTGCGGCGGCCCTGTTCACCGACCGCCGCGAGTCGGTCCTCAACGAGGCGGGCGACTACGTGCTGGCCCAGGCCGAGGGCGCGGTCGGTCCGGACCACATCAGGGCCGAGATCGGCGAGCTTCTGACCGGAGCCCAGCCAGGCCGTTCCGGCGATACCGAGATCACGGTCTTCGAGTCACTCGGCCTGGCCGTCGAGGATCTGGCCGCGGCCGCGCTGGTCTACGGCAAGGCCGCGGAACTAGACACCGGCACCTGGGTCGACTTCTGAGGGTGTGATGGAGCAATTTATCTACACCAGTGATGATGTGCTGGGCATGCTCGATGCCCTCCTGGAGGGCAGAGACGGCACCTGGTGGGATGAGTTTTTCGCCCACCCGGCCAGGCCGATTCCGTTCCTGGTGGACTGGCCCGACGAGAACCTTGCCGAGTGGTTCGGCAGCGGCCTGCTCACCCCGGGACGGGTACTTGAACTCGGGTGCGGGCAGGGCCGGAACGCGGTCTACCTGGCGGGCCTGGGGTGCAGCGTCGATGCCGTGGACTTCTCAGCGCACGCGATCGGGGAGGCCAGGAAGCGGGCGGAGCAGGCCGGCCGCCCGGTGAACTTCTGGTGTTCGTCCATCTTCGACGCCGGATTCCCCAGCGAGGCTTATGACCTGGTCTACGACTCGGGCTGTTTCCATCATCTTCCCCCGCACCGCCGCAGGAGCTATGTCGAGCTCGTGCACCGGGCGCTGAAACTTGGCGGCAGCTACGGACTGGTGTGCTTCCGGCCCGAGGGCGGCAGCGGCTTCACTGACCTGCAGGTGTATCAGCGGGCCAGCCTGGGTGGCGGCCTGGGCTATGCCGGGGACCGGCTACGCGCCTTGTGGGAGCAGCCGCCGTTCTCAGTGCGCGTGCTGCGGCCGATGAACAAGACAGACGGGCAGGGTCCTTGCTTCGGTGAGGACTTCTTGTGGGTACTGCTGGCAGTGAAAGCGGCAAAAGGCCACGCCTGACTGCAAGATCCACTTTCATCGGCTCGCCGGGCGGCACCCCGCCGATTCGTCGTGGGGATGACTGGCTGGCGGTGGCACCCCGCCTACGATGAACCGGTGACATCACCCGGGTACCTTCGCTTTCCGCACATTCACGGTGACCTCGTCACATTCGTCGCCGACGATGACGTGTGGCTGGCCCCGGCCGCGGGCGGCCGGGCCTGGCGAGTCTCCGCGGACCACGCGGGAGCGAGCCATCCGCGGATCTCCCGGGACGGCACGATGATCGCCTGGACCAGCGGGCGGGATGGGCCGCCCGAGGTCTACCTAGCGGAGGTCGATGGCGGGAGCGGCCGCAGGCTCAGCTACTGGGCCGACGGTCAAACCGGTGTCTGCGGCTGGACGCCGGAAGGGGATGTCGTCGCGGTCACCGCCGCGGGCCAGCCGTTCACCCACCACACCTGGGCTCATGTGCTGCCCGTCGCCGATGCGGCCGACCCGCCCCGGCGGCTGCCGTTCGGGCTGGTCGGTGACCTGGCCATGGAAACGGCCGGGATCGCGCTGCTGACCCCGACCCTGCGCCATCCGGCGTACTGGAAGCGGTACCGGGGCGGGACGTCGGGACGGCTATGGGTGCGCTCCGGTGCCAGCCAGGAAGGCGGGTTCACCCGGGTGCTCGGCGGCGTGGCCGGCCAGTTCGCCAGCCCCATGCTGGTCGGCGGCCGGCTGGCCTTCCTGTCCGACCACGAGGGCACGGGCAACCTGTACTCCTGCGCGCTGGACGGCAGCGACCTGCGGCGGCACACCGACCACGACGGGTACTACGCCCGCAACGCCAGCACCGACGGCCAGCGGATCATCTACCACTGCGCGGGCGACCTCTGGCTGCTCGACGCGCTCGACACGGCGGAAGGGCCGCAGCGGCTCGAGTTCAGCCTGGCCACCTCGGCGGCGCGGGCACCCAGGCTCATCTCGGCCGAGGATCATCTGGGCAGCCTGTCCTGCGATCACTCCGGCCAGGCCAGCGCGATCGAGGTACGCGGAACCGTGCACTGGCTGACGCACCGGGACGGCCCGGCCCGGGCGCTGTCGGTCGTCCCCGGGGTGCGGGCCCGGCTGCCCAGGGTGCTCGGCCAGACCGGTCTGGTCGCGTGGGTGACCGACGCCGACGGCGCGGACGCGATTGAGGTAGCCCCGGTCAATGGCCCGGCCCCCACCGCGCCGCCGCGGCGCCTCGCGGCCGGTGCCCTCGACTGGGTATCCGACCTGGTCGCGGCCCCGGACGGCAGCGCCGTGGGCGTCGCCGCCCGGGACGGCAGGCTGTTCGCCGTCGACGTCTCGTCGGGCGCCGTGACTGAGCTGGCCTCGTCCGGCAATGGCGAGGTTACCGGGCTGGCCTGGTCACCCGACTCGGCCTGGCTGGCGTGGTCGCATCCCGGGCTCGAGCCGCTGCGGCAGCTGCGCATGATCCGGCCCGCTGACCCCGACCGCGTCGTGGTCGACGTCACCGACGGGCGGTTCACCGACACCGACCCGGTGTTCACGGCCGACGGCAAGTACCTGGCCTTCCTGTCCGTGCGCAGCTTCGACCCGGTGTATGACGCGCAGGTTTTCGACCTGTCGTTCCCGTACGGGTGGCGTCCTTACCTGGTCCCGCTGGCCGCCGGGACACCGTCGCCGTTCGCGCCGCTGCCCGATGGGCGGCCGGTGGGCGGTCATCATGACGAGGACGGCCAGCCGCGGGGCGCGGGCCGGCCCGGTCAGGCCGGATCGGATGGGAGCGAAGCCAGCGACCGGCCGGACGCCGGGGACCGCGAGCGTGGCGACACTCCGGCGCCGGTGACGGTGGACGCCGAGGGCCTGGCCACGCGGATCGTGCAGGTGCCGGTGGCCGAATCGCGCTATGCCTCGCTGCGTGCGGTCAAGGGCGGGCTGGCCTGGCTCAAGGAGCCGGTGACCGGAGAGCTCGGAGAGGGCGGGGCCAAGCTGGGCGACGCAGCCCCGCGGCCCAGTCTCGAGCACTTTGACCTCGAGGCCCAGCGGTGCACCGAGCTGGCCGGGGAGCTGGACTGGTTCGAGGCCAGCGGCGATGGCAGCGTGCTCGTAGTCTCCGACCACGGGAAACTCAGCGTGGTGCCCGCCGACCGCAAGCCGGACCCGGACAACCCGGCCGACCGGGTGACCGTGGACAAGTCCCGGGCCAGGTACCTCGGCGACCCGGCCGCGCTGTGGCACAATGCCTACAACGAAGCAGGCCGCTACATCCGGCATGAGTTCTGGGTGCCCGACCTGGCAGAAGTCGACTGGGACGGCGTGCTCGAGAGCTACCGGCCGCTGCTGGACCGGATCGCCGGGGCCGGTGACTTCGCCGATCTGATGTCGGAGGTGTTCGGCGAGCTCGGCACCTCCCATTCCTACGTCGTGGCGGCCCATCACGATGACGACCACCGCGATCCCGGGCTCGGCCTGCTCGGAGCGGACCTGGAGCGCGACGCCGGCGGCCAGTGGACGGTGGGCCGGGTGCTGCCCGGCGAGTCCTCCGACCCCCGGGCCCGGTCGCCGCTCGCCACGCCCGGCGCGCAGGTCACTCCGGGTGACACCCTCCTCGCCGTGGACGGCCGGCCGGTGGACGGGGCCGGGCCGGGCCCGCTGCTGATCGGCGCGGCCGGCAAGCCGGTGGAGCTGACCATCGGCCCGGCCGGTGGCGGCGAAGCCCGCCGCGCCGTGGTCACCACGCTCAACGACGACCGGCGGCTCCGCTACCAGGACTGGGTCGCCGGGCGGCGGCAGCTGGTCCGCGAGCTCAGCGACGGACGGATCGGCTACCTGCACGTTCCCAACATGGTGAGCGGGGGATGGGCGGACTTCCACCGCGACCTGCATACGGAGATGGTCCGCGACGCGCTGATCGTGGACCTGCGGGCCAACGGCGGCGGGCACACGTCACAGCTCGTTCTGGAGAAGCTCGCCCGCCGGGTGGCCGGCTGGAGTGTGGCGCGCAAGCTGCAGCCCCAGACCTACCCGCAGGACGCACCCCGGGGCCCGATGGTCGCGGTGATCGACGAGTTCGCCGGCTCAGACGGGGACATCGTGACCGCGGCCATCAAGGCCCTCGGCCTCGGCCCGGTCGTCGGGACGCGAACCTGGGGCGGCGTGATCGGGTACGACGGCCGTCACGAGCTCGTGGATGGCACCGCCGTCACCGCTCCGGGCTACGCCATGTGGCTGGACGGCTACGGATGGGGGGTGGAGAACCACGGCGTCGATCCGGATACCGAGGTGGTCGTGTCCCCCGATGACTATGCGGCGGGCCGCGATCCGCAGCTGGAGACCGCGGTCCGGATGGCACTCGAGACCCTCGCGACCAGGCCCGCGGTCACGGCCCCGGCCACCTCGGACCGGCCGTCCAGGCGGCGGCCTCCGCTGCCGCCCCGCTAGCGGC
>Ga0335074_10016135_pt1 | contig 10512 bp, 12 predicted proteins | sample Lox_Sample_23_FD_206715 | JGI IMG/M metagenome (GOLD analysis project Ga0335074, IMG submission 206715) | Soil microbial communities from Loxahatchee National Wildlife Refuge, Florida, United States - Lox_Sample_2.3 | ecosystem: Environmental > Terrestrial > Soil > Wetlands | place: USA...
ACCGCGCGAAGGGACTGCCGCGCGCCGAGGCCACGCGGCTAGCCGACCGGATCATGGCTGACCGGCAAGTCGCGCTCGACACGCTCGCCCGCGAGGAACTCGGGCTGGATCCAAGCGAGCTAGGGTCACCGATCTCCGCGGCGATAGCCAGCCTGCTGACGTTCGCCGTTGGCGCGCTTGTCGTTCTCCTGCCCTACTTCGCCGGCAGTGGCACCGCCGCGCTAGTCGCGGCGATTGTCCTGGCCGCAGCTGCCCTGGTCGCTGTTGGCGCCGGAATCGGCGTACTGAACGGCCGCCCGCCCGTCCGGTCTGGACTGCGCCAGTTGCTGCTCGGCGGCGCCGCCGCACTGATCACTTTCGGCATCGGCCATCTCATCGGCGCGAGCGTGTCCTAGCAGGTCGACGCGGTTCTAACGGCCGGATCACGCCCGCAAACGCGCACTCGCGCAGGTATGCGAGACTTATGCGCTATGGAACCTGGCGCGTTGCTCGATTCCGCAGCGGCTGACGCCCGTTCGCTGCTTGCGGCCGCCAGCACGCGCTGGGACGCGGCGGTGCAGCACTGCCCTGGCTGGGACACCGCCGAGCTCGTCCGGCATCAGGGCGGCATCTTCAACTGGATGGCGATCATCGTGACCGGCAGGCAGCACGTCAGCCGACGCGACCTTGACCCTGGTCCGCAGGAGTCAGCCGATCTGCCGGGCTGGTACCTCGACAACCTGGATCATGCTGTGGAAGTCCTGGGCTCGGCTGACCCGCAGTCCGCGACGTGGACGTTCTCGAGCATCGGAGACCAGCGGGTGGCCTGGTGGGACCGGCGCCTGGCCGTCGAGGTGGCGATTCACCGGTTCGACGCCGAGCACGCAGTCTCAGCAGAGAGCGGCTCGCCGGCTGCGCCGCTGGACGGTGATGTGGCGGCCGCCGGTATCGAGGAGTTCATCACGGAGTTCCTGCCCGGCCTGCTGGCACGGGCCGTCGATGCTGACCTCAAGGGCACGCTGCACTTGCACGCAACCGACGGGCCTGTCGAATGGTGGATCGATCTCGACGCTTCCGGCGCGGCTATGCCTCAGCACGCCAAGGCGGATACAGCAATTCGCGGCACCCGCTCTGACCTGCTGCTCTGGCTGACCAACCGCAGCGCGCCCGCCAGTTTGCAGATCCTTGGCCAGCAAGTGATCGCTGACCGCTGGCAGCAGCTGCGTCGCTAGCGCTGGCTCGCAGTCAGATCGCAACTGGAGAACGGGGGTAGGCGCGTGGCGCGGAAGACCACCGTCACCCTCGCGGACGGCCGGACGCTAATGTACTTCGGCTCGATCCCTGCCCGGCCCGCTGACTACGCCGACCGGCGGCAGCTGGCACCGGCCGCACAGCAGTCGCAGGCCCGCTACGACTGGCTGCTCGGCGAGTGGGTGGTTATCGCCGGACACCGCCAGGACCGGACGTACCAGCCGCCCGACTCCGAATGCCCGTTGTGCCCCTCGACATCCGGCAACTACACCGAGGTCCCGGCACCGGAATACGAGGTCGTCGTCTTCGAGAACCGCTTCCCGGCTTTCACAAGCAACGCGACGGGAACGCCCGCCACACTCGCGCCGCCGTCGGCCCGGGACGGCTTGCTGTGCGCGCGTCCCGCGGCTGGCCGCTGCGAGGTCGTCTGCTTTACCCAGCACCATGACGCCTCGTTCGCCGACATCAGCCCGGCTCAGGCAGCAACGGTCATGGCAGCCTGGGTGGACCGCTCCGCGGAACTCGCCCGGCAGCCAGGCGTGGCGCAGGTCTACTGCTTCGAGAACCGGGGCGCCGAGATCGGGGTAACGCTCTCGCACCCGCACGGGCAGATCTACGCCCTCCCCTACGTCACGCCGCGCACGGCCCGGATGCTGCAGTCATGTGCCAGCTACTGGCGCGAAACCGGACGCAACCTTTTTGACGACCTCGTTGCTGCTGAGCTGGCCGACTCCGCGCGCATCGTGCTAACCGGCGCGCACTGGGTCGCCCTGGTACCGCACGCGGCGCGCTGGCCATACGAGGTTCACCTGTATCCGCGCCGCCGGGTCCCCGACCTGCCCGCGCTGCCCGCCGCCGCCCGCGCAGAGTTCTGCGAGCTGTACCTCGACCTGCTGCGCCGGTTCGACCGGCTCTTCGGCCAGCCCGCGCCCTACATCTCGGCCTGGCATCAGGCGCCCGTCCAAGGCGATCGCGGCGACTTTGCCTTGCACCTGGAACTGTTTACCGTGCGGCGAGCGCCCGGCAAGCTGAAGTACCTGGCCGGATCTGAATCCGGCATGGGCGCGTTCGCCAATGACATCGCACCGGAGGCCGCGGCAAGCCGGCTTCGCGAGCTCGGCTGAGCCTGACCCGCAGTTTGCATCTTAGATTGATCCCCAAGTCGTGCTTGGGATCGGCTCACACGTAGGTGGTCGTGCCCGAAAGGCAGCGATCGACCACACCGTATGGCGCAGGCTTCGAGTTCGCCTGGGGCATGGTCTTCGTGAGCAACCACTGGCACAACTCGGCGGTCACCTGGACCCTGACCGGCCTGGGCGCGGCTCCGACCAGCGCGCAGGGCGTGCTGGTAATGCGGAGGCACCGTGCCCGCGAGGGTGGCTGAAAGGCCAAACATCTCGCAAGCTCACGTCAGGACGCTCTGCGAGCGGCTGGCGAAGGCTCCGCGGGCGCGATCACGGGGCTGCGCCAGCCATGGCGGGCGAACCTGGCGGCCACGGCAGCAGTGACGTCAGCGGTCGCCGCAGCCGGCACCAGGGCGATCACCGAGCCGCCGAATCCGCCGCCGGTCATCCGGGCGCCTAGTGCACCGGCTTCGAGCGCAGCCTCAACGGCGGCGTCGGCCTCCGGCCAGGACACCTCGAAGTCATCGCGAAGGGACAAGTGCGATGCGGTCAGCAGCGGGCCGATGCGCTCGAGGCGGCCGGCCCTCAGCAGGTCTGCGGTATCAAGAACCCGGCGGTTCTCAGAAATGACGTGTCTGGCGCGCCGCACGAGCAACGGGTCGCCGAGTCGGCTGAGCGCGCTCGCGTCGGTCACATCCCGCAGCGCCCGCACGCCGATCGCCCTGGCGGCGCTCTCACACGCGTGACGGCGGGCGCTGTACCCGCCGTCGGTCAGCTCGTGGCGAGCGCGAGTGTCGATGACCAGCAGGTCGAGCCCGGCCGCGACGGTATCTAGCGGGACTGCGGTGCCAGTCGCGGTCCGGCAGTCGAGCAGCAGCGCATGACCTGCCTGGCACAGCAGGACGGCCAGCTGATCCATCAGGCCGGTGGGAGCGCCGACGAAGTCGTTCTCCGCGCGGCGGCCGAGTGCGGCAAGCTCCGCGCGCGGCACCGCGAGCTCGTAAAGGTCAGCAAGCGCGAGCCCGGCGGCGCAGACAAGAGCCGCGGATGACGACAAGCCGGCGCCGGCCGCCAGATCGGCATCGATTGCCAGGCTGGCGCCGCCGATGTGATGACCGGCCGACATCAGCGCCCAGGCCATGCCAGCGGGATACGCCGCCCAGCCGCCGGGCTGCCCTGGCGCGAGTGACGCGGCCGGCACTGCCACCACTTGCTCGCCTTGCTGGCGAGAAGTCAGTGCGAGTACTCCGTCGTCGCGTGCGGCCGCAGCGACGCAGACTCCGGCGCCGATCGCGAACGGCAGCGCGAAGCCGTCGTTGTAGTCAGTGTGCTCGCCGATCAGGTTGACCCGGCCGGGAGCGCGCCAGACGCCGTCCGGCGCCGTCCCGTAGCGGTCAGTAAACAGTTGCGCAGCAGGCACCCGTGCAGACTAGTCGGCCGGCGGCTAGACAAAGAAATGCAAGAAATCTGGCTGCTGAGGCGTGTATGGGACGTGGATTCCGACCGGCTCGAGTTCGAAGAGTTCTACACGGCTGCCCGTGACCACTGCCTGCGTGTGGTGCTCATCAGCGTCGGTGACCGGCACCTGGCCGACGATCTAGTCGCGGAGGCCTTCACCAGGGCCTGGGCGTCGTGGCGGAAAGTGCGCGGGCATCCGGCGCCGCATGCGTGGGTCGTGCGGACCGCGCTCAACCTGCATGTGTCCTGGTGGCGAAGGCGGCGGCGAGAGGTGCCGCTTGGCAGCCAGGGCGAAGCGGTCGCCGCCAGCGAGTATCCCGGTCTGGACAACTCGCTGGTTGCCGCCTTGCGCCGGCTACCGGCCAGGCAGCGCGAGGTCATCGTGCTGCGGCTGCTGCTGGACCTGGACACTGCCACGACTGCCCAGACTCTGGGCATGTCCAGCGGGACGGTCGCCTCTTACCTGCACCGCGGCCTCGCCGGGTTGCGGCGTGACATCCCAGCCCTCAAGTACCAGGAGCAAATGAAATGAACGGCACTAGCCTGTCCGATGCTGTCAGGAGCGGCCTCGCCGAAGCACGCGACTCGCTGAGCACTGTGCACATGACCATCCCGGCGAGCAACATCATGGCCAGGGCAGACCAGGCGCGCAGACATCGCCGCCTGGGTGTGCTAGCCGGGGCGGGCGGGCTCGCCGCAGCGGCCGTTGCCGTGAGCGCGGCACTGCCCGCAAGCCATCATCAGACTGCAGGTCACAGCGAGCCAGCTGTGCGGCTGGCAGCGTGGGCCGTTACCCGGCTGGCCGACGGCAACATCCAGGTCACCTTCCGCGAGGCGACCGACCCGGCCGGGCTGCAACGCACCCTGCGCGCCGACGGCGTCCCGGCCAGTGTCACCTTCACCGGCCAGCGGAACCCGGCCTGCCGGAGCATAACCTTCCCGGCCCCGCCGTTCAGCGACAAGGGCGCCTTCCGCGGGCCCCTGACCAAGGTGCTGAGCTTTGGTGGCCCGGCGAACACCGCCTATGGCTATCCGAAGGACGCTCTTGTCATCCACCCCTCGGCGCTGCGCCGCGGCGAGGGCATACAGATCTGGACCGCGGGAACCCCCGGCGCGGCCGACAACTTCGAGCTGCACGCAGGCCTGGTGCAGGCTAGCCCGCAGTGCACGGGCAGCTAGCTCCCGGCCAGTGACGTGGGCGGGCGGGGCGTCAGCCGAGCCGAAGCGGTAGCGTCCTCGGGCCGCGGATCTGGCCAGTGGACCAGGTCACCGCTGACGGGTCTGCCAGCGTGAAAACCGGGACGCGGGCGAGCCAGACCTCCAGGGCAACCCGGAGCTCCATTCGCGCGAGGTGGGAGCCCACGCACCGGTGGATGCCGAGGCCGAACGCAGCGTGCCGGTTGGCCTCTCGGTCGATGACGACATCCGCTGCCCTGTCAAACTGAGCGGGATCCCTGTTCGCGGCCGGGAACGACAGCAGGATCCAGTCGTCGGCCTTCATGTCGACGCCGTTCCACTGCATATCGTTCTTCACCAGCCGCGCCATGGTGACCGGCGCGTACGCGCGCAGGAATTCCTCCATCGCGGTCGGCAGCAGGGCGGGCTCGGCAACGATGCGCTCGCGATCAGCCGGCTCCTTCGCAAGGTGCCACAGCGAGGCGCCGATCGCGCTCCACGTGGTGTCGATACCCGCGATCAGCAGCAGTGCCATGGTGCCGGCGACGTGCGACGGCTCGAGCTTGCGGCCGTAGAGCTCGGCGTTGATCAGGAACATCGTGAGGTCGTCGCGCGGGTTGTCGATGTGGTCGTGGATCTGCTCCAGCAGGTAGTCGAACAACGCCGACATCCGCGCGATGCGCTCCTCCGGCGGCAGGTTGACACCCTCGAGCGTGTTCTCGACGAACCTGCGGAACTGCGGTCCGTCCTCGGCCGGGAAACCGAGCATGTCCGCGATGACGCGCATCGGGATGTGCTGCGCGTAATCGCGAGCCGCGTCGACAATGTCCTGACCGCCGAAATCGTCGATCAGTGAGTGACAAAGCGCCCTGGTGGCCGGCTCCTGCCGCTCGACGGCAGTCCTGGTGAACGCGGGCAGCAGCAGCTTCCGCGCGTCGTGGTGGAACGGCGGGTCAGAGGAGATCGGCGGCGATCCGCCGATCGGCGCTGCCTCTCGCGGCGGCCGGAAGTTGCTCATGATGATCGAGCGGGACGAGAAGCGCTCGGTGTCGTAGGCGATCGCTGACACGTCCGCGTAGCGCGTTGGCAGCCAGCCTCCGCCGAAGCGGTCGGTGTGCGCGACCGGGCAGCGCTCGCGCAGGTCGTCCTGGATCGGATACGGATCGGCAGCCCATTCGGGCTCCAGATGCGAGAAGTCCGTCGCCCAGTCGCTGACCGGCCCCGTCACGATCGGGTTGCGGGTGCCGACTGGCTCGTCTTCCCTGCTTTCGCGGAAGTCCCGGCTGAAGCGCTCGTCGATGGCCATGTCAGCTCTCCTCGGTGAGCTCGATCGCGCGTTCGGGACAGTTCGCCACGGCCAGGCGAGCGGCCTGCTCTTCGCCCGGCGGCACGACCCCGTCGCCGAGCACCTGGCCATAACCCTCGTCGTCGTCGCCGAACAGGCTGGGCGCCAGGTCATAGCAGCGGCCATGCCCCTGGCAGAGCTGAGAATTGATCTGAACCTTCACAGTGTCATCCCTCGATGGGCTTTGCCTGAGCGGGGCGGAGCCAGCGCGGTCACGACTCGGCTGAGTAGCGCCATCCACTCCGCGTCGTCGACCGCGTGCATGTCCTCAGTGACGAGGGCGCTGCCCATTGCCAGCAACAGGCAGAAGTGGGCCAGCGCATCCGGTGAGAGTGCTGAATCAAGCTCGGCGCCGGCCTGGGCGATGCGCATGAGCCCGGCCAGCCAGTCTGCCCGGTCGCCCATGTAGTCGCGCATCGGCTCAGCGACGTCCTGATCGCGGCGCGCCGCGACCAGCCCCTCGATTATCAGGTCGCCGCGATCGCGACCGCGCGGCAGCGACCGGCCTATCACCAGCAGCAGCTCCGTGATGGACCGGTCGGGATCGGCCGCGAACAACTCCGCAAGCAGCCGCCGTCCGTGCGTGCGCAGCGCCTGCACAAGCAGCTCTGCTTTAGAGTCGAAGTGCGCGTACAGAGCGCCGTTACTCACCCCTGCGGCGGCCGCGATATCCGCTACCCGCGTGCCGTCGTACCCGCGTTCGGCGAAGACGGCGGCCGCTGCCCGCAGCAGCCGCTCACGTGTGTCCGCTGCGGTGACACCTGCGGTACGACCCATGAGAGAATTAAACAAACGTTCATCTCATTCGTCAACGGCTCGATTGCCGCAGGCGAGGCCAGCTCAGAGTGCTGACAGTGCTTACAGCGGCGACTGGGCCAGGGTGAGGCCGAAGTCGCTACCCGGGTCGGTCCAGAAACCCACCGTCTTCAGTCCGGCTGCGGCGAGTTCGGCCTCGATGCCATCGCGGCGGAATTTGGCTGAGATCTCTGTCCGCATTTCCTCCCCGGCGGCGAACGAGACGGTCATGCCGAGGTCGCCGATGGTCACCCGCTGCTCGCGGGCTGGCGACAGGTGCATCTCGATCCACTCGTTCGCCGCGTCCCAGACAGCGATATGCCGGAACTCCTCGACGGCGAAGTTGGCGTCCAGGTCGCGGTTCACGACCCGGAGGATGTTGCGGTTGAACTCGGCCGTGACGCCCGCCGCGTCGTCGTAGGCACTGACCAGCCGGCTGACATCTTTGACGAGGTCTGTCCCGAGCAGGAACGTGTCGCCAGGGCGCAAGGCGGCAGCGACCTCGCTGAGAAATGCCGCACGCGCGGCAGGCTCGAGGTTGCCGATCGTCGAGCCCAGGAACGCGATCATGCGACGCCCGCCCGGCGGGACAGCGCCGAGGTCGTGCTCGAAGTCACCGACGACGGGTGCCACGCGCAGGTCCGGGTACTCTGCGGCGAGCTTGCCGCTAGCCTCCGTGAGCACGCTCGGGTCCAGATCGAACGGCACGAACTCGCTGAGGGTTCCTTCTGCCAGCAACGCGCGCAGCAACAGCCGGGTCTTGGCAGAGGTGCCGCTGCCGAGCTCCATCAGAGACTCGCACCGGGAGAGCGTGGCGATCTGTCCGGCGTGCTGCTCCAGGATCGACGTCTCGGCGCGGGTCAGGTAGTACTCAGGCAACCGGGTGATCTCATCGAACAGCTGGCTGCCGCTGGCGTCGTAAAAATACTTGGGCGGCAGTGTCTTGGGCTTCGCGGTCAGACCAGTTCGTACGTCTGCGCGGAGTTCGTCGAGGTAGCTGGCTGGTCGAGCCTGGACGCGGTTCTCTGCTGGCATGAGTCATGTCTCCAGGTCTGTCAGTGTTACCGTGCCTTCCGCCACCTCGACGAGGTGGCGATCAGGGATATCGGCCCAGCGCGGGTCGTCGTCGTAGGGTTCGCTTGCGACGACCACGCCGTCGCCGGCCTGAAGAACGCTGAGTGTGTCACCCCATCTGGTAGCGATGACCCGGCTGCCATCGGTGAGCAGCAGATTCAGCCGGGCACCTGGTTTGCTCCTGCCGAACTTGGCGACGAACTCGCCTGCCTTCTCCGGGCCGAACTCAAACAGATGGGCCGCAAGCTGCGCCGAGTCGCAGGCAGACTCCGCGAGCGGGTGCGGCCCGAGTACGGTCCTGTCAGCAACGCCGTTGTGGGACAGCAGCCACTGGCCGGACTGAAAGGGCGCGGCTGCCGTCTCATCAGCTGGCATCCCCGCGGTAGCTGACCGCACGGCCGCCAGCACGCAGCTTGCCGAGATCACCGGCGCCACCGACGCGAAAGACGCGTCTGCCCACAGCGGCCGGTTCGAACGCCAGCGCGCGGCCTCGGGCCGCGCGCCGGAGAAGAAGCCGACGCCCCACCCGTCGGCGTTCATCCTGCCGTGGCGCTGCCGGCGCGGGGCGTAGGACTGGACGAGCAGGCCGTGCTCTGGTTCCAGCAGCAGTTCGCTGAGCGACCGTGCCGTTCCGAGCCAGGCGAGATGACGGCACACTCAGGCATCCCAGGCCAGCCGGACGCCGGTGAAGATCTGCCGCCTGATCGGGTGGTCCCAGTTGCGGAACGAGGGACGGATCGTTGACGGAGCGACTGCCCATGATCCGCCGCGCAGCACCTTATAGTCCCCGCCGAAGAACGGCTCGCTGTAGGCGCGGTAGATCATCGGCGTGAATCCCGGCCACTGCGTGAAGTCCGACGACGTCCATTCCCACACGTCGCCGATCATCTGCTCGGCGCCGTAAGCCGAGGCACCTGCCGGGTAGGCCCCCACCGGAGCCGGCCGCAACCCCAGCCCGCCCAGGTTGGCCAGCTCGGTCGTGGGCTGCGAGGACCCCCACGGCCAGGTCCGTCGTGCCTGGCGGGACGGATCCCAGGCGCAGGCCTTCTCCCATTCGGTTTCGGTCGGCAGGCGGCCGCCCGACCAAGCCGCGAAGGCCTCCGCCTCGAAGTAGCAGACGTGCTGCACGGGCTCGTCAGGCGGCACGTCCTCCTCGATTCCGAAGCGGCGACGAGTGCCTTCGAGTGTCCAGAATCTCGGCCGCTCCAGGCCGGCATCGGTCCGGTGCGACCAGCCGCGCGACGACCACAGCTCAGGCCGGCGATAACCGCCATCGGCAATGAAGTCGCGCCACTCCTTGTTGGTCACCGGCACCCGCCCGATCCAGAACGGCGCCACGTCCACCAAGTGGGCTGGACGCTCATTGTCGAGTGAGAACGGCTCGGTCCCCGCGTCGACGCCCAGCGTGAAAGGACCGCCAGGCACGAAGACGCGCTCGCCGGCAACTGCGCGACCCTGCGGCAACGGCTGGCGCGCAAGCAGGACAGGTGGTCCCTGGCGCAGTTGCAGAGTCGCGTACATGGTCTCGTCGTGCTGTTCTTCGTGCTGAACGACCATGCCGGCAGTGAACAGGTCCTCTTCGGGCGTGCGGTCAAGCAGGTCGAGCACGCGGCCGCGCACTTCATAATCGAACGCTCTGGCCTCGACCGGCGGCAGCAGGGGCAGCGCCGGGCGGTCAGCTCGCTTGTGCTTGAACGCGTCGTAAAGCGAGTCCACCTCAGGGGGAAGCATTCCCGGCCGCGTAGGGTCACCGCCGCGCAGCAGCCATAGCTCCTCCTGCTGTCCGATATGAGCGAGGTCCCAGACAAGCGGGCTCATCAGCGGGTCGTGCTGGGCCAGCAGTACCGGGTCGTCCATGTCGGTCAGCGCGAGCGTGCGCGTGCGCGCTTGCTCCAGGTCCTTCACCACGTCCTCATGCATGAGCTAGCTCCTCGAATGTGGCGCGCGGTCCGATCTCGGCGATGCGCTGGGCCAGCAGGTCCCCCGGGCAGCAGCCGGAGTCGATGAGCTCGGCCAGGTCCGCCACAGCGGGCCCGAGCCCTGCCGGGACACGCTCGGCCGCGATCCCTACGCAGCGGCGAGCAGACTCCGCCAGCACGCTATTGCTCAGCCCCTCGCGGGCCGCAGTCGTCCAGAGCGGAGCGGTGCGCTCGGTTGCCTCCGTCATCTGATCGGCTGCGACAGCGTCGTCCATCAGTGTCGTTGCGACCGCCGCGATAGCTGGCCACCACCGCGGCGCGGTCATGTCGAGGTACCGGAGCTCGAGGTAACCGCGCAGCCGCACCGGCGGGAACAGCGTGGTCAGGTGGA
>Ga0335074_10016137_pt1 | contig 10511 bp, 15 predicted proteins | sample Lox_Sample_23_FD_206715 | JGI IMG/M metagenome (GOLD analysis project Ga0335074, IMG submission 206715) | Soil microbial communities from Loxahatchee National Wildlife Refuge, Florida, United States - Lox_Sample_2.3 | ecosystem: Environmental > Terrestrial > Soil > Wetlands | place: USA...
TCTTGGTAGAGACGCAGGACGGCCGGCGTTTTACGTCATCGGGGAGGGAGGGCAAACCGCGATGTTGTCCTTGAATACGGCGTGGGGCGAGAATCCGGCATTGTCGTACCGGAACATGCGGGCGATCATCGGGTACGTCGGGCTGACTCTGCCGGTCGTGCTATTCCTGGCCGGAGTCATCGACGGGCATATCGAGTCCTCGATCAGCGCGTACTACTACTCGAAGGTCGGAAATGCCTTCACCGGGGCGCTGTGCGTCATCGGGGTCTTCTTGCTGGCCTACCGCCTCACATCGTGGGCGATAGACAACCTCGCAACGACGCTCGCCGGTGTCTCCGCCCTCGGTGTCGCGTTCTTCCATGCCGCTCCGGCGAATGCCACGGTGAGCCAGCTCCGGCTGGCCGACGTCCACCTGACCTGCGCGGCAGCGCTGTTCATCCTGCTCGGCGCGATTTCGCTGTTCATTTTCCCGCGCGACGTCTGGCCGGGCCAGGGGTGGCGCACGAACTGGTACAGGGCTTTCGGTGCGCTGATCTGGCTATCGATTATCCTCATGCCGACGCTCAACTCGCTGGCCGGCTCGTTCTATGACCGCGAGCACGTCTTCTTCATCTTGGAGACGGTATGCGTGATGTCATTTGCCGTATCGTTCATCCTCAAAGGTCACGGCCAGCCGGGTAATGCGGGCTTCGACCAGGCGGCGGGCCAGCCGTCATCCGCCGTGATACTCACGCCGGCCGGCGCCGACACCGCACCCACCGCGGCACCACGCCAGCCTGCCGGCCAGCCTTAGCGCTCAAGGCTGACGGGAAGGCCGAACGCGGTGAACATCGACGGCTGCTCGAAGGCGGCGATATCGATCAGGCGGCCGTGTTCGAAGTGCAAGACAGTGAGCACGAACGGGAAGAACGCAGCCTGACCGGGGCGGCGCAGGTACCCGGCTGCGGCCGGCTGCCCGTTGGCCCTGACCGGCAGCAGCCGCCATTGGCCGAGGACGTTCATGCCATCGCGGAGCGCGTCGCCCACCTCCTGGTGGCCGTTCCATTCCCCGACCTGAGGGGAGATAGCCAGTCGTACATCGCGGCTCAGCAAGGCGATCAGCGCCTCGGGGTCGGCTTGTTCATGCGCGGCGATGTAGCGCTGGAGCAGGCGGCGCTGCTCGGGATCGGGCTCGGCGGCCGGCGCCCACTCCAGCCGGCCCTGCGGCCACTGATCGCGCAGCGTGGCGCGGGCGCGCTGGAGCGCGCTGTTGACCGCCGGGACGCTCGTGCCGAGCAGCTCGGCGACCTCGGCGGCGGGCCAGCTGACCGCGTCACGCAGGATCAGGACGGCTCGCTGGCGCGGTGGCAGTAGCTGAATAGCGGCCAGGAAGGCCAGCGAGATCGTCTCCCGGCTCACCGCCGCCGCCTCCGGGCCCGGTTGGTCGGCGGCCAGCTCGTCCAGCAGCGAATCCGGGTACGGCTGCATCCACGGCATCGCGGTGACCGATGGCCGCGGGCTGGCTGCGGCGCTGGACGGGGCGGGCACGGCGCGGCGGGCGTCACGGCGCAGCGTGTCCAGGCAGGCGTTGGTGGCGATCCGGTACAGCCAGGAACGCGGGCTCGACTGGCCCTCGAAGCGATCCCGGGCGCGCCAGGCGCGCAGGAACACCTCCTGCACATGGTCTTCGGCCTCATCGAAGGATCCGAGCATCCGGTAGCAGTACACATGCAGCTCGCGCCGGTACCGGCGGACCAGATTGTCGAAGTCCCCCACGCCTGCCGCGCCCACCCGTGGACCCCCTTCGCGTCCGCGCTGACCGGTAGATCACAGTACCCGTGAGCGGTTAGTTTTCCGGCCCGGCACGTCTGCATGGACGACAACCCGCAGCACCAGATCTCCGGATGAAGGGACACCTGATGAGCAAGCTCGTGTTGATGATGGGCGTGTCGCTGGACGGCCTGGTGGCCCGGCCAGGCAACTTCGGCGCCGGCGACTGGGGCGTGCCGCCGGAGGACCCGGCCCTCAAAGCACGCAAGCTCACCTGGATCCGCGACGCCGGCGCGCACCTGATGGGACGCACCACCTACCAGGAAATGGCCCGATTCTGGCCCACCTCCGACGACGAATACGCCGCACCGATGAACGACATCCCCAAGATCGTGTTCTCCGCGACCCTCACCCGGGCCGACTGGCCGCAATCGACGATCGCCCGCGGCGACCTGGCCACCGAGATCACCGCCCTCAAACGCGAACCGGGCCAGGACCTGATCGCCTGGGGCGGCGCCGCCTTCGCCCAGTCCCTGACCCGGCACCGGCTGGTCGACGAATACCGGCTCGTGGTCCAGCCCGTGGCCCTGGGCGACGGGCTCCCCCTGTTCGCCGGGCTCACCGCGCCGTTCGTCCTGGACCTCCTCGAAGCCCGCGCCTACGCCGATGGCGCCGTGCTCCACATCTACCGCCCGGCGGCCTGATGAGCGGATCCCCGATCGCGCGGACCGGCGCCGCTGGCGAGGTCAGGTGTCCAGCGCAGCGCGTATCAGGTCCTGGAACTCCGCGTCGGGGATGCGCGCGGCGTCGGCCGGCCTGAGCTTGAGGGTCCCCTTTCCCGCGGCCAGCTCGGGATGGCGCGCCGAGAAGCCGCCGTCCCGGCTCGGCGACACGTACAGCGACAGCCCGTGCTTCCAGACCCCGACGTTGAGCCGGCGGCGCCCGTTCCGGTATGTCGGCATCCCGTAAGACAGCACCACCTCGGCGTCCGGGCACACCGCCACGATCAGGTCGTGCAAGCGATCAAAGACCGGCTGGTGCTCGCTGTCCATCTCGTCGCGGTAGCGGCGCACCGCCTCATCCATGATGCCCGTCCCGCGACTCCGCGCCTGGCTGCTCATGGTCGTCTTCGGGGATGAGCCGGTAGAAGCGCCAGTTCTGGTCCCGGATGGGCAGGATTTCCACGTCGCGGAAGCCGGCTTCGCGGGCATAGCGGCCAAGCGTGGCGGGGCGCATCACCGCTCCGGTTGCGGCCGTGCCGGGATCCCCCATGGCTGCGGGCAGGCACGCCACCACGCTCCATCCGTAGTGGTAGCGCTCGAGGTCCGAGGCTGGCGCGGTGAACACATCGTCGACCAGCTCATCGGCGATGATGACCGAGCCGCCCGGTGCGAGCAGGCCGCGCGCCGCGCGCAGCGCATCGACCGGCCGGGACATGTCGTGCAGCGCTTCGAAGATCGTCACCAGGTCAAAACGGCCGGAGATGCCCGGGCCGGAGGCGTCGGTGACATCGAACGTGACCCGGCCGGACACGCCGGCCTGCTCGGCATTGCGCCTGGCCGCGGCGACCACGTCGGGATCCAGGTCGAAGCCGTCCACCCTGACCATCGGGTATGCCTGCGCGATGGCGATGCTCGACCAGCCGGGACCGCACGCCAGGTCGGCTACCCGGGCCGGGGGTTCGCGGCGCAGCCGCTGGTCGACGTCGACGATGGCGGGCAGCCACCGGGTTCCCAGCAGGTTCAAGTACGTGGCCCGGTTGTAGTCGGCCCGGCCCTCCGGGGCCCAGGGCAGCGGAGGCGGCGCATCCCCGGTGCGGAACGCCTCGGCCAGCAGCGCCAGCGACCGGGCCGCCCGCACGATCTCGACACCGTTGTACGCGCGGTAGCGGACATCGTCGACGTCGGCCAGGACCGGGACGTGGGCCGGCGGCAGCCGGTACTGGCGGGCCAGCGGGCCGGCGTCCGCACCGTCGACCTCGAGCAGCCCGCTTGCCGCGTGATGCTCCAGCCATTCCCGGATGTAACGCTCGGCGGTGCCGGTCCGCCCGGCCAGTTCCGCCGAGGTCGCCGGGCCGTCCCGCTCCAGCGCCCGGTACAAGCCCAGCCGCTCGCCGAGGTACACGGTGAACAGCTCCAGGGCTCCGATCATGTCGTGGAACAGCCGGTCGGCCAGTGCCGCCGCCGGGTCAGCCGGGCCGCCCTGACCGGGCGGACTGCTATCGGTCGCCATGCGGCTCAAGTTACCGGCGCCGGGCGCGGGGCTGCGCCCGGACCCTCACGTACCTGGCGTGCGGCTGACGCTGATGACCACCTTGCCCGGTGGCCGGGATCCGCGCTGAGCCTGGAAGGCCGCTGGCAAGGCAGCCAGCTCGAAGACCGTTGAGACGACCGGACCCAGCTGCTGCTTGTCGACCAGAGCGGCCAGTTCGCGCAGCTGGCCGCCGTCGGGCCGGACCACGAAGTACACCCCGCGGACATCGGTGCGGCCGGCCTGTCCCGGGTCCGGCTCCTCAGCAATGGCGACCAGGGTGCCGCCGCTGCGCATGACCGGCCAGGAGCGGGCGGTGGCGGTGCCGCCGACCGGGTCGATCACGACGTCCACGTCGCGGACGTGGTCTTCGAAGCGGCCGGAGTAATCCAGGACGTCGTGCGCGCCGAGCCCGGTGACGAACGCCTTTTCCCGCGCCGATGCCGTTGCGCTGACCCGGGCGCCGGCCAGCGCCGCGAGCTGGACGGCGTAGGCACCGACCCCGCCCGCGCCGCCGTGCACCAGGACATGCTGCCCGGCGGCCACCCGCGCGTGGTCGTGCAGGGCCTGCCAGGCCGTCAGCGCGCCGAGCGGAACGGCCGCCGCCGAGATGTGATCCGCGGAGGCCGGCTTGGGAGCGAGATCGGCGGCCGGCGCGACGACGTACTCAGCGGCGGCGCCAGGCCGGTCGAAGCCGACCAGGCCGTAGACCTCGTCGCCGGGGCGCCAGCCGTCAGCCCCGTCACCCGCCGCCGCCACCACTCCGGACAGGTCGTGGCAGGGGATGGCGGGCCAGCTTTCCGGCCAGGACAGCTCGTCGGCGGTGATGGCGGTGCCACGGACCTCCACCAGCAGCTCACCCGGCCCGGGATCCGGGACCGGGACGCTCTCGCAGGTCAGGCTGGCCGGATCAGAGCTGGATGCACGCATGGCGCGCATGGTGCGGACGGCATCGTTCATGGCTGGCTTCCTCCCGTGGACTGCGATACACCCACGCTACGGGCCGGAATAGCCTGCTCTCCAGGGCCAATTCAGCATCATATCCATGGGCCAAGAAGCCTCGGCGGCCCGTTCGGGCCTTCTGGCCAGCCAGTCCACGTCAGGCAGCGAGAGCGGCGGCACGGCGGCCGGCCCGGGCGCGGCCCGTTCGAGCAGGACGACGGCCGCGGCCCCGAGCAGGGCGGCGCCCAGCGCGATCACGGCGATCTGCCAGTCCGGCGTGCCATGCGCGGTCACCCGGACAACGGATTCCCGGACCGGCGCAACGGTGCTGGGCCCGTAGGACCCTCCGGGCGGCGGGATGACCCTGGCGAAGGCGGCGGGGACGGCGACAGCGGACGCCACGAACGCGGCGGTGACGCCGGCCAGGACGGCGACAAGCCGGCGCATGCGGGCGCCGGCCTTGGAGGCGGCGCGCGGCCGAGTCGTCGTCGGATCGGTTCCCTGGCGGGGAAGGTATGCGGACATGTTTTCCTCCTGCGGCCTGCGATTTCCGGTCTTCGGAATGACCGGATGCCTGCCAGCTTGTCCCGGCTCCCGGCCGGCCTTCAGCCACCTGCCTGACACCGTCCCTGTCAGCTTGCTGACACCTCATGACCTGGGTTCCGGGAGCCGGGTTGCAAGATCAGGGAATCAGGATGGTCTTGCCGGCCAGGTGGCCGGAGACGGCCTCGTCGTGGACGGCGGCCAGGTCGGTCAGCGGCCGCCGGCCGGCCACCTCGATCCGCAGCTCTCCGGCGTCGACGCGGGCGACCAGCCCGGCGAGCTGAGAGGCGTCGCTCCGGGCGAACATCCGCACGGTCCGCACCCCGCGCCCGGCATCCTCCGGTCCGGGAGTGGTGGTGCTGACGAACGATCCCCCGTCGGCGACCAGGCCCGCCAGCTGCGCGGTTTCCTCCGGGCTGGTGCGCACCAGGTTCAGCACCACGTCGAAGCGCTGACCGGCCACCGCCTGCAGGAGCGGGGTGGCGGTGTAGTCCACGATCCGGTCGGCCCGGTAGGAGCGGATGCGGTCGATGCTGCGGCCGCTGGCGGTCGCGGTCACGATGGCGCCGGCCTGCTTGGCCAGCTGGACGGCGTACCCGCCGACCGCGCCGCCCGCTCCGTTGATCAGGACGCTGTGGCCCGGCTTCACCCCGGCGTGCTCGAACAGCGCCTGCCAGGCGGTCAGGCCGGCCGACGGCAGTGCCGCGGCGTCGGCCAGCTCGACGGTGCGCGGGGCGGCGGCCAGCGCCTCGGCCGGCACGGCCACGTACTCGGCGGTGGCGCCGGGCGCGGTCATCGGCAGGAACGCCACCACCGGGGCTCCGGTGCTCCAGCCGCTGACCCCCTCGCCGACCTCGCTGATGACCCCGGCCACGTCGTAGCCCGGGATGTGCGGGAAGGTCACCGGGAAGTCCTGCTGCAGGAAGCCAGCCCGGATCGCGACGTCCACGGGGTTGAACGCGGCGCCGGCCACCTTCACCACGACCTGCCCCGCTCCCGCCACCGGGCGTTCGGCGTCTTCGTAGACCAGGACGTCGCTGTCGCCGTAGGAGTGGTAACGCACTGCCTTCATGATTCTCTCCCTCACTCGGTGCTTCGAAGTTGAAGCATGTGAAGGCGGTAACCTGCTTCGACTTCGAAGCAATACCCGCCGGCGGGGTGACGTTCGTCACATACTTCGAATTCGCAGCATGTACGATGGCGAGGTGAGCGCCACTCGCCCCGGCACCGGCACCGGCGCCAGGACCGACGTCGGCACCAGGACCGACGCCGGCATCCCAAGCGGTACCGACGGCGTCCCTCGCCGTTCCGATGACGTCGAGGTGATCGATCCCGAGCAGCTGGAGGCCTACTTCGTGCTCACCGAGGCCGTTAGCCTGCTTCAGCACCAGGTCGAACAGCAGCTGCGCGCCGAGGGCGGCCTCAGCTACGTGCAATTCCAGCTTCTGGCCCGCCTCGCCGAGGCGGACGGCCCGCTGACCATGACGCAGCTGGCCGACGGCGTCGTCTACAGCCGCAGCGGCCTGACCTACCAGGCCGGCCTGCTGGAAAAGGCCGGCCTCATCACCCGCGGCCCCTCCGCTGACGACGAGCGCGCCACCCTGGTTACCATCACCGACAGCGGCCGGGCCCTCGTCGACCGCGTCCTGCCCGGCCACATCCAGGTCACCCGCCTGCTGTTCGACCCCCTGACCGACGATGACCTGCACCATCTCGGCGAGATCATGACCCGCGTCCGGGACCACATGCGCGCCCGGCCACCCCGCTCGGCCGCCTCCCGCAAGCACCGCTCCTGACCCCGGCCGGGTCCGGGACTCGGGCAGACTGGCACGGTGATCCGTCTCAGCGAGCCGCCGCGTCTGGTGTGGCCGGTCCAGGACGTCCGGGTGTCATACCTGGTGGGAGAGCAGGCCGACTGCCTGCTGTGAGGGACGCCGACGCAGTGGCTGGAGGCGGCCAGCGAGGATTTCGCCGGATTCGTCGCGGCCCGGCGCGGAGTGCAGGTCCGCTGGGGAGTGCCGTCGACGGTCTTCTGGTACGTCTCGGGCGAGTACTACCTGGGCACGCTCGTCGTCCGCCATCGGCTCACCCCTGAGCTGGCCGAGACCGGCGGGCACATCGGGTACCACGTGGTGGCGCCCTGGCGCCGGCAGGGGCACGCGACCCGGATGCTGGCCGCGGGGCTGGGGCAATGCCGCCGGCTGGGGCTGGACCGGGTCCTGCTGACCTGCGCTACCGACAACGAGCCATCGCGCCGGGTGATCCTGGCCAACGGCGGCGCGCCGGACGGTCAGGCGGGCGGCGAAGACCGTTTCTGGATCGATCTCGGGCCTAACCAATGAGCGTTTCTTTCGGCCGAACGACGCAGAGCTCGTTTCCCTCCGGGTCGGCCAGGACAACCCAGGACTCGGCGCCGGTCTGCCCGATGTCGACCCGGCGCGCTCCGAGCGCGAGCAGGCGGTCGATCTCCTGATCGCGGTCGTCGGCGCTGCTGGTGAGGTCGAGGTGCACGCGGTTCTTGACCGTCTTGGGCTCGCTGACCGGCATGAAGCAGATCCCGACCGGCGCGTTCTCGCCGGTCCCGATGACGATCTCCTTCTCGCGCTCGGACAGGACCTGCCAGCCCAGCGCCTGCGTCCAGAACCGGGCCAGGCCAGGCAGGTCGTGAGCGTCAATGACGATGTGGTGCAGTCGGACAGGCATGCCGCCAGTATGCGCCGGGTGCCTGCACAAAGCGCTCAGTAGTCCGCGGATTCGAGCGTGTCGCGGAGCTCCGCGGCCCGGCGCCACGCGTCGACCAGGCGGCGCTCGGCTCTACGTTCCATCCGGCGCGCCCGGCGCAGCGTGAGCAGCCGGCGCGAGGGACGCATTTGCTCCGCGAGTTCCATTCTGCTGCGACTTTCCTCGGTCGCCAGCTCTTCTACCAGATACATGCTGATCACTCCGTTGTGTGTGTTACCTGGCCGCGCGGCCCCCGTTGACCGCGCAGCCTTCCCCGTTCAGCGGTGACCGCTCAGGCGGCCACCTCGGTCTTGCGCGGGCGTCCGCGAGGCCGCTTGCGCGGAACGATCGCGCCGCGTATGAGCAGCTCGCCGCCCCAGACGCCCCAGGGCTCCCGGCGCTCGAGTGCTCCCGTCAGGCAGACGATCCGGGCCCGGCAGTCCCGGCACATGGCCTTCGCCTGCTCCACGTCCTGCGGAGACTCGGCGAAGAACAGCTCCGGGTCCTCCGTACACGGAAGATCGAGGCCTATCGGGAGAGCGGTGGTGATGCCCTCACCCGGTCCTGCCGCGATGAACTGATCCGCCACACTGACCTGGCTGGTCTGGCCGATGTTGCCGACCTGGACCTGCCTGACGTCTGACTCGTGCCGTATCGCAGAGCCGAACGCCTCGAACCCCGTCGTGTCCCTGTCTCCGACGGTGGCAGCGCGCCACTGCATCGGTGCCATCCCCTCTCGCTAACCGGTCCTAGTTGTCGCCCATGCGATTGCTCGCCTGTCGTTGGGACCTAGGCCCTTTAAATAGCTGTGGCCGCGGACCCTGTTTGCGGGTCCGCGGCCTCAAGGGGTTTGTGGCCGGTCTTTCTAGACCGGTTCCCTATATGGAGGCGGACCCGATGCGCCCTCGCCAACGGCGTAAGCGCCGGTCATGTGGTTGTAGTTATTTGCCTGCAGGAGCTGCGCCGTGGGGGCGGCCTGCGGGACCGGGATGGCCGGAGTGACCTTGTCCCGGACGCACGGAACCGGCTGCACGACAACGGACGCGCCGATGCCACCGACACCGGGCACACCTGTCCCCGGGAAGGCCGAACGCGGGCTGAAGGCACCCAGACGCGCACGCCACGGCGCTGCCGCCAGATCGCTCGTCGCGAAGACGTCAGATTCGATGTTGGTCACGTTGGGCACCTCCCTCCAGGGGTGTTCGACAACTAGCCCACGGACATGTAGGCAGCCTATGTAATGGCCCCTAAGGGGGGCAACAGTTTTTTAAGCTGCGGTTTTCAATTAGGCCACCGGAGCTGGGGCAGCCCGTCGGCCGGCCGCGGCGGTGCCGCGCTGACCAGGGTCGGGCAGCAGGATCCGGTCGAGCAGCAGGGCCGCGACGAGGGCCAGCACGGTGCAGTCCAGGTAGTGGCACGCCATCGCGCCGAGGTAGGTCGGGCCGCCCCAGGCGTTGACCGTGTTGTTGGGGTCCAGCGCCTCGGTGATCTGGCGGCCGACGCGGTAGAAGCAATATCCGAACACCGCGACGGGGGCCAGCATGACCACGGCGCGCCCGCGCGCCTGCGACACGGTCCGCGCGATCCGGCGGGCGGCGGGGCGGCCGAGCGGCGCGAGCAGCCACAGACGGCCGGAGCCGCGGCCGTGCCGGCCCAGGTGCTGCCGCCGGGCGTAGCCGAACAGCACGCACCCGACGACCGCGACGACGGCGTGCTGCCACCAGGCGGACGTGCCGGGGACGTGCCGGGCCAGGATCGGCGAGCGGTGCAGGTACGCGACCCAGCCCAGGAGGACGCCGACGGCGAACAGCGCGACGGCGGTGACGGACAGGGGCAGGGAGAGCTGCCCGATGGTGCGGTGAGCCTTGGCGGCGACGTTGTTGTTCATGGCTCCACGTTCGCCGACAGAGCTGGCCGCGCGCCTCGGGCCAGCGTCGCGATTCCGGGTCGTTCGCGAGGCGGAGGCCGGGTCCGGGTCAGTCGCGGGGATGAGGCACGATTCGGCCGCGCGGCCGGCCGCCGGCGCGGTGCCGCTGCGTTACCGTCGGAGCATGGTGATCACGCAGGCCGGCGAGGTGCCGGCCGCCCCGCCGTGGTTTGCCAGGCTGTCCGCCCGGCTGTCCCGCTTGCGCTGGCACCGGACGGACCTCAAGGCCCCCGACGCCATCGACGTGGTGATCGCCGCGGGCTGCTTCGCGGGGTTCACGCTGCCCGTCCTGACCGGCCTGGCGTCCCGGATCGGGTCGCCGCTGGCCGTCACCGGGTTCGGCGTCCTGGCCGCGGCGCCCCTGGTCGTGCGGCGGCGC
>Ga0335074_10016139_pt1 | contig 10510 bp, 8 predicted proteins | sample Lox_Sample_23_FD_206715 | JGI IMG/M metagenome (GOLD analysis project Ga0335074, IMG submission 206715) | Soil microbial communities from Loxahatchee National Wildlife Refuge, Florida, United States - Lox_Sample_2.3 | ecosystem: Environmental > Terrestrial > Soil > Wetlands | place: USA: Florida...
AACACCTTCGTGATCGCCGCCGTCAACGTCGTCTTGCCGTGATCAATGTGCCCGATCGTCCCCACGTTCACGTGCGGCTTCGAACGGTCAAATTTCTCCTTCGCCATTTCCTTCTCCTAAAAACCAAAACTATTGCGATTCACTGACGCCTGAGAGCCATGCAGCGCTCAGTAATACGCATACACCTTCAAAAACTTCGCCCGGATCGCCGGATCAACGCGCTCCACCATGCTCAAGTACCGCTCGCGAATCTGACCGCGATCGGAATCGCCCAGGGTGGGGTACTTCGCCGAAGCCTCTGCGCCGAGCAAGCCCGCCGCCAGAACCGCCTCAAACTGCCGCGCCCGCAGCCTTGCCCGCTGCACGCTGCGAAGAAAGTTCGTCACCTGCGCCGGCGCAAAGGCCTTCTCAAGCGCGTTGTGCACTTCGGCGAAGGTCTTCTCGTCCTGTACGGGGAGCACCGCCTGCTCGAACATCTTCCTGCTACTTTCCGCGCTTAGCCAGCAGCCTCGCGACTACCTTCCCTCAAATCTTTTGGAGCGGGAGACGGGAATCGAACCCGCGACCAACAGCTTGGAAGGCTGTGACTCTACCACTGAGTTACTCCCGCCGGACGCTACAGGGCCGACAGCCAAAGCCGTCGGCCTGAAACCACTTAAATTCTGGAGCTGATGACCGGGATTGAACCGGTGACCTCTCCCTTACCAAGGGAGTGCTCTACCAACTGAGCTACATCAGCTTCTACCTTTGAGGGCTCCGCGGTGAAACTGCTCTCGCCCTCTCGCCTCTTCCCAGCGCTCACTTCGCGATCCACCCTGCTACCACTCGCTAAACCTACTCAGGATGCTCTGTCCCATCGTACCGCGCCATGTCGCCCTTTGCATGGCCCGCCGTCAGCGCAATGCGAAGAGCAAATCCGCCCAGCAGGACAAACACAACCAGCCGAACTCTGCCGGCGTCCATCGTCTGCCAGGCCAGCACTGCCAGAACCGCCAGCCCGGCGAGCGCTACGATCTTGCGCTTTCCGCCTTCGAACCGCATGCTGGCCAAATCCTTCACACCAAACTTCTGGTGCACAGGGGAGGATTCGAACCTCCGTAGCTCCAAGGAGCGGCAGATTTACAGTCTGCTGCCATTAACCACTCGGCCACCTGTGCACTACCTGTATCTGCGAGCATTCCGCTTCGGACCATCCACGAGACACCCATCAGCATTTCGGAGCCGAAGGCCCCGTCAAAACATAATGCGCTGCCTGAGGGATTTCTCTGCGGAGGGTCGGCCGGCTACCTGCTCACGCCTGTCTTGCCCTGGAGAATCTGGAGCTGGCGAAGGGACTTGAACCCCCGACCGCCTGATTACAAATCAGGAGCTCTACCAGCTGAGCTACGCCAGCCCAAAACAGCCCATACCATTCTCACTCTGGACACACGAACGCGTCTGCTGCAAGAGGGGTACAGAACAGAATTTTAGCACGCCATGCAGAGCCTCGCAACGGTGCGCCGCCGGCACCGGCGAGCGTTTCCTATGGGACCGGTGACTCAGCCGACGCAATCGGCAGCACCCAATTCTCCACCGGGGTTTTCGCGACAGCCAGATCGCGGGTAAAGCGGACAAGGCGCTCCGTATCGATTCCAGTCGCGTCCGTGGCGCGCTGCTCAAGGTAATAGTGGGGGATTGTCTGATAGTACAAGGTAGCGCTGACGTTCGTGGCTGCCTTTACGCAAGCGGCATTGCGGCAGGCGGTCAAAGGAATCTGATAGCGCACGACATTCGTTCCGCTGCCATTTTGATATCCGGGGTCGCAAACGTTGTTGGTGACGCAGGTACCCACCGGACCCGTCTCTTCCGCAAACGGACCCGTTGGGCTCCAGCCCTGGGGCTGCAGCCGATTGTCCTTCACCTTGTGATCTAGAGCGATGAAGCTCGTGGTGAGGAAACCTTCCGGGTTGACTGCCAGCTCTTCGTAGATCTGCACCTGGTCTTCCCGCGTGATCGGGTTTTTCTCCCAGTAATGCGCCTGAAAATGCTGCTGAGTCGGCGTAAACGTCTCGGTCACCAGCGGCTGGCCGCCGCCGTCCATGATGATTCCCTTCGGCGAGACCTCTCCGGATGCCCACGCGATCTGACTGCCGTCCATCACTCGCAGATCAAGAAATGCGCGGCGGAATCCTACTCCGGAAGGAAAACTGTGGCCGGCGTTGTTTGTGACGCTGACATCGATCTGCAACATGCCATTGGCCTTCGTAACCGAGACGATCTTCACATCGGCAGTCTTCGTCCTGGCGATGGAATTCGCGCTCATGTCGATGGCGGTGTCGATGCTGTTTTCGGTGTTCAACGAGGTCCGCAGCATCGGATCAGTCGCATACAGCCCCAGTTCCGGGCGGAACTGCTTGAACATCTCCAGCGCGAAGACATTGATGCCGAGCAGCGTGTGGCGATGATAGTCGTTGCGACTGGTCAAGGTGATGTCTTTGTCAGGCGCGCGAAAATCAACCGCCGGAAAGGTATTGTCCTCGATGTTGGCGATCTTATAGTCGAGAGGGCTGGTCACGCCGTTATGAACAAAGACCTTCGGCATGTGGCAGTCCTGGCAGCTCTGCGGTTTCGACCCGTTATCGGCGAATGCGCTGTTCAGCCATTCGTAGAATGTGGCCTGTTCGGTGAAGGTCTTCTGCTGGCCGTTCAGCATGACGGGCTCGCCGTCGGCTTTGTAGACGGGAAGAATGATGGTGTGGCAGCTTCCGCAGAGCTTCGAGTCCTTGATCTGGTCCCCTTCCTGCGGCGTCATGCCGAGCATGTTCTTCATCGGCAGGGAAATGACCTCTTTGTACGGGCCATTCATCTGGTCAGCCGGACCCAGATTGAAATTTCCGGTAAAGCTACCCGGAGTGCCCAATCCCTGCGCGGAAATCCGATGACAGACGGCACAGGAAATACCATCGCGCGCCAGCGCTCCGTACATGGAATCGGGGTCCTGCAAAATGTCCCGCGTGAAGAACCTGCCTGTGTCGTCGTGATACTGCCGTTGCCCCATCACGCCATGACAGTGCAGGCACAGATCCTGCACGAACTCCTTGCCCTGGCCGGGATGGTTTTTCAGGTTGCCATGCAGCGTGACTTCGGAATTGAGTTGAGAGAAGAAAATCGGGTCCCGGCCCGCGAGACCCATCATCGAGAAGCGCCACTCGCCGCTGATCGAAAGGTTCACCGTCCTGGGCGACGGCGACGGCTGGAGGTAGTAAAGCATGCTGGGCAAATCGGGCCGCGCAGGTGTGAGAGTCGCCGAGGCATCGTGGCAGGCGGCGCACTGATCGGAGGTCGTAAATTTGTGCGGGCCGACGGGCTTTCCGGGGACAACCACGTGATCCTTTTGCTCCGGAACCATGCAGGCCGTATCCTCCGGCCGGGCACTCAGGATCCGGCTCAGTTGACCCAGAAGCGCCAGACGATAGTGGATATTGTCGTTAGGGCCGAAGGTAGAGAGCGGAGCGACTCTGGCCATCGCCAGCGCATTCGCCAGGCCGCCGTTGACGAAATTGGTAGTCGCAAAAGTCTGCTGGCCGTCGGCAGCCGAAGCGTGACAGTTGAGGCAATACTGCCCGAAACCGCCGGCTGGATATTCAGCGGCCTGACACGTCGGGCCTCCGGGTTCCGTCGGGGCGGGCGCAGGCAGCTTTGGCGGAGGAGTATTCGACGGCACGAGGTCCGCCCAGTACCAGCCATCCCACGCTCCATCGCGATCCTTGACCATCACCGACCAGTCGGTGAGCTTGGTCGGATCGGTTGAATCACTGAACTGCGCTTTAACGAGCAAGGCGCCTTCAGGGATATCGGCCTGGCGATTGGCCTTGACCAGCCAGCTCCACAGCGCGGGCGAATAGTAGACCTGAACATTCGGATGAACACCGTGCGTGGTGCGAATCTTTGGGTCATGCTTCCAGGTTTGGTAGCAATGATTGTCCAGAAATGCTTGCAGCGGTGCAGAAAAGCCGGGGGTGGTGGCGGGTGGAAGCTTACAAGGATCGGCTGCGCGAGCGCTGAACTCGAATACGAACACCGACAGGAGCGTCAGGAGGAGTGCCGCCAACTTTCGGCGCATTAGGAATAGTGGGATTTACGCAAAACTCTGTCAATGGAAAAAGGGCTCGACGGGGAACGGGGTTAAAGCCGCTCATTCTGAGTATGATGGACCGATGAAAAGTCTTAGCCGTCGCGATCTCTGTTCTGCTCTGCCGGCGCTTGCGCTGCTGGGCGCTGTTCTTCCTGAAGACACCCTGGCGGGCGGCCAGACAGCACCCGCAACCTCGACCCTGCCAACCGAATCCAGGGTCTACTCCTTCGACAAGCTTCCTGTGAACCGCTCCGCGAACGGCGCGGCAACGCGTCCAGTATTTCACGGCAAGACGCCCACCGGTGAGTCCATTGAGCTGCACGAAACTACTCTCATGCCCGGACAGATGCCTCACCCGCCGCACAAACACCTGCACACTGAGCTGATGCTCATCCGTGAGGGAACCCTCGAGTTCATCATGCCCGATAAAAACGGCGGCGACAGGTCAGAGCAGGTCGGTCCCGGCGGTGTATGCTATGCCGCTTCAAACACCATGCATGGGCTGAAGAACATCGGCAGCGTCCCGGCAAACTACTTCGTAATCGCCATCGGCATAGAACCGGCTCACGGCTGACATCGAAAAAGCGCCGCAACCACATGTCTTGGGAAAGAAAGCGGCGAAAGAAATTGCTCGCCATTTCACAGTGTGTGCTTTAATGCGCACGAGGAATTCTGAGTCATGAAGCTGCTCCTGAAGTTCAACCTCCTGCTGATCGTAGTGTTTGGCCTTGGACTGGCGCTCATCGCCGTCAATGCGCGTAGCTTTCTGCTCCAGGATGCGAAGACAACGGTACTCGATCAGGCCAAGTTGATGGCTGCGAGCTCCAAAGCGACACGCGACTACACCGATGAGGAAATCAGCCCAATTCTCGAGAACACTGCCGAGCATAAGAACGAATTCCTGCCCCAGACGATTCCCTTCTACGCTGCGACGGTCACGTTCAACCGCTTACGCAAGTCCGGCTCCGATTTCAGCAATTACACCTACAAGGAAGCAACCCTGAACCCCACCAACCTGACCGATCGGGCAACGGATTGGGAGGCAGATATCGTCAACCACTTCCGCGACAATCCTAGCGACAAAGAGCTGGTTGGTGAGCGTGACAGCGCGGTCGGACCGACCCTCTATCTCGCGCGTCCTATAGCGGTCGAATCGGGATGCCTCACCTGCCACAGCAGTCCGAGCGTAGCTCCCAAGGCGCAGATCAAACGCTACGGCTCTCAGAACGGGTTTGGCTGGCATGAGAACGAGATTGTTGCGGCGCAGATTATCTCTGTTCCCATGGCGCTGCCCATCAAGCTGGCGAACGACGGACTTCGCAACCTGCTCATCACTCTGGGAACTATCTTCTTCGCCACCATCGCGCTCATCGACATCGGCATGTACTTCATCGTGATCCGGCCGCTGCGCAAGGTAAGCCAGGCAGCCGATCGCATCTCGACCGGCGAAATCGATCTGCCGCCGCTGCCCGTGAAAGGTAAGGATGAAATCGCCGAAGTGACCACATCATTCAATCGCATGCACACTAGCCTGAAGAAGGCGATGGAGTTGCTGAACGGCTAACCGTCTAGCTGCGCCTCGATTGCAGGAAACGCTGGCGGTCAGCCTCCGACGCGATGTGCGTCGCGGCTTCTTTATAGAGCTGGTCGATATCCGTGCAGTTGGCCGCCAGCTTGCGAACCAGCACGCTGGCAATCGGGCCGATGTAAATAGCCAGCTTTTTGGTGATGTCGCCCAGGGGGAAATTCTGCGGCCCCGACGCCGACACCGATTTGGACGCATGGCTGGCCGCGCTCTGATGCGGGGTCGGGCCGGCCGGAACCGGAAGCAACGAGGTCGGCAGAGAATAGATGTCCTCGATCCCCGGTTCTGAAAGGGAATTTAGGGACATCAGAAATTCCTGGGCGCTCGAAAATCTGTCCTCCGGCTTCTTCTCAAGCGCCCTGAGCACCGCATTCGAGAGCGCGGCCGGAAGACGTGGATTCAGCTCGACGGGTGCTGGCGGCTGCTCCGTCAGGTGCGATCGCATGATCGAGAAATTGCTTGTGCCGCTGACCGGGAGCCGTCCAGTGAGCACTTCGTACAGCGTCACGCCTACCGCGTAGATATCCGAGCGCACCGTCGCCTTGTCACCCGAAATCTGTTCCGGCGACATGTAGCTGATCGAGCCTACAAGAAAACCCGGAGCCGTAAGCTCCGCCGACCGGTCGGTGATGGCGATGCCGAAGTCGAGCAGCTTGACCTCATCTTCCGCGGTGATCATGATGTTCGACGGTTTGATATCGCGGTGCACCACGTTGCGATGATGCGCGTATTCGAGCGCCGAGAGAATCTGCCGGGCGTAGCGCAGAACCTGCGGAATCGACAGCAGCGTGCGGACGCTTTTCGAGCGCAGCGTCTCGCCTGATACCAGTTCCATGATCATGATGAGCTGGCCATCGTGGTAGAACGCATTGTGCAGAGCTGCGATGTTCGGATGGCTCAGGGCGCCGAGCATCTGGATCTCGCGCCGAAAGCGCTCGCCCATTTGATCCGTGGCGCGCTGGTCCGGAAGCAGGACCTTCATGGCCTCGGCGCGCTGTGAGATGGCATGCCTTACCTCATAAACCTCGCCCAGGCCACCGGTGCCCAGCACGCGAACGACTTCATAGTCGCCGACCCGTTGTCCTGCCTCAAACGCCATCAGATTCTGCACTCATTGTGCTTGAAGTGCCTCTTCCTCAGCAAACTCCGGTTGTTGCCATGCTTCACTGACTCAGATAGATGGTCATGCTGTCTTAGCTGGTCATTCGGGCGATCGCGACCTCCCACATACACGTTTACACAGGGAAATGAGATGATAGATAGCGGACGAAGCCTGCCCCCGAAGAAATGCACCGACGCACCAGGGTCACGATCGCGATTGTCGTTGTGGTTCTGCTGCTGCTGGCTGGAGCCATCTACCTGCGCAAGAAGGCGCCCCCTGAAGCAGCCCGACTGCTGCCTGAGTCCGACGGCATTGTCTATTTCAACCTCCGCCCGCTGCGCGCCGCCACCCACTTTGATCAGCACCCGGTAAGCCACGATCCCGCATACCAGCATTTCATCGATCAGACCGGCATTCAGGTCGAGCGCGATCTCGACGAAGTGGCATTTGCCCTGCATCGCATGCCCGAGCCCAACGGTCCCAATGGACCGGTGGCCTTCTCTGAGGTCTTCGTCGGCCACTTCGACGGCCGGCGGCTTTCGAAGTACCTGGCCAGCATAGCCAAATCCACTGCGACCTACGCCGGACACGACATTTACAGCATCCCCAGCGACGGCCGCACGGTGCGCGTAACCCTGCTCGGCTACGACATGGTCGCCGCCAGCAATACCCCTACGGAAGAACAGATTCATTCCATCCTGGACCGCTACCGCACAGCGGCTCTCCCGTTTTCCGGCTCCTCGCTGCTTGCCGCACACTATAGCGATATCCCGCTTCTCTCTGTAGCCTGGGGAATCGGCCAGATCGGCCTGCCCTTAAGCGACTCCGCCGGCAGCATGCGGATCATGGGCATGTCGCTCCCGCTGACCTTCGATGCCACCTTCATCGCCTCGATCAGCTGGGCGGGCAAAACACGCCTCCGTGTCGAAGAAATCGCGCCCACCGATGTAGCTGCCAGGACTTCAGCAGACTCGATCGGCACTATCGTGAATTTCGCGCGCACCGCCGAGGATGGAGCTGCACCCGGTATGGCTGACGCCGATACGAGGGCGCTGCTCGATTCGACACAGATCGAGCACTACAAGAATCGAGTCGTTCTCACAGCCACGATTCCACCAGGTCTCCTCGGGAAGCTGGTAAATGCGCCGGTAGACCTGGAAGGCGCTTCCGAAAGTAAACCCGCGAGTTCAAGCGGAGCTAACAATTAGAAGAGTCCCCGCGCGTCCGTGATGCGTCCAAAAGAGAGGCCGGTTGACAGGCCTGCTCCAGAAAGCGCTTACAATCCCTTATTTCTCTATAAATTCCAACCGTAGCTGGAGGAACCCATGCTGAAGTTCTCTGCCCAACGTCAGCCTCTCGTGCTGCTGGCGCTTGCCTCCCTTTTTGGCCCCGCCCTTTCGCTGCCCGCACAAAGCTCTTGCAAAACCGTCCTCACCGGGCAATCCGCGTTCACTGATTACAGCAAGGAAAGCCCCGGCGTTTGCCGCAAGCTGACCGTCGCCGACCTGCCCGCCCCGTACGCCACCAAGGGCGTCGACAACGGCGCGCAGATGGTAAAGCGCCCGGACGGTGCATGGCCCAAGGCTCCGGCGGGCTTCAAGGTCGATCTGTATACCACCGGGCTCAACCAGCCGCGCCTGATCCGTACCGCTCCCAACGGCGACCTCTTCGTGGCCGTCAGCTACTCGAACAAGATCATGGTCTTCCGCGGCGTGGACGCGAATGGCAATCCGAAAGAGGTCTCAACCTTCGCTGACAACCTGAGCCAGCCCTTTGGAATAGCCTTCTATCCGCTCGGTCCGGATCCCAAGTGGGTCTATATCGGCAACACCGACTCTATTGTTCGCTTTCCCTACAAGAACGGCGACCTGAAGGCGACCGGGCCGGCTGAAAAGCTGACCGACCTGCCCGGCGGCGGCAAGCTGCGCGGCGGCGGCCATTGGACCCGTGACATCGTCTTTTCGAAGGACGGCCAGCGCATGTTTGTTTCCGTGGGATCGCATTCCAACGTCGACGACCCTGATACGCATCCCGAGGAATACCATCGCGCCGACGTGCTCGAATTCACCCCTGAGGGCAAGTTCGTGAAGATCTACGCTTACGGCATTCGCAACTGCGTCGGCGAAGCCATCAATCCCACCACCGGACAGCTGTGGTGCTCCACCAACGAGCGCGACATGCTCGGCGACAACCTGGTTCCGGACTACATCACGCACATTCAGGAAGGCGGATTCTACGGCTGGCCATGGTATTACATGGGCGGCACGCAGGACCCCCGGCACCCGGGCAGCCATCCGGAGCTGAAGTCAAAGGTGATCACCCCGGACGTTCTCCTGCAGCCGCATTTCGCCTCACTGGAGATGACCTTCTACGAAGGCTCGCAGTTCCCTGCTCAATACAAGGGCGATGCCTTTGCGGCTGAACACGGGTCGTGGAACAAGGCCGCGCGGGCCGGATACGAAGTCATCGTTGTTCCGATGCACGACGGCCACGCGACCGGCGAATACGAAGACTTCCTCACCGGCTTCACCACCGCCGACGGCCATGTCTGGGGCCGGCCGGTTGGAGTCACGGTGGCGAACGACGGATCGCTCTTCGTGACCGATGACGGCTCGGGATCGATTTGGCATGTTACGTATAACGGCAAATAAACCAGCTTGCCCATAAACGAAAACAGGCCGGCTCTATGCCGGCCTGTTTTCGTTGGGCGATTTTGCCGAAGTTTAGTTGCCGGCCTTGGCTGACTGCGTTTCCGTGCTCGCCAGCTGATCCATGGTCTCCCGCAGGTACTTGTGCGGATTGACCGGCGTATTGCGGATGCGAACCTCATAATGAAGGTGCGGTCCTGTGCTGCGCCCGCTGGTTCCGACATACCCGATGATCTGGCCCCGCCTCACCTGTTCGCCTGAGCTGACGGCAAAGCCCGACAGATGTCCGTAGAGGGTCTCGATCCCGTGGCCATGATCGATCAGGATCTCCCGGCCGTATCCGCTGGCCAGCCCTGCGGTCAGCACAACTCCGTCTGCGGTGGCATGCACCGGCTGACCGAAGCTCGTCGAGATGTCGATCCCGGCATGGAAAGCGCCTTCACCGTTGAACGGGTCCTGACGCTCACCGAAGGAACTGGTAATCGGCCCGACTACCGGCCAGAGGGACGGCGCATCCGCCATATTCAGCCAGTTGTCGCCGCCCAAGGGGTTAAGGCTCGTCTGAAAGGCGTGGGAGAGCCGGCCAGAGAGTGCCGTGCTGCGCAGGGTGGAAAGCTGATCGAAGGACTCGGTATAAGCGGCGTCAGTAAAGGTGTCGCTGTTATCGCTGGTGTCGACCGGAACCGGAACTGCGTCAACGGTTGCCGCCCCCTTGAGCTTGTTGTGCTTCAGGCCGTACAGGGCAGTCACTTCGCTGGCTAGCGATCCGAGAGAAGCGGCCTGCACTTCCTTCTGCTGCGCCACCTGTTCAAGTTGCCTGTAATCCTTCTGCAGCTCCTCACGCTGGGAGCGAACCTGGTTATAGCTCGCCGTCTTCAATAGCATGCGGCTGTAAGAACCAGCCATACCTGCGATGGTAAAGGCGCCGACCACGGCGGCGGCCACAAAGACGTACGCATAATACAGAGGAACCGGAATCTTTCGGAGTCGACCATCCTCTTCGCGAGCGACAAAAATAATGTAGTAACGTTTACGCATCTCGCAAAATCTCACAAAAAATC
>Ga0335074_10016140_pt1 | contig 10510 bp, 14 predicted proteins | sample Lox_Sample_23_FD_206715 | JGI IMG/M metagenome (GOLD analysis project Ga0335074, IMG submission 206715) | Soil microbial communities from Loxahatchee National Wildlife Refuge, Florida, United States - Lox_Sample_2.3 | ecosystem: Environmental > Terrestrial > Soil > Wetlands | place: USA...
CGACTGAATAACCGCGGATTGAGAACTGGAGCACTGGCACTGATAATCTGTTGAAGCACAACCTGCCACTGACCCAGCGCTAACTAAGCACGCACTCTATAACTTTGAATCAGTTTTCATCATCTACAAATAGCTGAAAGGAGCGAGAACTTACAGCACAAGATGGGATAGCATCCGCTGAAGCCTGACATGGGCTTGTGGAGCACAAAGGGGAAGTTGGGGGCGATGTGATAGTAGATGAGCTGCTGCTAGTTGTGGAGCTGCTAGTCGGCGTTGGGCTGGGAGACGGTGAAGTTGCCTGGGAGCTACTACTCGAGGTTGAGCTTGAGCTGCTGGTCGAGGTTACGCTTGGGCTGCTAGAAGAGCTAGATGACGTTATTGTCGAGGTCACTGTAGCGCTTACAGCGGTACATGGCGTTGTGGGATTTGCACTAGCACATGCACATAGAGAGTTTGCAGCTCCCAGAACATTACCAGCCGAGGCCCCACAAGCGTTAAGCACACAGTTCAAGGCAGCCGACTGAATAGCTGAGGATTGAGAGCTTGAGCATTGGCATTGGTAATCTGTTTGCGCACAGCCTACTTCCGAGCCAGCACTGACCAAGCACGAGCTCTATTAGGAGTTTCAGATTAGCATAAATTGATCTCAGAAGGCAGAAGAGGGAAGAGACATACAGCGCAAGAAGGGATGGCATTCGCTGAAGCTTGACACGGACTTGTAGAACATGTGGGAGCGACTGGAGGCGATGTGATTGTTGTCGAACTGCTAGCACTAGCCGTGGGAGGAACTGAGGTGTTTTGGCTAGGAGAAGTAGAACTTGAACTGCTTGTAAGGGCGGAGCTTGAGCTGCTGGTGGGTGTTGAACTCGAACTCGTACTCGCGCTTGAGCCGCTCAAAATACTGGATAGAGTCGTTGACGTCACTGTAATGCTCACAGACGAGCATGGCGTTGTGGGATTTGCACTGGCACATGCACAAAGAGAGCCTGCGGCTTCCAGGACATTGCCAGCCGAGGCCCCACAAGCGTTAAGCACACAGTTCAAGGCAGCCGACTGAATAGCTGAGGATTGAGAGCTTGAACATTGACACTGATAGTCTGTTTGTTGGCAACCAACTACTGATCCGGCGGAAACTAGGCAAGAGCTCTGTCAGGTGATAAATTAGCGTCTGGTAATGGTAAAATCCCAAATAAACTTGAATCGAAGAACGTTCAGGGCGACTTACTGCACACTGTGGGATGGCATTTGCTGAAGCTTGGCAAGGGCTTGAGTTGGTACATGATGGCGATCCCTGAGGCGCCACCGGTGACGACGTAATAGGGCCAGTGGATGACGATGTCGTCGAGCTGCTAGCCGTCGTGGAGGTGGAAGATGATGAAGTCGCCTGAGAGCTACTACTGGTAGTGCTGGTCGGCAACGAGGAAGTCGGAGAGCTTGGCGGTGCTACCGAGGTGGTCGTCGTAGTAGTCACAGATGTCACAGAGGGGAGAGCAGCGAGGCAAGTACAAACAGCATGGGCTGAAGAGGATGCAGGTAAGGCGCCGGCAGGTCCACAGGAGTTGATTACACATCCAATAGCCAAACCTGCAATGCTTTGAGATTGCGCTGCTGAACAAGGGCATCTTATATCTCCTGCAGAACACCCCACGACCGAGGCCGCGCTGTTAATGCAGCCCGTCTAAGAAAGAGTTAGAAAGCATTAAGTGAAATGGTAATGTCGAATACTCACAGCGCAAGCTGGCACCAAAGCTTCTAGAGAAGAACATTGTGCTAACCCTTGTGCCATAGCAACCGCAGCTATGGCCAGAGAGCCAAGGGCAGTTAAGAAAAGCTTCATGGCTGCTGAGTTCAAGGACGATCAGTTGTCACTGACAGCCTCTCTTGAGATCTCTGAGGGTGGTCGCTGCTTTGCTTCAGCTTGACCCATGATTTGCATTGGATCTTCTAGTCTTATAGCAAATACTCCTCGGCCAGAATTATTCCCCGCATCACAAGCTTCATCAATCGCTTTTGTCCTGTGGCATAAAATGACCGTTTTGTTCCAGTACGGGGCTAGATGGGCGATCATGACATGGGAAAGCGAAATTGTCGAATGAAGAGCCAAGGATGGACAGAACATGCTGACACGAGGTTGAATTCAATGAGGGTTAGGCCATGAGCAGGATCCTGCAAGGGCTGATGGTGTAAGGGAGGCTTGTGATTCATGGATTCTATTTGCGGAGCAATACCAAGACTTGTGGAAACCAAAGCATGTCTTGCAGGAAACTGGCCCGATTACAACATACCTTGAATTGCCAAACAAGATAATCACCAATAATCCTTGGTATACTTCCTGGGTCGATAATGCTTGCATGTCAGTGTAACTATAGAAAATAGCTAAGAGTTTCACAGGAAATTTCCAGCTTTCATGCATAAGTAAATCGCCTCTGCAATTGGAGCCCCTAAAGGTCGGCGTCCCTTCTTGAAAAGACTAAAATATGAGCTGGGTATTCTCGAGTTCGAGTTCGGGTGATGGCAATGAGTTGGATTGTTGGACAAATTCCTGCAAAGCGCGCAAAGTGAGCAATTGAAGACTTTCAGAAGCCAAAACATAACTTGATGCAATATTGACAGCCTCTGCCTCGGCGTAGGCCACGATGCGGTACCTGAAGAGGCACAGCAGATGCTTGTTAGCTTGCCCGTAAAGGGCATGAACTCCGCTGCAGACGATCCTCATTCAAAGCTCGGCCAATTACTGATTTCGGTGCCATCAGCGTAAAGTAGGAACAGGTGTAGTTCGGTTATTATCTAGGGGTTGCGGAGAAATGTGGAGGGGTTCGAGCATCGTCTCCTAGGATAACCTTGCAAATGCGGGGCGAAGCCGTGCCTACCATACCGTTTTCCGCATAAATTTGATGACATTCTTCAAGATTGAGAAATATGACCGGTAAAGTAGGGCCTTCTCAACGAAGTTTGCATGGGAATGAGATATGTCGAATAAAAACAATGAGCAATGGACGGAGAAAAGCAGATAAAAAAATGATAGAAGTTGAATTTCCGGTGATGAGAGACTCTATAGGCCTTTACTAGGGCTAGAGAAACACATACAAAATGACTTTAGGATCGAGAAAACCGATTGGGAACAAATACCATCCCAGAAAAGCCATTATGACCGTGGCCGGCCCATACGAATCAAAGGCCAGGGTAGTTTCCAGGGCCACACGGGCCACCTGCCAAATCCAGCGACGATCAGGGGGTTCGAGCATCACATGTCGCCGAGGATATGAGTTGTAGCAGTACTTCATTTGTGTTGGATATCATCCAGAAAGAGATTGTCAGACTGCATCGCGAGCTAGACAAGCCGTGCGGTTGGAGAGACTCGGCCCACGTGAAAGAGAGGGGAAGGAAGATGCGCTCATCAATTTCTCCTTTTATGATGCTTAGTAGAGCTACAGATGGTGAGCATAGGGCTACTCGGTCTTCTTCCGCCGAAAGACGGGATTGTAAACCTGTTTCGGACGCCAAGCGTTGTAATGGTGAAAGGGAGTGTTCTCGTCTTTGATTCCTTCAAATTTCAGTGCTTAGTTTAGTGAGGTCACGTGCGGAGGGCGTCGACATTCAATCTGGACTTTGTATTTCATTTGTGCTCGTTGGTCATTATACTATCATATTACTGGTTGAATACGTTAATATAGAAGTAGACTTTCCATGCCATTTCTGTCCCTCAGGAGCACATCTCACTAAGGCTGTCTACTGTACTATCTTGTGTTCTGCCTTTTCCTAGTCCTCGAGCTAATTCATTGACAACATCTGCTAACTATACTTTAATCTTCTGCTTCACAACCTGATCTCTTTCCCACATCAGAATCGTCCACGCCGCGACTGGTCCACCAAGCACCGTCCAAATTATTGTCTTTGCTATCAACGACACATTTGGGAACATACTTTGCTTTCCAATGGACGCATTCTGATAGAGTACTACGGCCCAAAGAAGCCCAGCAGCAGAGCCAATATACATATCCCATAGCAGGAAGACATGGGCACCTTCAGCCAAGTCCTTAATTGGTTGGCCCAGTGGCAACGGTGGAATGAAGGCGGAAGTGAAAGAAGTGTGAGCTAGGTAAGCGAGGGCTGGCATCGACTTTGGAATGATATGTGGCGGAAGAAGCGAAAGTACTATGGCGGGTAGGTGAGTTGCCGTGCAGAAGAGAAGGGTAAAGGTGTACACTTTGCTGGCGTAATAGAGATAGGTCGTTGAGGCGGCAGGTTGCGGTGATTTCTCCGCCTCCGCGGCCGTGTCTTGTCCAAGGATGAGAGTGCAAACTAGCTTCAAGGTCCATTGCACCAATATGGTCCAAAGGGGGAAGGCCTGCCAGAATGCTACGAGATACTGGTGCGTCGGGGACGCAGTAGGCGAGTATGCGGGAAATATTGTGAGCAGCGATGGAATGATGTAACCAAGAGTAATAGAAATTGGAATAATTGCCAGGTCATAAGTTGATACGAAGAGGGAATCGCTTGCATGCGCGAAAGTAAACGGCTTAGAAATTGGAGATGTTAAAAGATGGATGAATAAGTACAGCGGGGTGCTAATAGCGAATGACACATTTTGGACGAAGAAGCCATATGTGCCGATACTAATCATGCTTTAGTAAGAGTTCTATTTGTCTGAAATCGTAACAATAGATACTATGGCTGATGAAATCTAGGTTAAGCTTACAAGCTCACGGCCTTTCCCTTATTCCCTCTTCGAAGACTTTCCATCACTAGCAGTGTCCAGGCGCCTCCAAATTGGCCAAAGCCGAAGAGACTGAAGAGATTCAAAGCTTCATCTCCTCCTTGAACCACCGGCCCAAAGAAGGTCACCAACACAGACAACTGTCGATCGACGGCCGTGACTCCAGTATACTCGAGCATTAGAGGCGATTTCGACCCCGGGAATATCGGTTGCTTTTGTTCCACGAGCTCACCTATTTGCTTGAAGAGCCCATTCTTTCCGGCAACGATCCAAAGGCAATAGATAGCAGCCACAGATAATAAGGGAAGCAACAGAAGGCCTACACCTCGTATTGGAGAATTCATCGCGATAGAGAGCGAATACGCTGATGAACTACTTTCTTGAGATGCAAGCTCCAAACCAGATATTGCTCTATGAAGGGGAAAAGCCTGTCTTTTCTTTATACTGTAGCCTCGTACTTACTTCGTACATCTGCTCAAACCTTGGCCGAGAAGGCTGATGTCAGCCTTTACGAGAAGCGAGGACCCTGCACAACTACGATATACTACGGCCGTTATGGACGCTAAATCATACCGAATGCCGACTTCGTTTCTGAGGCAGCGAAGTTGTAGAACTACTCTGTATGTATCCTGGAGTCCTTCGAAACATCGTCACCGCTGATCTTGCGGGCAGCAGGGGTTTATGCAGGACCAATTGATCGTTCCTCACAACAGGGCGAACAGTGGTCGAAGCGTGCGGTACCCGCCTCGTCGCGGTCTTTGATACAGGTATAGAGAGCCAAAGCTTCCTATGAGCCGGCTTGTCGATGAGTCGCGTCCAGCACGGTTAAATTGACGATTACGACAATCTCTCTGATAGGCCCTCGACAGCGAGAAGATACCCGGTCGTACAATTGTCAGCGTTTCATACGCGCCGCAGGGTTGGGGTCCAAGATGTCCAAGCGCCCTCAAAATAACCTCTTGCCAATCAAATCGCCAAACCGCCCACCTCCACTAACAGACGCCCTGTTATTGCATGCTTCTATTTTCCCCCTCCATCTTCAGATTTAGAGCTCCTACTGGCTATTCGAACATCATGTTTGGTGGGCGCATCGCCACAAGTTATGCTTGTACCGAAATAGCAAGGATCTCAAGGAGAGAAATGTAAGTTCGCGTTTCAATGTTTCCTTATATATTGTGGCAACCTCGTTCGAGGACAATCAATCGCTCTTATCACTCGTCCACTGTCCATTTTGTCTCCGAAAGTTTCGAGCTCTGTACGGCTGTGCCATACTAGCATTATAATTTCTATTGTTATAGATCCTCGACATCACCCAATTGTTCCGTGAACATCTTCAATATGGCATCAGAGAAGCCCAATTCTACGCCTGAGGTCTCAGACTTCGAGGGCCATGAGGAACCACGCCGTAGCTTTAGAATAGCACGTATTGCTGAGTCCGTCCGCCTTGGACTCACGGCTTTGACTTTGCTCATGGCATTGAGCATCGTTGGGACGACCGCCGATTCGTTAGCTGTTTATAACAAGACACACGTGGCAGATGACTATCTGCTCCCGCTTTGGCCGGTACAGTTCAATCTTGGACCTACAATCGCATTGGTGACTGGTGGTTCAATTATCATACTATCGAACACTATGTCTCTTGTTGGAAGCAGAGTTCCTGCTGTAAGACTTCATATCCTAAGTCAGACGATACATTGGCTAACTTTTGTGGCATGCAGATCCGGAACAAGGCCCTCATCCACCCTGTCATCTCCCTCCTAGCTCCGTTAGCTAGCCTTATCGCTGCTCTAGTTGCGACATCCTTCTTCTATTCAATCAACACCTCTGATACCGTTGATACGCTCCAAAGCTGGACCTGCCGTTGGGTCGATGTTCCGATGACGAGAGCACCCTACTGGAACGTTTTATGCAAGGAGAGCGAAGCTGCACTATATATGTCGATCACTATGATTCCGCTACAGCTTATAATTGTAGGATTGGCAGGGTTTGCAATCCTCGCCGACAAGAAGGCTCCGTTTGTTGCGAGAAAAGGAAGCCCAGCGCTCTCTTGAGTAGTTTAGTCGAGATGATATGGCGAAATGGGAGAACATGAATCAAGGCGTTGATTACTAGCTGAGGTGGGAGATATCTCCTTCTAGTGTTTGGAGTTTGGAGCAAGATGATGATTAGGGCAAGTATGCACCAAAATGAAGACTTGTGTCATACCCATGGGGACTTGTACAATCGTAAACGTTTAATTGGAGTTAATGGATCATCAATTGAGCAATACCAGTTGCCTGCGCAAGTCCATACCAGTGCGATGTACGACTAAATCCTTAGAATCTGACAACCACTATTGAAGTCACCCGTGGTAGTAGACACAGCTAAATTTACAAAACAATACTTCACCTGTGGAACATTTTGCGGGTGTCAGCAGCCTTAATCTGACGAGACGAAAATGCCATGCAGTCCGACTGCTGAGGAAACAGGGGCAGTAAGAGCACGACTTCGAAGCACTGGCAACCGAACAAGCTCTTCTCAATAACGTAATTATCCCAAGCCCACAATCGATCAATCAACTTCCTCCCTCCAAGTCCATCAATTCGGATAGCTGCCCGCACAGCAACATGATCAGCATATTCTACCATATTAGCGAGAAACGAAGCACGCGCCACAACCTGTCTTGGGATCTGCACGGGCTGACCGTGCGATATGCAAGCCCCCGACACAATCAGGGGAAGTGCTTATCGCTAGGACCCTGTCCTGAAAACGTACGTGGATAAATGGAAAGTTGACGAAGGATTCAGGGTATATTTAGAACTGCTTCCAGGTCTCCGGCCATGTGTGCAACAAACTGCAACGCACCTCCTTTTTGAGCAACGCTAGGCTCAACCTCAGACCATTTTTGGTCTACGACTTTTCAGAACATTATCTTGGATTTACTAGAACAAAAGATCATTCCCAGTGACATCGATAATAACAGTGATATTGCATATCGATATACTAGTTTGGTTTCTGTAACAAAGGTCTCAGCAAATCTGGTAGAAGACTATCTGTGCAAATCCTTATGTGTAACTGAACCTAAAATATCCACTGCCAGTACAACATGCTCAGTAAACACACTAGGTGACCTATACTTTCAGCAGCTCTTTCAAAAGGGCTGAATATTTTCGCAAACGATGCCCAGTCTTGTACGACAGACTGAGGCAGCGGGACTTCCTATCACTGATGTACAAGACCCAAACTGATTCGCCTCTCGTGTTCGAGAACATTGGGAACGAAAACAAGAGACATCATCAAAGCTACTGCCATCTCCAGCCGACAGTATTATGGTTGAACATCTACAAACAACGGATGGTGACCCTCTAGAAAGAGAAGAGAGGCGTCCGACACGAAATGTTGAGCCGGGAACGCCAGGGGATCCATCAATTTTCTCACTGGGGAAGGCACTAGAGCGGAAGGAACTCACCAAAAAGAAGAGCCAGTATTATGATGACGCCTTTGCGGTTAGAGAATCCAATACCTCGGCACGAGAACGAGTCCATAGGGAATCAATGGTAATGGTGGAGGTCCGGACTAACGTCATTGTAAGACCCCTGAAACTTACCTCTCAGCCGGTTTTTGGCTCATGAAATCAAGGTTAGTGACGAGTACATCTTCATCACTGACCTCTCCTACAACCTCTCAAACCGATATCAACGGCCAGAGTCCTCAATCCTCGTCACTCTTACTCACTCCATTTGTCTCCTCCTCAGCGGCTCCTTTGATCCCGCTTACGTGATGACTATCACGGCATTGCCATCGCAGGTCCAGCCCGTAACTAACAAAAGGAACACTATTCTTCTCGCAAAGCTGCTGGAAGAATCTTTAGGCGTACCTCCTGTCCGCGGCCTTATAAAATTCGTGGGAGTGCAGGAGGAAAACTTTGCGTTCAGAGGCAAGACCACCGCAGCAGAAATCGAGGACTTGGAGAAAGGCCAGGTGGACGACAATACAACCGCAAAACGAACCTTGTCACGATTAGGACCGAAAGCGACGACAGAGCGACAGAGTAAGCGCAGTATAAGAAACTTAAAGGTGGATACTGCAGGCGGAAATGGTGTTATAAACACAAGGGAGCCAATGTCTCCTAGTTCAGAGCGTTCTGGACACTTGACGCCACAGAGTGAGAGAGGACCATCTCCGCCAGTGCCAGTAACCCCGCTGCCTCTGCCAGATCGGTTTAATACGACACCAGCTATCCCGCTGCCGCCGATACCGATCAAGAAGACGGTGCTGGATAGAAAAGCGGAAAGGGTCCAAAGGATAGGGCGCAGGAAGAGTTTTATTTCAGGTCTCTTTGGCAGGCAAAGTGGGTAATAAACATGATCACGTACATTACGGAACTAATTGCTTTACTCGCTGGTTTCGAACGGTGACAAAAATCTGGCATTTTTGACTGCGCTATCCCTGATTATGGATAAAGCATTGTGAAATATGGGAAATTGGCCAATCAGTTGCTAATGGACTGTCTGTCTTATAGACAATCAGGTTAAATCCAGAATCTAGGGTAAACAGAAAGGGGCATGATGAGGCGTTCTGCCATCGAGACGCATGACGAGTTTCCATGACATTGCAGTCAGACAAGAATAGATGCATATTGCTGAATCCATAGCTGCCGTATCTGAAAATGTAACAAACTTTGACGCGGATTTTGAAAGTCTTTACATAGTGTAGTTCTAGAAGCGTCGCTATTGGACAAATAACATTGCCCGCCAGGCAGCTTTGGCGAGCAGCCTATTAGACAAGGCAAATCTCTTCGAAGCACCAATCCGATATGCTGCCCTCTGTAAATGTGCCACCACCTCCTGACCTTGTATCGATTCCATCGACGCTTAAGTCCTTATAGGGCTATGACCTGAGCGACACCAATTACTCAGTGGCTGGTCAGAGTAGTGTAAGAGTCGAGGAGTGAAGCCGGATCACGAGGTAAATAACCTGTCACTTGATTAGCGGCCGCAGACGAGGCTATGAACAAAGCCACGATAGTAGATATGGTCTAATTTGCCTCCTCTTGTATCTCCTGGAAGGGATATGGCGAGAATGGAGGGAGTCATTGCTGACAAGAGAACAGATAAGCAAGGAGACCGTGTCTCGTTCCCGCATTCTGTGGGACGAATCAGGGTGACCAGGATCTCAATATGGAGGTGTGTGCTACAATTTTGCCTTTACATCATACTAGAAATGTTTTTTGTTTTGAATCTGAAGAGGGACGTGGAATACTCTGTCGCATTCCACGGATCTTAATCCAGCTATGTTCAGTGACTGCATGCTTGTGGCCTTTTCGGCCCGGTTCAGCAGCTGGCTGATCATACATGCTTTACTTGCAAGGCATCAGACGGCGCACAAGGAAGTCTTTATTTACTTAAGAATTGTATTGCACGATTGAGAAATTGGCTCTCAGCTTCGTGTAGCCAATATCCATGCTGCTCTGTCGCTGTTCAGGCAGCATCGCTCAATAGTGGTCGACAGCTCGCAGATTGTCGCTGACCACTGAGCCACCAAATCTATCCTGCAGTCCTTGGGATCAAGCTGATCCGAATTATATGCGGTCAAATACTTCTTTTTGCTTTCTCCGATGCTTAAGATCTGCGCTTTGCCGGACCGTACTGAGTCCAATTCACATACCCGTCGCCGAGTTTGTCGGGTTCGGCCGTCAGCCGAGATCTGACAAGTAACTACTTCTCAGGTTGTGCACACCGAAATCTCGAAGGAAGTATCCCTGCTGTTGTAGTGACGTGGTTTTGGCTCGAGGGACACAAGGTACAAAGATTT
>Ga0335074_10016143_pt1 | contig 10509 bp, 7 predicted proteins | sample Lox_Sample_23_FD_206715 | JGI IMG/M metagenome (GOLD analysis project Ga0335074, IMG submission 206715) | Soil microbial communities from Loxahatchee National Wildlife Refuge, Florida, United States - Lox_Sample_2.3 | ecosystem: Environmental > Terrestrial > Soil > Wetlands | place: USA: Florida...
CGGCACCGAGGTGCTGGTGCTCGAGATGGCCATGCGTGGAGCCGGTCAGATCGCCGAGCTGGCCGCCGTCGCCGAGCCCGACGTCGGCGTGATCGTCAGCATCGGGCCGGTCCACCTGGAGCTGCTCGGGACGATCGAGGCGATCGCCGCGGCCAAGGCCGAGCTGATCGCGGCGCTGAAACCCGGAGGCACGGCGGTTGTGCCGGCGGACGAGCCCCTGCTCGAGCCTCACCTGCGCGCCGACCTTAAGACGGTCACGTTCGGGGACGCCGGGGACGTCCGGCTGGTGCGCTCGGACGACGAGCGAGTTGAGATCGAAGCGCGCGGGCGGCCGATCGTGCTCGAGGTCCCCTTCACTCAGGCCCACTTGCGGCGCAACCTGCTCCCGGCGGTCGCCGCGGCACAGGCGATCGGGGTGACCCCGGAGGGTCGGGTTGCGCTCGAGCTATCCCCCGGCCGCGGGCAGCGCCTGGCCCTCCCCGGCGGGGTCACCTTGATCGATGACTGCTACAACGCCAACCCAATGTCGATGCGCGCCGCGCTCGAGGACCTGGCCCAAACCGCCGCGAGGATCGGCGACGCTCGCCCCGTCGCCGTGCTCGGCGACATGCTCGAGCTAGGCCCGCGAGCCCGTGAGTATCACCTCGAGCTGGGCCACGAGGCGAGCGCCGCCGGCGTCGAGCTGCTCGTCACGGTCGGCCCGCTCGCGGGCGCGATCGGTGAGGAGTTCGACGGCGAGCTTCACCGCACCGAGGACGCCGCGGCCGCTGCGCGGATCCTGCCGGGTCTGATTCGGTCCGGCGATGTCGTACTGATCAAGGGCTCACGCGGCGTCGGCCTCGAGCTGGTATGCCGGACGCTGAGCGCCACGGCGCCCGCCGCGAACGGCGCTGGAGCCGGCGTCTGATGGGGTCGGTCTCCGGTCGAGTCCTGATCGCGGGCACCGCCTCGCTGCTGCTGTGCCTGTTCCTCAGCCCCAAGTTCATCGAGTTTCTCCGCCGGCGGGCGTTCGGGCAGAACATCCGGGAGGAGGGACCGGAGGGCCACAAGACCAAGGCCGGCACCCCAACCATGGGCGGGATCATCATCATGCTCACCTTCGCGATCCCGTTCCTGATCCTGTCGACGCGGGACTGGCGGTCGATCGGCGTCCTGGGCGCAGCGGTGGCATGTGCCCTGCTCGGCTTCGCCGACGACTACACCAAGATCGTCAAGCGCCGGTCGCTGGGCCTGCGCGCCCGGACCAAGCTCGTGGTCACGATCGCGATCTCGATCGGGCTGTGGTGGATCGCGACCCACAAGGCGGGGGTGAGCGACACGATCAGCCTGCGGTTCGTCGACGCCAGCGTCGACCTGGGCCCACTGTTTCCGGTGTTCATCTACCTCGTGGTGGCGGGCACGACCAGCGCCGTCAACCTGACCGACGGCCTGGACGGACTGGCCGCCGGCACCGCGGCGATCGTCCTGCTGGCGTACATCGGGATCGGGTTCATCTCGGGCCAGGACGACCTGACGCTGCTGTCGGCGTGCCTGGTCGGCGCGTGCATCGGCTTTCTCTGGTTCAACAGCTTCCCGGCCAGCATCTTCATGGGGGACACCGGATCGCTCGGGATCGGCGGCGCGATCGCCGGGCTGGCGGTGATGACCGACACCGAGGTGCTCCTGATCCTGCTCGGCGGGATCTTCGTGATCGAGGCACTGTCGGTGCTGATCCAGGTGCTGTCGTTTCAGGTGCTGCGCAAGCGCGTCTTCCTGATGGCGCCGATCCACCACCACTTCGAGCTTCAGGCCTGGTCGGAGACGAAGATCATCCTGCGCTTCTGGATCGTCGCGTCGGCCTGCGCGGCGATCGCGTTCACGGTGTACCGACTCAGTATTCGTGGCTAAGCCCAGACCGCCGCTGCCGCCGGGGCCGTATCTGGTGGTGGGGCTGGCCAGGTCCGGGGTCGCGGCGGCCCTGGCACTGCACGCGCGGGGCGCCGAGGTGGTCGGCGTCGACGCCGGCGGGCTCGACCGGCCCGGATTGGCCGAGGCCGCGGGAAGGCTTCGCGCGGCCGGCGTCGAAGTACGGCTAGATGCGTCAGGCGTCGATTTTGCCGCCCGCGCCAGGACGCTCATCAAGAGCCCCGGCGTACCCCAGGACGCCCCCGCGGTGGGTGCGGCGCGAGCCCGCGGCGCCACGGTGCTCGGTGAGCTCGAGCTGGCCTGGAGGCTCATCCCGAACGAGTTCGTCGCCGTGACCGGGACCAACGGGAAGACCACGACCACCGAGTGGATCGGCCACGTCCACCGAGAGGCCGGGTTGCCCGTGGCCGTGGCCGGCAACGTGGGGACGGCCGCCTCCTCACTGGTGGGCGAGCTCCAAGCCGACGCCACCGTGGTGTGCGAGGCGTCCTCGTTTCAGCTCGAGGACACCCTCGCCTTCGCGCCCGAGGCCGCCGTCCTGCTCAACCTCTCGCCGGACCACCTCGACCGGCACGGAACCTATGCCGCGTACGTCGCCGCCAAGCTCCGCATCTTCGTCAACCAGGGCAACTATGACGTCGCGGTCGCGCCTGTCGATCTCGAGGTCGAGGATCTGACCGGGTGCGCCCGGCGGGTGACCTTCGGGCCGGGGCCGGGCCCTGATCTGTCCGACCGGGCCGGCTATCTGTGGTGGGGAGAGGAGCCGTTCATCCGCGTCGAGGAGATCGCCCTCCCGGGCGCCCACAACGTCCAGAACGCGATGGCTACCGCCGCCGTGTGCCTGGCGCGCGGGATCGACCAGGAGGCCGTCGCCACCGCGCTGCGGACGTTCGCCGGGGTGCGCCACCGGCTCGAGCGGATCCCCACCGACGACGGCGTGACCTGGATCAACGACTCCAAGGCCACAAACGTGGCGAGCACTATCGTCGCTCTGGAGGCGTATCTCGGCGGGATTCATCTGATCGCCGGCGGCCGGGGCAAGCGGCAGGACTTCTCCCCGCTGGCCGGACCGGTGTCCGAGCGCTGCCGCGCCGTGTACCTGATCGGCGAGGCGGCCCGGGACCTGGCCGATGCGCTGGCCCCCGCGGGGGTGCCCTTGCATCAGGCCGGGGACCTCGAGCACGCCGTGGCGCTGGCCCGAGCATCCGCGCAGCCCGGCGAGATCGTGCTGCTCTCGCCGGCGTGCGCGAGCTATGACCAGTACACCGATTTCGAAGCCCGGGGCGATCGCTTCCGGGCGCTCGTGGAGCGCGGCTGATGGCGCGGACCGCCGCAGTCCGCGAACGCGGCCGAGGCGGCGGGAGGCTGGGGGGTCGCGCTGGGTCCCCGGGCGAGGCCGAGAAGCGCTCCCGGACGGCGGCGCGCCGCGTCCCCCCGCCGCTCGAGCACCGCATGCTGATGACCGCGACCCTGTGCCTGCTGGCCTTCGGCGCGGTGATGGTCTACAGCGCGTCCTCGCCGCTCGGCGTGCTCTCGAGCGGGGGGACGGGGACGGGCGAGTTCGTGCGCTACGTCATGTTCGGCGGGATCGGCCTGGTCGCGATGCACGTGCTCTCGCGCCGGGGCCTCGAGATCATCACCCCGCGCCTGGTCACGATCCTGCTGCTGGGGTCGTTCGGCCTCCTCCTGCTGGTGCTCGTCCCCGGCTTCGGTGTCCCGGTCAACGGCGCCCGGCGCTGGTTCGTGGCCGGCCCGATCCAGTTCCAGCCGTCGGAGGTCATGAAGTTCGCGCTCGTGCTGTACGCCGCGCGCTACCTGGCCGACCATCCGAAGCGCATGCGGAGCTTCCGGACCGCGATCGCGCCGATCGCCGTAGTCACGGGTCCGGCCTGCCTGCTGATCGTCGTCGAGCCCGATCTGGGCACGACGATCGTGGTCGCGCTGACGATCGCGGCGCTCCTGATCGCGGCCGGCATGCCGATGCGCTACGTCGCGGCCCTGGCGGGCATCGTCGCGCTGTGCATCATCCTGCTGGCCACCGCGCAGCCCTACGAGCGGGCTCGGCTGACCTCGTTCCTGCACCCATGGGCGAGCGCCACCAAGTCCGGGCCGGGCTATCAAGCCGTCCAGGGGCAGATCGCGCTCGGTTCGGGCGGGCTGCTCGGGGTCGGCCTCGGCCGCGGCGTGCAGAAGATCTTCTATCTCCCCGAAGCGCAGACCGACTTCATCCTGGGGGTCATCGGCGAGGAGCTCGGGGTGCTCGGGATCTTCGGCGTCGTCTGCCTGTACGGGATGATCGCCTACGCTGGTCTGCGCACCGCGCGCCGCGCCACCGACCGGTATGCCAAGCTCCTGGCCACCGGCCTTACCTCGCTGATTCTTTGCCAGGGAATCCTCAATCTGTTCGTAGTGCTGGGGCTCGCCCCGCTCACCGGCGTGCCGCTGCCCTTCATCTCCTACGCCCCCACCAACCTGTGCGTGATGCTGGGCGGCGTCGGATTGTTGCTGAACATCGCCCGCCCGGGGACGCGGCTGCAAGTCGTCCGGAACACGAGAGTTGACACCGCCGCGGATCGTGATCGGCGCCGGCGGGACCGCCGGGCACGTCGTGCCGGCGCTGGCGGTGGCCGACGCGCTGCGAGCTGAAGGCGCGGAGATCACGTTCATCGGCGGCGATCGGGCCGAGGTCGACCTGGTTCCGGCGGCCGGCTACGAGCTCCGCCGCCTGCGCGTGGCGCCGCTTCCCCGCCGGCGCCCGATCAAGGCGCTTCACGCCGGGCTGATCGCGGCCGGCGCCGTGCAGGAGGCTCGTGCCGCGCTGCGCGAGCTGCGCCCGGTCGCCGTGCTGGGGGCCGGCGGCTACGCCGCGGGGCCGGTGGGGGTGTCCGCGATCGTCTCCCGGGTGCCGCTCGTCCTCTCCGAGGCTGACAGCCACCTCGGGCTGACCAACCGGATGCTGGCGCCGTTCGCGCGGCGGGTCTGCCTGGCCTTCCCGATCGACGGGCGCGACGGCGCCCGCTATCGGATCACCGGCCGGCCCGTGCCGCCGCCCGCCACCGACTGGGAGGCGGCCCGGGCGCGGTTCGGGATCGGCCTGCGAGACTCCTGCGTGCTCGTGTTCGGCGGCTCCCAGGGGGCTCGGTCGATCAATCACGCCGCGATCGAGGCGTTCGCCGGCGCTCGCTTTCGCGTCCTGCATGCCGCCGGCGAGCGCGACCTGCCCGACCTGCAGAATCGGCGCCCGCCCACCCCGCACTACGACCTGCGCGGCTACGTCTCCCAGTTCGGCGAAGCGCTGCTGGCGTGCGACCTGGTGGTGGCCCGCGCCGGCGGTTCAATCTTCGAGATCGCCGCGCACGGCAAGCCCGCCGTGCTGATCCCGTATCCGTACGCCACCGCCGACCATCAGACCACCAACGCCCGCTGGATGGAGCGCGCCGGGGCGGCCGTGGTAATCCGGGACAGCGAGCTGACGCCGGCGCGGCTTGCCCACGAAGTGGGACGCCTGCTCGCAGACCCGGGAACGCTCGCGGGCATGGCGCGCGCCTCGGCGGCACTGGCCCGGCCGCACGCCGCGCACGACATCGCCCACGAGCTGCTGGCGGCGGCTCGGGGGGGCTAGAGCCCTGGTAGTTGCGACCTTCGCAGATGCACCTATCCTCGATGTAAGCTCCTCATCGAGCGCAAGCAGCATGCGCGAGATTTCGCTGCAGGCAGTTCTCGAGGTGGTTGCCGAGTTCGATGAATCCGGCGGCGCGAGCGTCGGCCTTGTGGCGTGGGAGCTGTGCATGGATGACCAGGAGGTTCTTGGTGCTTGGGAACGGGCGAGAGCGACGGGGGTAATCGCTGCGGCTGGTCACCTAAGCTCGGCCGCTCGATCGCCTCGGTCGATGTTTCCCTGAACTGTCGAGTTCGGCGCGGAGTGCGATGAAGTCAACGCCGGCGGCGAGTTCGGGTGCCGGTGCTGACGCGGCGAGCTTTGTTGATCGCAGCGGCGACCGATAGCCCAGCGTCCAGCGTGTTACGCAGGGCGATTACCTCTCGGTGGGCGTAGCGGCGCTGTCCCGCGGCCCAAACGACTGAGTGCGGGTAGCCGTATCGCCGTTCCCACGCTCGCAGCGTGTCTGGGCTCACGCGAAGCATCGCTGCTGCCTCATCCGCCCGCAGATCGCGCATCTCCCCGGCCGGTAGTCTCGTCGATTCCGCGGCAAGAGTCGAGGCGGCACGTGGGGTTCTGCGTTACTCCCGGATAACAGCTCGAACTGCCAGCGGCCTGCAACAGCACCCCGACGAGTTCAAGGCCCGCACGCGAGTTCCTGCCGGCTACGAGATTTGTCGCGCGGCGTTGCCCCAACGCCGCGGAAGGAACCGGCGCCCCGCCTCCGCCCTGGGGCGGGGCGCCTCCTTCGCCAACGTGCCCCCCGTCCGTGCTCCGGCCTCCCAGCCACCTCCCATACCTAAACGAGCACGAGCCAAAAAAGTCTCCATAAAACTCCCCGCACCTTCCAAATGGTGAGAAAGTTCCCAATTCTTTGCGGCCAGGAGCCCTGGGGGCGCCTGGGTAGCCTGCGTTTGCGAGCTGCGGCGGCAATTGCCGTCTCGCCTGCCTCCCAGGGCGTGGCGGCCTCGTAACTCGAAGCCGTATCCTCGCGGACCGGGGGCGGTGCGGCGGGCTTCAGCTTTGGATAGCCTCGCGTCCGCAAAACTTCGAAACGAGGTAGAGGGATGCTGTTCGGCCAGGAACATGTCAGGCGCTATCTACAGACCGACGGCGCCGAGGGGCACGACTGGCAAGGCACGACCGTGCTGATCCTGACGACCACCGGACGGCGCTCGGGTGAGCCGCGCAGCACGCCGCTCATCTACGGCAAGCACGGCGAGGACCACGTGGTGGTCGCCTCCAAAGGGGGCGCGGAGGAACATCCGTCGTGGTACCTGAATCTTTCCGAGTCGCCGGAGGTCACCGTGCAGGTGCGCGGCGACCGCTTCAAGGCGCAGGCGCGGACGGCCACGGACGAGGAAAAGCCCGAGCTGTGGCGCATGATGACCCACCGCTGGCCGCCCTACGCGGAGTATCAGCGCAAGACCCGGCGCGACATTCCGGTGGTCGTGCTCGAGCGCGAGGAGTGACGGGGCCGCGCCGCGCAGGCACCGCCGACGCGGACTGGTCGGCTCGCAAGCTCCACTTCGTCGGGATCGGCGGGGCCGGGATGAGCGGCCTCGCGCTCATCGCCCGACAGCTCGGCGCGAGTGTCACCGGCTCCGACCGGGCCGGCTCGAGTTACGCCGAGCTGCTCCGCACCGCCGGGATCGAGCCGATCCTCGGGCACCGGGCCGAGAACGTCCCGGCCGGCGCCGAGGTCGTGTTCTCGACCGCCGTCCCGCCCGACAATCCCGAGCGGCGCTCCGGCGCCGGACGCGAGCTGCACCGCTCGGAGCTTCTGGCCCAGATCGCCGCGCTGCGTCGCTGCCTGGCCATCACCGGCACCCATGGCAAGACCACCACCGCGGCGATGATCGTGCAGGTGATGCGCGCCTGCGGCCTGGACCCCGCCTACGTCGTGGGCGGCGAGCTGCGGGGCACCGGAGCCAACGCCGGGTGGGGCAGTGGCGAGTGGATCGTCGTCGAGGCCGACGAATCCGATCGCTCGCTGCTCCGACTCAGCCCCGAGATCGCCGTGCTCACCAACGCCGAGCTCGACCATCATTCGACCTACGGCTCGCGCCTCGACCTCGAGGACACCCTACGCGAGTTCATGAGCCGGGCGTCGTTCGCCGCCGTCGTCTGGGACCGCCCCGCGCTGCGCGCGCTGTGCCCGCCCGATGCGCTTGCCTACGACGCTCGGGACGTGGTGGTGGCGACGCACGGGTCGCGGTTTCACTGGCGCGGGCTCGAGGTGGCGCTGTCGGTGCCGGGGGTCCACAACGCGATCAACGCCAGTGGCGCCCTGACCGCCGCGGCGCTGGCGGGCGCCGACCCGGCCCCGGCGGCGGCGGCTCTGGCCGAGTTCCGAGGCGCTCGACGGCGATTCGAGCTGCTCGGCTGCACTGAAAAAAACATCCCCATATACGACGACTATGCCCACCATCCCACCGAGGTCGCCGCCACCATCGCCGCCGCCCGGACGCTGGCGCCGGCCCGGCTCGTGGCGGTGTTCCAGCCCCACCTGTACTCGCGCACGCGTGCCCTCGCGGCACGCTTCGGACGCGCGCTGGCCGGCGCCGACCTCTCAATAATTCTCCCTGTGTATCCCGCGCGCGAGCGAGCCGAGGACTTCCCGGGCGTCGACGGGCATCTGGTGGCCGCGGCGGCCGCGGACGCCGCCGCGGGGAGGAGGGTGGCGTGGATGCCCTCGTTTGACGCCGCCCGCAGCTTCCTGCTCGGGACGCTGCGGGAGGGCGATCTGTGCCTGTGCATGGGGGCCGGCGACGTCGACGTGCTCGCCCGGTCCCTGGTGGGAGGCGGCTAACCACGGGCCGGGATGAAACTCGGAGCAGGTCCGAGTTTCACCCCATGCGACGATCGATCAGGGGAAGCGGAACCTGGCCAGCTCGGGCACGAAGTCGGGCGCGTACACCGTCCCGACGCCTGACGCGAGGTCGTAACCAGGACGAGCCGAGAACCCGTCGACCGTGTAGCTGGACCCGTTCTGGCTGAAGCTCACCGTGTTGTTGCCCGACGTGACGTCCACGATGCCGGGCGCGTGGGCGGCGGACAGCGCGTACAGGGCGGGATTGATCAGCCCGAGCGGGTGGCCCGCCACCTGATCGGCCAGCGACACGATCCCCGCGAACAGCGGAGTCGCCTCGCTGGTGCCGCAGGTGGGATACCAGCCGGCCGGCTCGCCTCCGAAGCTCTGGTAGACGTCCACCGCGCCGTTGCACGCCGCGCTCATCGAGATGTCCGGAACGCCACGCTGGTTCCCGACCACGTTCCGGACGAAGTCCTGATAGAAGGGCCGGCTGAAGATCACCGACAGGCCGCCGCCGCCGGCCAACGGATTCGGCCCGTTATCGCCGAAGATGAACTGGTTCGTCGGCACGCTGTAGGTGTCGTTCCAGACGACATCCGGCGAGGTCCGATTGCCCTGCGAGTCGAGGGTGAGCTGAGTCCCGCCGACGCCCGTGACCAGCGGGTCGCTGTCGGGCCACGAGGTGACGGGGAACAGGTAATAGGTGGACTCATCCAGCCCGACGTCGGCCGCGCCACTGTCGCCCGAGGCGGCCAGGACCGTCACGCCATGCGCGAACGCGTCGAGGTACGCCCCCCGCAGGGCGAGCAGCGAGCGCTTGGTCGCGAACGTCTGCTCGGTGGCGCTGAAGCTCTGGCTGATGACGCCACCCATGTGGCGATCGATCGCATACTCCTCGGCCTGGACGATCTGCGGGAAACCGGTCGTGCCCTCGGTCTCGGATACCGGGGTCTCGAGCAGCACGATGCTCGCACCGGGGGCCACCGCGTGGGCGTACTCGACATCGAGCGTCGTCTCGCCCGCCCAATTGACCATGTCGCCATTGGTCGGGTCGTACCGCGGCACCCGGCCGGCGGGCTGCAGAATCCGCAGCGACGGCGGAGCCGGGAGCCCGAACGTCGAGTCGAAGGTGGCGAGATCCGACGCGATCGTGGGGGAGCCGAACGAGTCGACGATGATGATCGTCTGCCCCCGGCCGTCCACGCCGCGCGAGAACAGGATCGGCAGGCCGTACGCCTGCTCGATCTGGCCCGGCTCGTAGCACGCGACGTCGAAGGCGGCCTCGCAGTCCGCGGTGGTCGGCGGCTGCGCGAACCTCCGCGTGGCATGTATCACCCCCGGGTGCAAGAGCACCGCGGGCGGAGCCGCCGGTGCGGCCACGGCCACGCCAGCCGCGATGAAGGCCGCGGCGGCGGCCAGGAGAAGGCCGCTCCCCGCCGCGAGAAGTGCGATAAAGAACCTTCGCATGGGCACCCCCTTCAAGGTGTCGCGATGGAGAGGACTCGCTGCCCGACAGCGCCCCCGCGGATCCGAATTGCGGCGGCATCCTATCGCCGCGCCGGACCGGCGGGCAATCGTTCGGGCCGATGAGGGCGCCGGGACGCGAACTACCCTGCCCCCATGGTCGACCTGCCTCCCGGCGTCCACCGCGACTACTCGCTGGCGCGCCTGACCACGATCCGCACCGGCGGCCCCGCCGAGCTGTTCGCGCGCCCCGGGTCGATCGAGGAGCTCGAGCGGCTGCTGGCCTGGGCCCAGGCCGAGGGACTCGAGGTAGGGGTCGTCGGATCGGGGTCGAACCTCCTGGTGGCGGACTTGGGCGTCCGCGGGCTGGTCCTCAAGCTGGATAAGGAGCTGAGCACGATCGAACTGGACGGAACCCGGATCCGCTGCGGCGGGGGCGCGCGCCTCCCGTCCGTTTCGGCGCGCGCCGCGCAGGCGGGGCTGACCGGGATCGAGTTCGGGGTCAACATCCCTGGCACTGTCGGCGGGGCCGTTCGCATGAACGCCAATGCGTACGGGGGCGAGCTCGCGCGGGTGCTCGATTGGGTGGACGTGGCCGGCCCCGCGGGCACCGAGCGGCGGCGGCCCGAACAGCTTGGATTCGCCTACCGCCGCTCCAGCCTGGCCC
>Ga0335074_10016144_pt1 | contig 10509 bp, 9 predicted proteins | sample Lox_Sample_23_FD_206715 | JGI IMG/M metagenome (GOLD analysis project Ga0335074, IMG submission 206715) | Soil microbial communities from Loxahatchee National Wildlife Refuge, Florida, United States - Lox_Sample_2.3 | ecosystem: Environmental > Terrestrial > Soil > Wetlands | place: USA: Florida...
CGTTCAAGGCCGCCGCCGAGGGATCGCTCAAGGGCATCCTCTACTACACCGAGGACCCGATCGTCTCGTCCGACATCGTCGGCTCGCCGGCGTCCTGCACGTTCGACGCGTCGATCACGATGGCGTACGGCAACCAGGTGAAGGTCTTCGGCTGGTACGACAACGAGTGGGGCTACTCCAGCCGGCTCGTCGACCTGACCGCGCTCGTCGCCTCCCGGCTGCGGTAATGCAATCCGTCGATGACCTGGAGGTCATGGGCCGCCGGGTACTGCTGCGGTCAGACCTGAACGTCCCGCTCGACCTGACCGGCACCGGCGAGATCACCGACGACGGCCGGATCAGGGCCAGCCTGCCGGTGATCAGCCGGCTGTCGGACCGGGGCGCGCGGGTGATCGTCCTCGCGCACCTCGGCCGGCCCACGGGCGACTCGTTCGCCGAGCGGGCGGCGGGCGGACCGTCGCTGCGGCCGGTGGCCGAGCGGCTGGGTGAACTGCTGGGCCGCCCGGTGGCGTTCGCCACCGACGTGGCCGGCGAGTCGGCGTCCAAGACCGCGTTCAGCCTGGGCGACGAGGACGTCGCGGTGCTGGAGAACGTGCGCTTCGAGCCGGCCGAGACCAGCAAGGACGACGCCGAGCGGGCTGCATTCGCGCAGCAGCTGGCCCGTCTCGGCGAGCTGTACGTGGACGACGCGTTCGGCGCCGTGCACCGCAAGCACGCTTCGGTGTACGACCTGCCCGCGCTGCTCCCGCACGCCGCGGGTGACCTGGTGCGGGACGAGGTCTCGGTGCTGCGCCAGCTCACCAGGGATCCGGCCCGCCCGTTCGTGGTCGTGCTCGGCGGCAAGAAGCCGTCGGACAAGCTCGCCGTGATCGGGAACCTGCTCGGCCTGGCCGACCGCATCCTGATCGGCGGCGGCATGGGGTACACGTTCCTCGCCGCGCAGGGCCACGAGGTGGGGAACTCGGTCCTCGAGGCCGACCAGATCCCCGCGGTCAAAGCGGTGATGGAGGAGGCCGAACGGCGCGGCGTGGAGCTCGTGCTGCCCGTCGACCTGGTCGCCGCGACGCACTTCGCGCCCGACGCCGAGCACTCCGTGGTGCCGGTGTCCGCCTTCCCGGCCGACCGGGAGGGCGTGGACGCGGGCCCGCAGACCCGGGCCCTGTTCGCGGCGAAGCTGGCCGACGCCAAGACCGTGTTCTGGAACGGACCGGTGGGCGTGTTCGAGTTCCCGGCGTTCGCGGGCGGTACCCGCGCGGTGGCCGAGGCCATCAGCCGGGTGGACGGGCTGACCGTGGTGGGCGGCGGCGACTCGGCCGCGGCCATCCGCGCGCTCGGCATCGACGAAGGCGCGTTCGGCCACATCTCGACCGGCGGCGGAGCCAGCCTGGAGTACCTGGAGGGCAAGACCCTGCCCGGTCTCACCGCGCTCGAGGACGTTTCGTGAGTTCCAGCCGCCGCGGCGCGGCCGGGGACAAGCTGCCGCTGATGGCGGGCAACTGGAAGATGCACGAGAACCACCTCGAGGCGATCGCGCTGGTGCAGAAGCTCGCGTTCACGCTGACGGACCGGGATTACACCTTCGTCGAGGTGGCGGTGCTGCCGCCGTTCACCGCGCTGCGCAGCGTGCAGACGCTCATCGACGGGGACAAGCTGCGCATCTCCTACGGCGCGCAGGACCTGTCCGAGCATGACTCCGGCGCGTACACCGGCGACGTGTCCGGCCCCATGCTGGCCAAGCTGGGCTGTGACTACGTGCTGGCCGGGCACTCCGAACGGCGCCACTACCACCACGAGTCCGACGAACTGGTCAACGCCAAGGTCCAGGCGGCGCTGCGGTCAGAGCTGACGCCGATCCTGTGCCTGGGCGAGTCCCTTGACATGCGCCAGTCGGGCAAGCACGTGGCGCACTGCACCGGTCAGCTGGACCGGTCGCTGCACGGGATCGCGTCCGCCGCGGTGGCCGCGATGGTGATCGCCTACGAGCCGATCTGGGCCATCGGCACCGGTGAGGTGGCCACCCCGGCGGACGCGCAGGAGATGACCGCGGCAATCAGATCCCGGATTTCGGAGATTCATGACGCCGAGACGGCCGCGAGTGTGCGTATCCTGTATGGCGGGTCCGTCAAGCCCGGTAACGTCGCGCCGATCATGGCACAGCCGGACGTCGACGGTGTCCTCGTCGGCGGCGCCAGCCTCGACGCCGGCCAGTTCGCTCAGATCTGCCGGTATCGTGAGCTGGCAGCATAGGTTCTCGGCAGGAGATGGATAACAGAGATGATCATCGGGCTTTCCGTTATCCTGATCATCACGAGTGTCGTGATGGTCATGCTCGTCCTGCTGCACAAGGGTAAGGGCGGCGGCCTGTCGGACCTGTTCGGCGGCGGGGTGTCCTCAACCCTGGGCTCCTCCTCCGTAGTCGAGCGGAACCTGGACCGGATCACGGTTTTCTTCGGCGTTCTGTGGTTCGTCGACATCATCGTCCTCGGCTGGCTGGTCAATCACTAAACGCGTACGTCTTCCCGCACCGAAGTTCTGGGTTTTACAGCTCTATGGCCTTCAAGGGGTGATCTGTGAGTAGTGGCAACGCCATTCGCGGCAGCAGGGTCGGCGCGGGACCCATGGGAGAGGCCGAGCGCGGCGAGTCCGCGCCGCGAGTCTGGGTGTCGTTCTGGTGCGCCAACAGGCACGAGACGCGGCCTTCTTTCGCCACCGACGCGTCCATACCTGAGACGTGGGAGTGCCCCCGCTGCGGCAACCCGGCCGGCCAGAACGAGCAGGACCCGCCGGCCCCGCCGCGGGTCGAGCCCTACAAGACGCACCTGGCTTACGTGAAGGAGCGCCGCAGCGACTCCGACGGCGAGGCGATCCTCGCCGAGGCCCTGGCCCGCATGCGCGGTGCCGCCTCTGCCTGACCCCAGCGTCTGTCAACGTGGGCCGTTACCTGTGCTCTGACCCGGGTAACGGCCCACAATCATATTTGCAGAATGAGGAGCAGGTGAACGCGAACGGACCCGGGGGGCACGACCTGTCGGCCGGCGGGGACGTCCTGGCGCAGGTGACCGAGTATGCCCGGGTGGCGCTGCGGCGTTATGACTGTCATCCGGACGCGTCGGTCGAGTTGCTCAACGTCTCGGAGAACGCCACCTTCCTGGTCCGCGACCCGGGCGCCGGGCCTTCGGTACTGCGGGTGCACCGCCTCGGCTACCACACCGAGCAGGAGATCGCCTCCGAGCTGGCCTGGATGGAGGCGCTGCGCGTCGAGGCCGGGGTGCGCACGCCGCGGGTGCTGCCCGCCGCCGACGGGCAGCGGGTGGTGACGGTGGCCCGTGACGGCCGGGCGGCCCGGTACTGCGTGCGCTTCGAGTTCCTGCCCGGCACCGAGCCCGGCGCGGAGTCCGCTGGAGACGCACCGGGCCAGCTGACCGGCCGTCACTTCGAGGAGCTGGGCGAGATCACCGCGCGGATGCACCGGCATGCCCGCCGCTGGGCCCGCCCGGCCGGGTTCACCCGGTTCCACTGGGATTACGCGGCTGCGTTCGGCGACGAGGCCCGGTGGGGACGCTGGCAGGACGGCATCGGCGTCGGCCGTGCCGAACGCGACCTGCTCAGCCGCCTGGACGAGACCCTGCACGCGCGCCTGCAGGCATTCGGCCAGGACCCGGGGCGCTACGGCCTGGTGCACGCCGATACCCGGCTGGCCAACCTGCTGGTGCACGAGGGTTCGGTCAGCGTCATCGACTTCGACGACTGCGGGTTCAGCTGGTATCTGTATGACCTGGGTACCACGGTGAGCTTCTTCGAGCACTCGCCCGAGGTGCCGGGCCTGGTAGACAGCTGGCTGACCGGGTACCGCCGGGCCGGCCGGCTGCCCGACCGGGACGCGGCCGAGATCTGGACGTTCATCATGTTCCGGCGGCTGCTCCTGCTCGCCTGGATCGGCACGCACCAGGGCGCCGAGATCGCCGCCGAGCTCGGCGCCGGGTACGCGCAGGGCACCTGCGACCTGGCGGAGTCCTACCTGAGCACGCACTGAACCGGAAGAGGAGCGTCATGTTCACATCGATCGCCGGCCGCGCCGTGGTGGTAACCGGCGGCACCCGCGGCATCGGCAAGGGCATCGCCAGGGTCTTCGCCCGCAACGGCGCCCGTGTCCTGATCACCGGCCGTGATTCGAACGTGGCCCGGGCTGCCGCCGAGGAACTTGACGCGCTCGCGGAGCGGCCCGGTGAGGTCTCGTTCATTCAGGCCGACGTGTCCAGCCGGGAGGACTGCCGGCGCGTGGCGGCCAACGCCCAGGAGCGGCTGGGCGGCATCGACGTGCTGTGCGCCAACGCGGGCGTCTTCCCGGGCAGCCGCCTGGCGGACATGACCGAGGAGGTGCTCGACCAGGTGCTCGGCGTCAACCTGAAGGGCACGGTGTTCTCGGTCCAGGCCTGCCTGCCCGCCCTGGCCCGGTCCGGCCGGGGCCGGGTCATCCTCACCTCGTCGATCACCGGGCCGATCACCGGCTTCCCCGGCTGGACGCACTACGGCGCCACCAAGGCCGGCCAGCTGGGCTTCATGCGCACCGCCGCGATCGAACTGGCGCCCAGCCGCATCACGGTCAACGCGGTGCTGCCCGGCAACATCATCACCGAGGACGTGGCCGGGCTCGCCGAAGAGCAGCAGGCCAAGATGTCAGCCGCGATCCCGCTGCGCCGCCTGGGCACCGTCGACGAGATCGGCTACGCCGCGCTGTTCCTGGCCACCGAGGAGGCGGGCTACATCACCGGGCAGACGATCGTGATCGACGGCGGCCAGGTCCTGCCCGAGACCGCCTCGGCCATCGCGGTAGCCGAGGCGGCCCCCCGCCCGTAACGTTCCCGGAACGCCCCAGCCGTAGCCTGCTGTCCATGGGGAGGGATCCGAGCCGGCGCCACCTTCGTCTCGCGACACCCGGCACGGCGCTGGCGGTCGGCGCCCTCGTTGTGGCCATGCTGGCGAGCATCGCGGTGATCACCTCGGTAACTCACCAGTTTGAGCTCTCCGGCCTCGCCCAGGCCGCGCTGATCTTGTCCTTCGCCGTGGTCGGCGTGATCGTGGCCTGGCATCAGCCGCGCAACCCCATGGGCTGGGTGCTGATGGGCGTCACGTTCTTCTTCTTCCTCGACGAGCTGGCCTCCTCGTATGCCTACTTCGACTACCGGCTTCATGGCGGGCGGCTGCCGCTGGGCTGGCTGGCGGTGCTGCTGCTCCCGTCCTGGGCTCCCGCCCTAGTGCTGGTCGGGCTGGTCGTCATGCTGTTCCCGGACGGGCGGCTGCTCTCGTCCTGGTGGAAGCTGATGCTGTGGGCCTACCTGGCGCTCGCCGCGCTGTGGCTGGGTGGAGCCTTCGTCATCGCGCTGGGCGCGGTCATCGGTCATCACGTCACCATCGACTCCAGCGGCGGGCTCACCAGCCTGGACTATCCGGCCGGATCTACCGCCTGGTGGGGCGGGGTGCAGGCGGTGTTCTTCCCCGCGATCGCGGTGTGCTGGCTGGCGTGGCTCGTCGGCCAGGTACTGAGCTACCGGCGTTCGACGGGGGAGCGCCGCCTGCAGCTGAAGTGGCTGCTGAGCGGAGCGGCCGTCTTTATCGCGGCCGGGATCGCCCTGGTGTGGATCAGTCGTCCAAGCGGTTGGCTGGAGGTTGCCGGCGTCGCGGCCGCGGTCGGGACGCTCGCGCTGCCGGTCAGCATCGGGTTCGGGATCCTGAAGTTCCGGCTGTACGACATCGACCGGATCATCAGCCGGACCCTGGCCTACGCGAGCGTCACCGGACTGCTCATCGGCGTGTACGCCGGGCTGGTCCTGCTGGCCACCGAGGTGTTCCGGTTCCACAACTCGGTGGCGGTGGCGGCCTCGACGCTGGTGGCCGCGGCCCTGTTCAACCCGGTGCGGCACCGGGTCCAGCACGCCGTCGACCGGCGGTTCAACCGGGCCCGGTACGACGCGGACCAGACGGTGACCGAGTTCGCGGCCCGGCTGCAGGACGCGGTGGACCTCGGCACCGTCCACTCGGACCTGCTGAGCACGATCGACCGGGCCCTGGAGCCCGCCCATCTCACGGTGTGGACTGCTCCGGCGGCCACCGCTTCGCGACCAGAGTGAGCACGTCGTAGGTGGCCACCGGCTTGCCGTCCTGGTTGCGCACCTCCGCATCCCAGCGCACCTCGCCGTGCTCAGCGTCCTCCCGCGGCGTGATCTGCTTGCAGGTGAGCGTTACGGTGAGCTCGTCACCGGGGTACACGGGGGTGAGGAAGCGCAGGTTCTCCAGGCCGTAGTTGGCCAGCACCGGCCCCGGATCGGGCTGGACGAACAGGCCGGCCGCGAAGGAGACGATGAGGTATCCGTGGGCCACCCGGCCGTCGAAGAACGGGTTGGCCCGGGCCGCCTCCTCGTCCATGTGCGCGTAGAAGGTGTCCCCGGTGAACTCGGCGAAATGCTCGATGTCGGCCAGCGTCACCGGGCGCGGGCCGGCCACCACGGCGTCGCCGATCCGCAGCTCGGCGAGGGACTTGCGGAACGGATGGCCGCCGTCGGCGCGCCGTTCGGTGCCGGCCATCCAGCGGCCGGTCACGGCGGACAGCACTCGCGGGCTGGCTTGCACCGCCGTGCGCTGCATGTGGTGCAGCACGCCGCGGATGCCGCCCATCTCCTCACCGCCGCCGGCCCGGCCCGGGCCACCGTGGACCAGCACGGGCAGCGGCGAGCCGTGCCCGGTCGAGGCGGCCGCGTCGTCGCGGTCCAGGACGAGCAGCCGTCCGTGCCACGGCGCCAGCCCGAGCACCATGTCCCGGGCGAAGGCCGGATCGGCGGTGACGATCGACCCGGCCAGGCTGCCCCGGCCGCGGGCCGCGAGCTCGATCGCCTGGCTGGTGCCCCGGTAGCCGATGATCGTGCTGACCGGCCCGAACGCCTCGACCTGATGCGGCTCGGGACGGCCGGGATCATCGGCCTGCAGGAGCAGCGGGGCCATGAACGCTCCTCGTTCGGCGCTGGCCCCGACCACGGTCACATGATCCGGGTCGCCGGACACGATCCGTCCCGCCGACAGCAGATTCTTGACCGAACGACGCACTTCTTCACGCTGCTCCAGGCCGGCTAGCGCGCCCATGCCCACGCTCTCGTCCGCTGGGTTGCCGACCACGACCCGGGCGAGCTGGTCGCGGACCGCCTCGGTCACGTGGCCGGCCAGCTCGGCCGGGACCAGGGCCCGCCGGATCGCCGTGCACTTCTGGCCCGCCTTGACCGTCATCTCGCTGACCAGCTGCCGGACGTACAGGTCGAACTCGGGCGTGCCCGGCCCAGCCTCGGGTCCCAGGACCGAGCAGTTCAGCGAGTCGGCCTCGGCGTTGAACCGTACCGACCGCCCGACGATGGCCGGATGGGCCCGCAGCTTCTGCGCGGTCGCGGCCGACCCGGTGAACGCCACCAGATCCTGCTCGCCGAGGTGGTCGAACAGGTCGCCGACGCCGCCGCAGACCAGCTGGATCGAGCCTTCCGGCAGCAGCCCGGACGCCACGATCAGCTCGACCAGCCGCGCGGTCAGGTAGGCGGTCTGGGTGGCCGGCTTGATCAGGCTCGGCACCCCCGCGATGAATGCGGGCGCGAACTTCTCCAGCGGGCCCCAGACCGGGAAGTTGAACGCGTTGATCTGCACCGCGACCCCGTGACGGGGCGTGAGGATGTGCTGGCCGACGAACATGCCGCCCTTGTCCAGCGGCTCGATCGCGCCCTCGGCCAGGATCGTGTCGTTCGGCAGCTCCCGCTTGGCCCTGCTGGCGTAGCTGAGCAGTACGCCGATGCCGCCGTCGACGTCGAACCTCGCGTCGCCCAGCGTCGCCCCGGTACGGGCGGACAGCGCGTACAGCTCCGGGCGGTGCTCGCGCAGCAGCAGCCCGAGCGACTTCAGCAGCCCGGCGCGCTGGTGGAAAGTCAGCTCCCGCAGCGCCGGGCCGCCGGTGGCCCGGCCATAGCCGAGCGCCGCGGCGACGTCGATCCCGGCCGATGAGACCCGGGCGACTTCCTCGCCGGTCACCGCGTCGAGCACCGGCCTTCCGTCGTCGGCCGGCGCGGTCCATGCTCCGCTGACGTAGCTGCGCAGTGCGGTCATCGTCGGCTCCTCCCTCCCCCCTGAGTTTCCCCCACACCCCCCGACGAACCACCCCGCCCCGCCAGCCATCGTAGGTGCACCCGGGATGGAACACGACGCTTTGATCTGAGCTAAGGACGGGATGACCATGTGGCGAGACCTGCAGCCCGACGACCCCGGGCAGATCGGGCCGTACCGGCTTAGCGGAGTATTGGGCGCCGGCGGCATGGGGCGGGTGTTCCTGGGCGCCTCGGCCGAGGGCCAGCTGGCTGCGGTGAAGGTGATCCGGGCCGACCTGGCCACCGACCCTGAGTTCCGGGCGCGCTTCCGGCGGGAAGTCACGGTCGCGCGCAAGGTGAGCGGCCGGTTCACCGTGCCGCTGATCGGCGCGGACGCCGATGGCCCGGCGCCGTGGCTGGCCACGGCCTATGTGGCCGGACCGTCGCTGGCTGACGCGGTGACCGAGCACGGGCCGCTGCCGGTGCGGTCGGTACTGGAGCTCGCGACGGGCCTGGCGTCGGGCCTGACCGCGATCCATGCCGCCGGCGTGGTGCACCGCGACCTGAAGCCGTCCAACGTGCTGCTGGCCCAGGACGGGCCGCGCGTCATTGATTTCGGCATTTCCGTCGCGGCCGAGACCAGCCCGCTGACGCGTACCGGGCTGCTGATGGGCTCGCCTGGTTACATGTCCCCGGAACAGGTCGAGGGCCGGCCGGTCGGTCCGGCCAGCGACATCTTCAGCCTTGGCGCGGTGCTCGTCTTCGCCGCCACCGGCGAAGCGCCGTTCGGCAGCGGATCGGCTCCGACGCTGGCCTATCGCGCGATGTACCGCGAGGTGAACCTGGACCGCGTACCCGCCGAGGCGCGCGGGCTGATCCAGCGCTGCCTGGCCAAGGACCCTGGTCAGCGGCCTACCGCCCGCGATCTGATGTTCATGGGCGATCCGTCCAGGACCGTGACGTCCGCGCGACTGATTCCCGCCGCCCAGCCCGCCGCCCAGCCCGCCGTGCCGCCTGCTCGGCCGCCTGCTGGCGGCCGTCCCGGGCGGCACCAGGGCCGCCGTCAGCGGCGGCTGGCCCGGCCGCTCACGATCGTCTCGATGGTGGTCGGCCTGCTGGCGGCGTCGGCCGCAGGTGGCGTCGCCCTGGCCGCCTCGGTGCACCATTCGCCCGGCTCGCCCCCCAGGCACGCGGTCTCCGGGCAGGCGGTCTCCGGGCAGGCAGGCGCCGGCCCGGCTAAGTCGCCCGCCCGTCCCGTTCCGCCCACGTCGAGCATGTCACCGGCCATGACCGCGGCTCCGCCCCTGTCGGCGCCCACCACCCCGGTCGCCACCCCGTCGATGACCACGTCTGCGGCAGCATCCCCCACCGCGAGCTCATCAGCCGCGCCAACCGCCACCGCACCGGCCCCGAGCGGACCCGCGGTGCCCACTCCGGCCGCGTCCTGACCGCCGTATTGAGCCCGGTCTAGTAACGTCAGCCTCTCCAGTATCACCGGCTTTCATCACTCACAACCGCCACGCTCAGGACGGATTCTGACCGGGTCGATGTGCCATAGACCCGGTCAGGACCGGGTCGATGTGGCATCGACCCGGTTAGCCTGCATGGCTGACCAGGCGGCACTGTGACTGCTGGGACTGGTGATACACACGGGCAGCGGGCAGCGGGCAGCGGGTCGCGGGCGACGGGTTGCGGGCGGCGGGTTTGCGGCAGCGGGCGGCGGGCGGAGGCTGCAGCGTCGCGGCCGAAAAGCGTGAACGCGGCGGAAGGGGAGGAGCCCGGCGGCCCGGGAACAGGTTCCTTGCCGGGAACCGGCACGCGTGACGCCTGCCGGCGCTCAGCTGAACCGCCTTCGGGCCCGTTGCATCTCTGGGATACTCCGGCTGTGCCTGACCTGGATGCGATGTGGCGTCAGGCGGACGCCGCGCTGGTGCGGTGCCTGGAGCTCGCGCATCAGTCTTTTCTCGCGGGCGGGCTGCCCGTCGGCTCCGTGATCGTCGCGCATGGTGGCGAAAAGGTCAGCGAGGGCCGGAACCGGGCCTACGATCCTGCGGGCGGGGCTGACCGGCTGCAACGCACGCCCATCGCGCATGCTGAGATGAACGCGCTGGCCGGCGTCGCTACCGGCACCGATCTCAGCGGCATGACATTGTGGTCATCGCACCGGCCTTGCATGATGTGCGCGGCAGCGTGCGGGTTCACCGGCGTCGGCGCGGTCATCTTCATCGCCCCCGATCCGTCAGATGACGACGATGGCGAGGACCCGGACGGGATCAAGACGGAATGGGTCATCGCCGCCAATCTGCTGTTCTTGTCCGGAGTGGCCGCCTACTCCGGCTCGTCATCCCCGATGATCGTGCGGGCCGGGCAGCGCGAGCCAGAAATCACCAACTTGATG
>Ga0335074_10016145_pt1 | contig 10508 bp, 8 predicted proteins | sample Lox_Sample_23_FD_206715 | JGI IMG/M metagenome (GOLD analysis project Ga0335074, IMG submission 206715) | Soil microbial communities from Loxahatchee National Wildlife Refuge, Florida, United States - Lox_Sample_2.3 | ecosystem: Environmental > Terrestrial > Soil > Wetlands | place: USA: Florida...
GACCCGCTTCACCGGCGCCTGCAGCCGCGCAAAACTCGCCGGGTCTTCGCTGACGACGGCGGCGATCTCGGCCGAAAAACCGGCGGTCGGGCCGGCTTCGTCGGCGATAAGAAGGCGGCCTGTTTTCTGCACCGAGCGGCGGATCGTCTCGCTGTCGAGCGGCACCAGCGTGCGCGGATCGACGATCTCGATTGAGACGCCCTCCCTGTCCAATTCCTCGGCGGCGGCGAGCGCTTCGTGCACGAGCCAGGCAAGCGCGACGACGGTCACATCTTTCCCCTCGCGCTTCACGTCGGCCCGGCCGAGCGGGATCGTATAATCCTCCTCCGGCACCGGACCCTTCGTCGCATTGAGCCGGCTCGACTCGAACGAGATGACCGGGCTGTTGTCGCGGATCGCGCTCTTCAGCAAACCTTTCATGTCGCCGGGAGTGGACGGCAGGAACATCTTCAGCCCGGCGACATTCATGAACATCGAATAGGGCGATTGCGAATGTTGCGCGGCGACCTGGCCGCCGCCGCCGACCGCTGCGCGATAGAGGATCGGGAACGCCACCTGACCGCCGAACATGTAATGGATCTTGGCGGCCTGGTTGACGATCTGGTCCATCGCGACAAAGCAGAACGTGACCTGTCGCCAATCGACGATCGGCCGATAGCCGCTTCCGGCCGCGCCGATCGCCATGCCGGTCAACGCCGCCTCGGCGATCGGTGTCGCCCGCACGCGCTCGGGTCCGAATTCCTTCAGCAACGGCGCCAACGCGTCGGTCGCCATGTAAAAAACCCTGGGGTCGCGCCGCATCTCCTCGGCGATCGCCTCAACCGCCGCCTCGTTGTAGGTCAGCTCCCGCATCGCGCCGCTCCTCGGTCCGGACGCCGGCAAACATACAGGCCGGGCGCGCGGCCGCAAACCGCCGGCCGTCGCGCGGAACGGCGACCCGGCTTGACGCAGCGGCAGCCGATCGCAATATTAGCGCGATGCGAAATGCGGCTTCGATCGGCACGACGGCAACCACGACCCTGCTCCGCGGGGTGCCGGGAGGTCGCGCGCGCTGAAGTGAGCGCACTGCCAAGCCCGAGAAACCCCGCCGGCGACGGACGGGGTTTTTTGTTGCGCCCCGACAAAACCGGCATCAGCGACGGAGAACGCCGTACGATGAGCGACAGTCCCGGTCAGGTCATCAATGCGCCACGCGAGCCGGCGCCGGTTGCGGTCGCGCTGCCCGACGGCAGCCGCCGCACGTTCCCGGGCCCCGTGACCGGCGCCGACATCGCGGCGGCGATCGGCCCCGGCCTCGCCAAGGCCGCCATCGCGATCAGGATCGACGGCCGCCTGCGCGACCTCGCAACCTTGATCGACCACGACGCCACCGTCGCGATCATCACCCGCGACATGCCGGAGGGGCTGCAGATCCTGCGCCACGACGCGGCGCATGTGATGGCCGAGGCCGTAAAGGAGCTTTACCCCGAAACGCAGGTCACCTTCGGGCCGGCGACCGACACCGGGTTTTATTACGATTTCGCGCGCGCCGAACCGTTCACCCCCGACGATCTGGCACGCATCGAAGAGCGCATGCGCGAAATCGTCCGGCGCGACGAGGCGATCGGCCGCGAAGTATGGGACCGCACGCAGGCAATCGCCTACTTCGACAAGATCGGCGAGCGGTACAAGGCCGAATATATCGGCGAAATCCCGGCCGATGAGGAGTTGAGCATCTACCGCCAGGGGAACTTTATCGATCTCTGTACGGGGCCGCATTTGCCGTCGACCGGCCGGCTCGGCCAGGCGTTCAAATTGATGAATGTGGCCGGCGCCTACTGGCGCGGCGACCCGAAAAACGCGCAGTTGCAGCGCGTCTACGGTACGGCCTGGCCGAGCCAGAAGGAACTCGAACAATACCTGTTTCAACTCGCCGAAGCCGAGCGCCGCGACCACAGAAAGCTCGGCCGCGAACTCGACCTGTTTCATCTCGGCGAGGAGGCGGTCGGCAGCGTCTTCTGGCATCCGAAGGGCTGGACCCTGTACCGGACAATAGAAGCCTATATGCGCCGCCGCCTCGATCAGGCCGGCTATCAGGAGGTCAAGGGGCCGCTGCTGCTCGACCGCAGCCTTTGGGAAGCAACGGGGCACTGGGAGAACTTTCGCGAGAACATGTTCGTCGCCGAAAGCCGCGACGAGCGGGTGCTCGCGGTCAAGCCGATGAACTGTCCCGGCCACGTGCTGATCTTCAAGAACCGGCTGAGAAGCTACCGCGAACTGCCGCTGCGCCTGGCCGAATTCGGCAGCTGCCACCGCAACGAGCCGTCGGGCGCATTGCACGGCATCATGCGGGTGCGCGGGTTTACGCAGGACGACGCGCACATCTTCTGCACTCAGCAGCAGGTGACCGATGAGGCGATTGCATTCTGCAAGCTGCTGCTGTCGATCTACCGCGATTTCGGTTTCGACGATGTCGCCGTCAAATTTTCAACGCGGCCGGACCAGCGCATGGGCAGCGACGTCTATTGGGATCTTGCCGAACAAGATTTGGAGGCCGCGGTTAAGGCGGCCGGCCTCCCCTACACCCTCAATCCGGGCGAAGGCGCGTTCTACGGCCCGAAGCTCGAATTCGTGTTGCGCGATGCGCTCGGGCGCGATTGGCAATGCGGCACATTGCAGCTCGATTTCCAGATGCCGGAGCGGCTTGGGGCATCGTATGTCGGCGAGGACGGCGCCCGCCATGCGCCGATCATGCTGCACCGCGCGATACTCGGCTCGATGGAGCGCTTCATCGGCATCCTGATCGAGCATTATGCCGGCCATTTCCCGCTGTGGCTGGCGCCACAGCAAGTCGTCGTCGCGTCGATAACCGAGGAGGCGGCGCCCTATGCCTCGGAGGTTGCCGGCAAACTCAACGCCGCCGGGCTGCGCGCCGCAGCCGACGGCGGCAACGAGAAGATCGGCTACAAGGTGCGCGAGCACAGCCTTGCCAAGGTGCCGGTCATCCTCGCGGTGGGCCGCCGCGAAGCGCAGCAACGCGGCGTCTCGCTGCGCCGGCTGGGCAGCACGGCACAGGAAGCCCTTGCGCTGGCCGATGCCGTTGCTAAATTGAAAACTGAGGCGGACCCGCCCGGTTAGTCCAGCAACCAACAAGAGGAGAAGCTACATACCCAGACCACCTTTGAACTTCACCCCGACTCGCGACGGTCCGCGTGTCAATGACGAGATCAACGTCATGCGCGTGCGGCTCGTTGACGAACGCGGTCGGATGGTGGGGATCGTCGGCCGCAATGATGCCATGAACATGGCGGCTGACGCCGGCCTCGACCTGGTCGAGATTGCGCCCAATGCTGATCCGCCGGTGTGCAAGATCCTCGACTATGGCAAGTTCAAGTACGAAGAACAGAAGAAGAAAAACGAGGCGCGCAAAAAGCAGAAGATTATCGAAGTTAAAGAAATAAAATTGCGCCCGAGCATCGATGATCATGACTACGCGGTCAAAATGCGCAGCATGAACAAGTTCATCGAGGAAGGCGACAAGGTCAAGGTAACGATGCGGTTCCGCGGCCGCGAAATGGCGCATCAGGAACTCGGAATGAATGTGCTGATGCGGGTCAGGGACGATCTCGACGGCATCGCCAAGATCGAGCAGATGCCGCGCATGGAAGGCCGCCAGATGACGATGGTCGTCGCCCCGAGATAGCAGCGCGGGACCGCCGCGCCCAGCGGCCCCCGCCGCGCTTTCAAAATCCTTAATCCTTGTGAAGCAGTTCACAAGGGACGCGCCGTCACGCCGGTAACCTGACTGCCACAAAGCAAAAACACGGGCCAACAGCCCGCAGGCAGCAATGTTTCCGCATCGGGCAAGGGAGGGTATCATGGCCGTTACGACGCATGCCGCGGTTCAGGGAAGCGACCGCAAGGCTCAGCCGGGCGCTCGGGCGCTTGGGCCGAGCAATCCAAACAGCACCATCGAGGTGCTGGTCAAGCTCCGACGAAAGAAGGAATTGCCGGATTTGACCGGGCGCCCGGCCAAGGCAATGACGCGCGACGAACTCGCCGCCGATTACGGCGCGTCTCAGAAGGACATCGATGCCGTCGTGCAGGCCTTCGCCAAGTTCGGGTTAACCAAAGTGGCGGCCGACGCGGCGACCCGGACGGTCCGGCTGTCGGGTTCGGTCGCTAAGATGGAGGCGGCATTTCAGGTCAAGCTGTTCGACTATGCGCACCCGAGTGGGAACTATCGCGGGCGGGTCGGGCGCCTGCACGTGCCCATCGAGCTGCACCAGATCGTGCGAGGCGTATTCGGCCTCGACAACCGGCGCGTCGCCCGGCGCCGCCGGCAGCCGGTCAGCGATACCGCGCCCGCGCGGTCGGTCGCGTCGCCGCCCGCGGCGGGCTGGTACATTCCGAGCCAGCTTGCGAGCCATTACAACTTTCCGCCGGGCGACGGCGGCGGCCAGACCGTTGGTATCATCGAGTTCGGCGGCGGTTATTTCCCGGATGACCTGCAGCAATTCTGCAGCATGGCCGGCGTTGCGATGCCGACGGTCAACGTCGCCAGTACCGACGGGATATCGACCAGCCGGAAGGACGGGCAGGAAGGCGAGGTTATGCTGGACATCGAGGTCGTGGCCGGCATCTGCCCGAAAGCGACGATCGCGGTGTATTTTGCCCATTTCACCGAACACGGCTGGATTACCGTCCTCGACGCCACGGTCCAGGACAAGGTCAACAATCCCGGTGCGCTGTCGATCAGCTGGGGCTACGCGGAGGATGCGGATATCTGGACGGCGCAGGCCATGAACGAGGTTAACGAAGCGCTGAAAGAAGCGGCCGTGCTCGGCATCACGGTCTGCGTCGCGGCCGGCGACGACGGGTCGAGCGATGCGATCAGCGACGGCAATGCGCATGTCGATTTCCCATCCTCCAGCCCGTACGCGCTGGCGGTCGGCGGCACCACCATCACTGCCCTCGATGGCTCGCAGGCCGACATCTGCTGGAAGGAGGGTGACGGGCTACGGGCCGACAGCGGCGGCAGCACCGGCGGCGGCGTCAGCGCGGTCTTTGCGCGGCCGAACTGGCAGGAGGCGCTGACGATCCAGTCGGTGAACCCCGGTGCGATGGCGGGGCGCTGCGTGCCCGATTTGGCCGCCGATGCGGATTGGAACGCCTCGCCGTATCTGCTCGTCGTTGACGGCGGTGCACAGCCGAATGGCAGGACCAGCGCCGCCACGCCGCTCATCGCGTCGTTGATCACGTTGATCAATGCGGCGCGGCCGTCCGGCCAGCGGATCGGCTATCTGACGCCGGTGCTGTATCAGCCGGTCAGCGGCGGCGGCATTGGCGCTGTGACAATCGGCCAGACGGGATGTACCGATGTCGTTGCCGGCGATAACACCACCGCGCACGCCGGCGGCTACGCTGCCGGCCCCGGCTATGATGCCGTCTCGGGATGGGGCACGCCCAACGGCCAGAAGCTGCTCGCTGCTCTGCCGGCGCCGTGAGCATGCCGCGCTGATAAGCCGCGGCTTACCGTTTATCGGCGATGAGAAGCCCTCCCCGAAACGCGCTCCCGGGAGGGCTTTTTCCGCGCTTATCCGATGATGTTGGCGGCGCGCAATTCGGCAAGTGCCGCCGGGTCGTAGCCGAGATAGCGCGACAGGATTTCATCGGTGTGCTGTCCCGGCGTCGGCACCGCCGCGACGCGGCCCGGCGTCTTTGACATCTTGATCGTCGCGCCGGGCAGGTACATCTCGCCGGCCAGCGCGTCCGGCATCTTGACGAGCATCTCCCGCTCCCACAGATGCGGATCCTCGGCCACCTGCGGGATCGTCTTGACCGGCGCGACCGGAATTTCCGCCTCGAGCAGGGTTGAGACGATGTGATCGACGGTGTTCTCGGCGCACCATTTGGCGACCGCGAGCTTCCTGGGATCATCCTGGCCGACGCGATTGGTCCAGCCGGCGGTCGAGGCATTGTCGTCGCCCGTCGCCAGCCGCATCAGCCGCGTCGCCATCTCGCGCCCCGAGGCCGAAATGACGACGTAGCCGTCGTTGCATTTATAGGGCGGGCGCCCCGATTCGCCACCTTCCCTGCCGGTCGCGAGATAGTACGAGGTCGGGATCTCGACCATCGTCAGCGCCGAATCGAGCAGGCAGCAATCGACAACCTGCCCCTCGCCGGTTTTGTCGCGGTGGCGCAGCGCCGCCAGTGCGCCGATCGTCGCGTGCAACGACGTATAGCGGTCGACGAGCGAGGTCGCCGCGCCCAAGGGCTGGCCGACCGGCGCGCCGGTCAACGACATCAGCCCGCTCATCGCCTGCCCCAACGGGTCAAAGGCCGGACGATCGCGATAGGGGCCGTACTGCCCGAACCCGGACACCGAAACGAGGATGATGTCGCGCTTCAACTCGCGCAGCCGGTCATAGCCGAACCCCATCCTCTCCATGATGCCGGGGCGGAAATTCTGCAATACGATGTCGGCCTGCGGCACCAGCGCGGCGAAAATCTCCTTGCCGCGCTCCGTGCGCATGTCGAGGCAGAGGCTCTTCTTGCCGCGGTTGTAGACCGCGAAATAGACGCTCTGGCCGCGCACGATCGGCTCTGACCGGCGCGTCTCCTCGCCGCCCAGCTTCTCGATCTTGATGACCTCGGCGCCAAGATCGGACAGGATCATGCCGCCGCGCGGCCCCGCTTGGTAGCGCGCCAGTTCCAACACCACGACGCCGTCCAAGGACCCGCTCATCGCACGCTCCGAAAAGGTGAAGCCGTGACCGGCCGAGGCTGGCATTATTGCGCCGCGGGACGGTGGGAGGGAAGGAGAGGAGCGGCGATGGCCTACGACTGCATCCGCGACGAACGATGTGACGGCGGCGTCGCGCTCATCACGCTGAACCGGCCCGACAAACTCAACGCGCTGAGCTTTGCGCTGATGGCGGAACTCGACGAGGCGCTGTCCGGTTGCGAGGACGACGATACGATCGGCGCCGTGATATTGACCGGCGCCGGCGAGCGGGCGTTTTCCGCCGGCGCCGACATCCACGAGATGGCCGGGCTGTCGTCGGAAGAACTGGCGCAGCGCACGGCGCGGCGCGGCGCCATCGGGTGGCACATCGCGAGTTATCGAAAACCGCTGATCGGCGCGATCAACGGCCTCGCCTATGGCGGCGCGGCGCTGCTGTCCTCGTCGCTCGACCTGCGCATCGGTTGCGAGCGGACGCAGTTCCGCTTTCTCGCCGCCAGCTACGGGCGGGTCAACTCGACCTGGTCGTTGCCGGCGCTGGTCGGCATGCCGAAAGCAAAAGAACTGCTGTACACCGGCCGCGTCGTCGGCGCCGACGAAGCCGAGCGCATCGGCCTGCTGAACCAGGTTGTCGCGTCGGACCGGCTGATCGGAGCGGCAATCGAACTGGGCCGCGCGATCGCCAAAAACGACCCCCGCATGGTGCAGGGTATCAAGCGGCTGTTGCACGAGGGCATGGGGTGCGATTGGCAGGGCCGCTATGAGCTCGAAGACGATGCGCGTGCGACCTGGCTCGCCGCCGGCCACCCGCGCGACGGCTTCAAGGAGTTCCTCGCCCGCAAGCCGCCGCGCTGAAACGGCGGCACGGCGTGCTCTCGCGCCGCGCGGGGATGCGCAGCCCTATTTCGCCAAACCATCAACTTGGTGTTGCCGCAAAGCTCGATTAAAAGCGACGGTGCCATGCGGCAATGTTCCGTTATCGGCATCCCGTTCGCGGGTCGCTGAAACGGAGCGTCGCAACGGTTCGGGGGAAGCCGGTCCGTGAACGGGATCATGTCGAGGATCGCTCGCCTCGCGGTCAGCAAGGCCGCGGCCTTCGGCTATGCCGTCGCCGTCGGGGTCGCCGGCAACATCGCCTTCAATTTCGTCGAGCGGCAGCAGGTGCCGGTCGCCGCGGTCATGCCCGCGCTGCGCCCGAAGCCCAGCGCGGCCGCGGCCGCGCGCACCGCCGCCGTGGCGCCCGTGCCGGCAGCGCAGTCGGCGAGCGCGGTGCAGCCGATGACTCCGGTGGCGCTGCCCGCCGCGCCACTGCCGCAACGGACCCCTCCGACCGCCACGCCGGTCACCCTGCCCGAGCCTGCCTCGGCGGCATTGCCCGGCCCCGATACGCTGCCAGCCCCGACGCTGCAGCCCGCCTCGCTGAAGCCGGCGCTCGAAAAGACCGAAGCGCCCAGCCGGCCCGCGTCAACGCCGGCGCCCGCCCCCGCCCCGAGCGAGACGGCGGCGCCGTCGTCGCATGAAGCAGTATCTCGGCCGGCGACATCGCCGACCGCGCCGGCGGCCGACGCCGCTGCGTCGGGTGCGCAGCCGTCGCCCGCGCTGCCGCCGCTCGGTCCAGCGCTCGTCGTGGCGCCGCCGCCCTCGCCGCCCGTCCCTCCCCCTTCCGCCGCACCGGAAGTTGCATCGCTGCCGCCGCAATCCCACGCTGACGCGCGCCCGCAACGCTCAGACTGGCAGTTCAGCGACATCTGGCATCCGGCCCGCGCTTTGCGCAAAGGGATCGATTGGGCCGGCGACCGGCTGCCGTTCGCCAGCGCGAGCACGCCGGCGCCGTTGCGATTTCCGCAGACCGCGCCGCCCGCGGCGCCGATCCCGCTCGTGCCGCAGGCAAGCGCGACCAAGACCGATGCGAAGGCGGCGACGCCAAAGCTGGCGGCGCCGGGCCCGGGCAGCGGCGGCCTGTATTGACGGCAGCGCCGCCTGCGGTTAACACCGGGCCGATGGTTGATCCGACAACGATCGCGCAGACATATCGCGACAAAGCGGCCCGCTGTCGTCGCCTCGCGCGCCAAACGACCGATCCCCAAATTGCCCAGCGTCTATTAGAGCTTGCGCGCGAATTCGACGAGCAAGCCATCCGGGCAGAAAAAGGAGAGGAATGAAACCCGCGGCGTCTTTCATATGTTTCTTATGTATTATGAAGGACGCTATCGAGTTTCTGCACAAGAGCGCGGAGGAGCTGCGTGAATTGGCCGCCTCTGCTCCCGATATTTCCGACCAGCTGCGGCGGTTGGCCGACGAGATTGACGCGACAGCGGCCGATCTGGCACGCCGCCGCGGCGTCAACCAGTAGCGGGCAGGCGCGGCTGGCATGATTGGCCGGCGGCGGGTGCAAACCAAGGCGACGCGGCGTCACGGCGGCCCGAAGCCCCGGCGGTTGACGAGCGCGATCAGGATCGGCAGCACGAGCAGCCCGGTAATGACCGCCAGGCGGAAACGGACCCGCGCGCGGCGGTTGCGGCGATCGGGGCCGAAATCAAACTCCACCGTCGGCCACAACCGCTCGACCCACCCCACCAGGCTCCTCGCCAATGCCAGCCAGGGCAGGCAAAACAGGATCAGAAAGGTCTCGTACAGCAACAGCCGGTGTTCGCCGAAAAACCGCGCAATCGCAGACGGCGCCGGCTGGCCGTCGGCCGCGGGCAGCAGCAGCTGGACGTTGCGGCTCAAGACAACTGTCCACGAATACGCGATGGCAATGGCAGCGGGGATGATGATGGCCCAGCGCACCCGTGCCAGGATTCGCGACTGCGGACGCACCGCCGCGAACAGCCGCTCGAGCTCGGCAAAGGCCGCATCGACCCAAGCCGCGTCATCGCCGGTGACCGTGAACGCGCTCTTGTGCCACGAGCCGCGGTCTGCCTCCTCGAGCACGACCGATATCCGTTTGGCGCGGTGATCCGAGTAGCGCAGTTCGATGCGCTTGCTGCTCCGGTGATCGACGACGTCGTCGTCGAAAATCGTTGGGTCGTCAGTCTCGGTGATCGCGCCGCCATCGGAGAGGATCGTGATCGTCGGCACAAAACCGGCGCCGTCAGCCGCCGCCCGGCGCCGCAGCACGGCCAGGAGGCTCGACAGGTCGTCCTTTGTCAGCACGACATCGGCGATCGGCTTGTATCGGGTTCGCTTCATGCGTATCGGCGCGCCGCTCGATCGGCTCAGCCCAGCCCGCCTGTTCGCAAGACGCGCTGTGCGATCGACCACCGATGGACCTCCGACGGCCCGTCATAGATGCGGAAAGGCCGCACCTCGCGAAACAGACGCGCCACGATCGTATCGTCGGTAATGCCGAGGCCGCCCAAGATCTGCATCGAGCGGTCGACCACGCGCCAGATCGCTTCCGAGCAGATCACCTTGGCCATGCTCGATTCGTGGCGGGCGCGCTCGGCCTGGTCAAGCAGCCATGCGGCATGCCAGATCACCAAACGGCAGGTATGCAGGTCCATCTCATTGTCGGCGAGCATGAAGCCGACACCCTCGTGCTCGCCCAACGGCTTGCCGAATGCGGTGCGGTGCCGGGCGTAGTCGGTCGCAATGTCGTGCGCTCGCCGCGCCGCGCCGAGCCAGCGCATGCAATGCGTCAGGCGCGCCGGCGCAAGGCGGGCCTGGGCGTAGCGGAAACCCTCGCCGACTCGCCCGAGAACGGCGCTCTCCGGCAGCCGCAGCCCCTCCAGCCGAACGACCGCATGGCCGCCCGTCATGTATTGGTCGAGCGTGTCGAGCA